>Ga0209415_10010061_pt1 | contig 16146 bp, 13 predicted proteins | sample PeaSoiSIISIP2007_FD_187696 | JGI IMG/M metagenome (GOLD analysis project Ga0209415, IMG submission 187696) | Peat soil microbial communities from Weissenstadt, Germany - SII-SIP-2007 (SPAdes) (version 2) | ecosystem: Environmental > Terrestrial > Soil > Wetlands > Peat | place: Germany...
CCCGGGTGAATATCCTCATGAGCATATTCATCCCCATCGTCACCTTCCTCATCGGTCTTGCCCTCAGCGTGCTCATGGAAGCGGCGAAGCCGGAGATCATTGTCTGGCTCCGGGCCGTGTTGAAGCTGGGGAGACATCAATGATCTGGAACCCGGATTTCGAAGCCCTTTCACGCCCTGCAATGACGCGGCTGCAGGGAGAAAGACTCGGCAGGCTCGTGGACGTTCTCTACCGGCGCGTCCCGTTCTACTGCGCAAAGATGCAGGATCGCGGCGTCAGGCCGCAGGACGTCCAGGGCGTCTGCGACATCCGCAAGCTTCCCTTCACCACCAAGGATGAAATGCGGGACGTCTACCCCTACGGTCTGCTGGCGGTAGGCCTCCCGGACATCGTTGAGATTCACACTTCCTCAGGGACCACGGGGAAGCCGGTGGTGGACGCATACACCCGCGCGGACATCGAGGTGTGGGCAGAGGTCATGGCGCGCACCCTGGCGGCAGGCGGCACGACGCGGCACGACATCGTCCAGAACGCGTACGGGTATGGGTTGTTCACGGGCGGCCTGGGAGTGCACTACGGGGCGCGCAAGATCGGCGCAACGGTGATACCCATATCGGGCGGGAACACGAAGCGGCAGCTCGCCATCCTTCGGGATTTCAAGTCAACGGTGCTCACCTGCACCCCTTCCTACTCCCTGTACCTCGCTGAGGCCGCCCGGGAGGAAGGCCTGGACCTGGGCACCGTGGGACTGAAAGCGGGGTTCTTCGGCGCGGAGCCGTGGAGCCAGAGCATGCGGGAGGAAATCCAGGACACGCTGCACGCCCTTGCCATCGACATTTACGGTCTCACGGAGATCATCGGTCCCGGGGTGGCCGCGGAGTGCGAGCACCAGGACGGTCTGCACATCTGCGAAGACCACTTCTACCCGGAGATCATCGACCCCGCGACCGGGGACGTCCTTCCCGACGGAGAAAAGGGAGAGCTCGTGATCACCACCTTGACGAAAGAAGGGACGCCCCTCCTGCGGTACCGCACGAGGGACATCACGTACCTGGACCGCTCGCCCTGCGTGTGCGGAAGGACAACCGCGCGGATGCACAGGGTCCTGGGCCGAACGGACGACATGCTGATCATCCGCGGAGTGAATGTCTTCCCTTCCCAGATCGAGGAGATCATCCTGAAGGTGGACGGCGTGGAGCCCCACTACCAGCTGGTGGTGGAGCGCCGGGACCAGCTCGACGAGCTGGAAGTGCAGGTCGAGATGACGGAGAAGATGTTCTCCGACGAGATCCGGGGGCTGGAGAAGATGGAGCACACCATGGAGGCGAACCTCTACGCCAGCCTGAACATCCACACGCGCGTGAAGCTCGTTGAGCCCAAGAGCATTGCGCGCAGCGAGGGCAAGGCGAAGCGGATCATCGACAAACGGCTGCTGTAGCCGGGCCTGCCGACAGCTCGGCCTCCCTTGCGGGCGCCGTGCGTACCAGTTAGTATATGCACATGAGCGTGAGGCAGATCTCCATCTTTCTCCAGAACACGAAGGGAAGGCTGGCAGAGGTGACGGGGCTCCTGGCGGCCAGGGGAATCAACATCCGCGCTCTCTCCCTTGCCGACACGGCTGATTTCGGCGTATTGCGCATCATCGTCGGTGACCCGGATGCGTGCCTGGCAGCGTTGAAAACGAGCGGTATCATCGCCCAGGTCACCGAGGTCCTGGCGGTGGAGATCGAAGACAAGCCGGGCGGGCTCTCGCGCGTGCTTGCGGCGCTGGACGCAGCGGGCCTGAACGTCGAATACATGTACGCATACGTGGAAAAGACAAGAGACAACGCCATCGTCATATGCAAGGTGGATGACCGCCAGCATGCAATGCGGGTGCTGGAAGAAAACGGGATTGGCACGCTGAGCGCGGACGCCCTGAAAGCGCTGTAGCGCCGGCACCGCCGCCCGCGGGCCGGGGAGCTCACGCGCGCGGTGTCGCGCGCATGGTTGACACGAGGCGGTTCTAGCGCTCAACTCGAATGCGTGCCGGAGCTCCCCGATCTTCAGTACATCGTTGGAATGCTCGCGCCGCGAATCGCCGGACGCAGGATCCGGGACGTCAGGGTCAAGGAGCCTATCGTGATCCGCATGCTCCTGCCTGACGCGGGCGGGTTCGTGGCTGCCATGACGGGCCGCAGGTTCGCGGCCCTGGAGCGCAGGGGCCCGTTTCTTCGCTTCGACCTGGAGGACCGGGAGCTCGTCATGCACTGCATGCTCGCCGGGCGCCTCCAGATAGCGGGCGCCAGGGACAAGGCCCTTCCCAGCACCTGCTTTTCCTTGATGCTGGACGACGGCGCGCGCCTTTCCTACGGTGACGAGAAGAAGATGGGCAAGGTCTACCTCACCGCCCCGGGCGCCTATGATGGCATCCCCGGGTTCCGCGAGCAGGGCATCGACATACTGACACCGGAGTTCACGTTTGACATTTTCGACCGGCTCATCCAGGGCCGGCGCCACCAGGCGCGCGTATTCCTGATGGACCAGGCAGCCCTGAGCGCAATCGGCAACGCGTACGCTGATGAGATCCTCTTCGAGGCGGGGATCCACCCCAAGACCTCGTGCGCAAGCCTCTCCGCGGAAGACCGCCGCAGGCTCTACAGCTGCATCCGCACGGTGATGGCCTGGGGGATCGATGAAGTGCGGAAGGCAAATCAGCCCATCGAGGTGAAGGTGCGTGATCACGTGCGCGTTCGAAACAGAAATGGCGAGCCGTGCCCCGTCTGCGGCACGAGAATACGAAGAGTGGGCGTGCTGGGGTACGATTCTTTCTACTGCCCGCACTGCCAGCCCGCCACCCGGAAGCAATTCATCCCGTGGCATGAAGAAAGGACTCCCGATGCCTGATGTTCACCTGACCAGGTCCCAGTCGAGGCTCATCTGCCTTGTCGCTTACGTGGTTGCCGCTGCGGTTGCCTTCGCCGTCGGAAGGGTCCTCAGCGGGAGCACGCTCCTGGGGGCTGCCGGTGCGGCGGACTTTGCCGCCACGGTGGTCGTGTTCGTATTCAGCCTGATCCTGGACAACTCCAGCGTCTATGATCCCTACTGGAGCGTGGCTCCCGTCCCCATCCTCGTGTACTGGCTGGTTGCGGGAGGAGGAGGACTTTCGGCCCGGCAGGTCATCGTCATCGCGCTGGTCGCCGTCTGGGCCATACGGCTCACCATGAACTGGTTGCGCAGGTGGCGCGGCCTGGCGGATGAAGACTGGAGATATGCAGACTACAGGAGGCTCGGCTCCGGGTACTGGCCGGTCAGCTTCCTGGGATTCCACCTTTTCCCGACCGTTATCGTGTTTCTCGGGTGTGTCGCGCTGCTGCCCGTCTTTGTGCCGGGAAACAGGCCTTTTGGCGTCCTTGACCTTCTTGCCATCGTGGTGACCCTGACGGCTGTCGCCATCGAAGCGACCGCGGACCGACAGCTGCGCAGGTTCATCCTGTCCCATCCGGCCGCCTCCCCGATCCTCGACACCGGGCTGTGGGCCCTCTCCCGCCATCCCAACTACTTCGGCGAAGTGCTTTTCTGGTGGGGCCTGTGGCTGTTCGGACTTGCCGCCAATCCAATGTGGTGGTGGACCATCGCGGGGCCGGTCGTGGTCACCGGCCTTTTCCTGGGGGTCAGCATCCCGATGATGGACCGCAGGCTTCTTGCGCGCCATCCCGGCTACGCGGAACACATCGGGGCGCGCTCGGCATTCCTTCCGTTGCCTCCGTTTCATCAGCGAGACATCGCCGGGTCATGAAGCTCCTCGGGCTCGACCTCGGGACAACCACCATCTGCGGAGCGGTCCTGGATGCAACGGACGGGCGCATCGTCTTTCTCCAGACCGAAAGGAACCCCGCCGCCGTTCCCGGCGGTGAGCCGTGGGAAAACATCCAGGACCCGGATGTGGCGGTGCGGACCGCGCTGGGGATACTGGAAAAAGCACTCGAAGCTCATGGCGATGCAGACGGGATCGGGGTCGCCTGCCAGATGCACGGGATCCTGTACGTGGATGACGCGGGGGATGCGGTGAGCCCGTTGTACACATGGGAGGATGGCCGCGGGGATCTGCCTTTCCAGGGAAGGACATACGCATCGATTGTCTCCGCCTCCCTGGGCCAGCCCGTGAGCACGGGCATGGGAGTGGTGACGCACTTTGTCAACGCCAGCATGGGGCGTGTTCCCGCCACGGCGCAATCCCTCTGCACCATCGGGGACTACCTTGTCATGAAGCTCACCGGCAGGCGAGCTCCCGTGATGGACACCACGTGTGCCGCCAGCATCGGCGGCTTTGACCTGGAAAAGCTGGCGTTCTCCGGCAAAAGACTGGAAGCAATCGGCTGTGACCCATCCTTCTTCCCCGAGGTGACCCCTTCCTATCCCGCACTCGGTGAAACGCCGCCGGGCGTCCCGGTCTTCCCCGCCATGGGGGACAACCAGGCGAGCTTTCTCGGATCCGTCTCCGACACGAGGCGCATGGCCCTTGTCAACGTGGGCACGGGGAGCCAGATCTCCCTGTTCGTCCCGGACTTTCGGGAGATCCACGGCCTGGACCTGCGCCCTCTTCCTTTCGGAGGGTATATCGGGGTTGGCGCGGGGCTGTGCGGAGGCCGCGCATACGGGGCCCTCCGTGAGTTCTTTCAAAGGACAGTGAAGCTCGTGACAGGACGGGACCAGGAAGTTCCCTGGGAGATCATGAATGGAATGACCCCGCCGACTCCCGGGGACCCGCTCACGGTGGACACGCGTTTCGCCGGGACGCGCCTGTCTCCCGGCACCCGGGGAAGCATCAGCAACATCGGGCTTTCGAACTTCACGCCGGAGCACTTTGCCGCAGGGGTCCGGGATGGGATCGTGTCCGAGCTCCTCGGGTTCTACGGGCTTTTCGATCCCGCGGAGAGAGAGCAGGTGGTCAGGCTCGTTGGATCAGGCAATGCCATCCGCCTGAACGAACAGCTTCGCCGGGCGTTCGAGGCGGGCTTCGCCATGCCTTTGCGCGTGCCCCGTCACCGGGAGGAGACTTCCTTCGGAGCGGCGCTGGTAGCCGGGGTGGCCGCGGGAGTCATCCCGGACATGGCGGCAGCCGGGGCCCTGGTGCGCTACGAGACTCAGTCAGCCGCCATGTAGGCCTGCGTCCCGGAGACTGCCACGACCTCGCCGAAATACACGCGGTGATAATCCGGCGGCGCGGGATAATTCGACTGGATTGACTGGTCCAGGAACTGGGCGGGAAACATGTCGGAGAAGTACATCTTTCGACATTCAATGAGCAGCTCCGCCTCCTGGAAGCCCGGCGCTTTGACGCACTGTGATGCAATGGGAGTGAAGCCCGCGGCCGCCAGCTTGTCACCTGCCCGCCCGGAATGGCTGCCGCAGTACGACAGGCCCTTGCGCAGCTTCTCAGGAAACACGGAAAGCGTGAAGCTCTCCGCCTTCTCCATGAACTGGAACGTGCAGCGGCTGCGCCTCACGAAGACCTGCGCAAACGGTTTTCCCCAGATCACGCCAAGGCTGCCCCAGGAGATCGTCATGGCATTGAAGTCCCCGCCGGCGAAATCTCCTGCCGCGAGCAGGAGCCATCGCGCATCAAAGGTGTGAAAGATCGGGAGGCCGAGCCTGGTGAGGGGAATCTGGATGAGGGCCATGAGGTGTTCTACCAGATTGCCGTGGGCTTGCTCAAGGCAGAAGCATCACCTATGATCGTGGGCAAGCTCATGCGCTTTGCACGGCTTGATCACTTCTTCACGGGCGTCTCGGTTCCCGTAGCCGCGCTGCGAACGGAGGCGGACTGCGGCGTCGGGGAGTTTGCAGATCTTCCAAAGCTGGGAGACTGGTGCGCGAGCACAGGCCTGGAGATCATCCAGGTCCTCCCGGTGAACGATACCGGGGCCAACAGCTCCCCGTACAGCGCGCTGTCCGCATATGCGCTGCACCCCTTGTATCTTCGGCTGACGGACCTGCCGGGAGCGGATCGCTACGCTTCGCGGATACTGGCCTTCGGTGATTCGGCCCGCAGGCGGGAAGCGCAGTCCGCCGGCCACTTCTCCCATGCAGAGGTTCTCTCCTTCAAGCTGGAGATCGCGGAACGGGTGTTCGCGGACAACGCCGCCGCTTTCCGCGCTGATGCGGACTTCATCTCATGGCTTGCCACAAACCCCTGGGTTCGGGCGTACGGAGCTTTTGTGGCCTTGAAGCACGAGCGCGGCGGCGCCGCGTGGGCTTCGTGGGGAGAAATGGCAAACCCCGCGGAGAAGGACATTTCCTCCTACTGGAAGGACCACGAGACGGAATGCCTTGGCGCCGCCTGGATCCAGTACCACCTCGAGCGGCAGCTGTCTCTCGCCTCGCGTTCCCTGCAGAAGATGGGGGTTTTTCTCAAGGGAGACGTCCCCATCCTGATGAGCAGGGAAAGCGCGGACGTGTGGGCCTCCCGCAGGTACTTCGACCTGGATGCCCTTGCCGGCGCGCCGCCTGACATGTTCTCTCCCAAAGGCCAGAACTGGGGGTTCCCGGTCTACGACTGGGAATCACTGCGAGCTGACGGCCATGCGTGGTGGAAGGACAGGCTCCTGCAGGCCGGGAAGTTTTTTCACGCGCTTCGCGTCGACCACGTGCTGGGGTTCTTCCGCATCTGGCGTATTCCACGAAACGAGGTGACGGGCCTCCTGGGGCACTTCTCTCCATCCGCCGGAATGGACGCGGAGGATCTTCGGAAGCTTGGATTCGACACGGGCAGGATCAGGTGGCTCACCCTCCCGCACATTACGGGCAAAGAGCTGGAAACGGCGCTGGGGAGCGATGCCCCGAGGATTGCGCGGGCATACCTTTCCCGGATCGGCAGCGAGGACATGTACAACCTCTCCGAGGCATTCGATTCCGAAGCAGCTCTCCTGGCGCTGGGGGACCCTCCGGCCGTCAAGGACTTCCTCATTTCCCGCCACGCCGACAGGACTCTCCTGGTGGACGGGAGAGGAACATTCTTCCCCTCGTGGTACATCGACATGACGAAGGGTTTTCTCAGCCTGAGCGACGGGGAGAAGTCGATGCTGAAAGAGCTTCTTTCCCGGCGCCGCGGGGAGTCGGAGCAGATATGGGAGAGCAGGGGCAGGTCGCTCCTCTCGATGCTGAGAGACACCACCGACATGCTCGTCTGCGCGGAAGACCTGGGCGATGTGCCCGCGGTCGTGCCAAAGGTGCTTGCGGACCTGGAGATCCTGGGGCTTCGGATCCTCCGCTGGTCACGGGAGTACGGGAAGACCGCCCCCGGCACGCGGGCCCCATTCGTTCCCCCGGCCTCCTATCCGCGGCTCTCGGTCTGTACGCCGTCGGTCCACGACACATCGACCCTGCGCGGCTGGTGGGAGGAGGACCAGGAGGAAAGGGAAACATATTATCGCTTCCTCGGAGAGCCGGGAGCCTGTCCGCCGAAAATGACGCGCGGCCTCCAGGAACGCATCGTCTCTCAGTGCCTCGCCGCCGGCTCCCTGGTCTGCATGTTCCAGATCCAGGACATCATGGACCTGGACGCGGAGCTCTGGTCTCCCGACCCCCGCATGGACAGGATCAACGTCCCCGGCACCGTGAACGATCAGAACTGGACGTGGCGCATGCCCCTCGGCATGGAAGCGCTCGCAAAGAGAGATGGTCTTGCGGCGACCGTGCGGGCCCTTGTCGCGCCGCGCCGGGAAAGAGAAAACACATGATTGAAAGCTGCCCGACCTTCAACTTCCATGTCTCTCGCCAGGCGCGCCAGCGCTACGACTTTCCGCGGGAGCTTTACTCTTCCACGGGGAACGTGATCACGCTGGACCTGCACGCTGCCCGCCTCCTGACCCGCCGGATCAACGAGGTGAGGGCAAAGGCAGGCATGGACCCCTCGCAGGCCCTTCGCGCCGGCGACATGAACGCCATGGGGCTGATAGATGAGGTTCTCCACTATGTAACCGGCCTGTACAGGAAAAGCGTGGACAAGAGCGCATTCGACAAGGCGCTTTCTTTCCTGGAGTCGCGGCATGGCCGCGGCGCGGTGGAAGGGGCCCTGGCCAGGTTCGTCGCCGTGTACCCGCCGCGGGCGGTGCTTGACGGGACCTCGACGCCGGAACAGTACCTGCGCGCCCGGGATGGCGGCACATCCAACCGGGCCGTGACGCTGGAAGAGATGCTTCACCTGTCACTCGCAAACGGCGACCCGGCCTTCGACCCTTTCCAGGAGCTCTTCGATGATGCCCCCCTGGCGGAATCCACTCCCTATCCGACGATCATTGCCGGACTGCGAGAGTTCTTCCGCACGCTCCCGGGCTTCGGGCCGGACAACGAGGACCTGATCGGCATGCTGGGAGCGCCCGTCAGGGCAGCACCCAACTCGCTGCGCGGGCAGCTGGAGTATATCCGCACGCGCTGGGCGCACCTCCTGGGAGACCTTCTCCTGCGGCTGCTCACCGGCATGGACGTGCTGCGGGAGGAGGCCCGGCTCGGCATCGGTCCCTTCACGCCGGGCCCCCCCGAGGTCTACGACTACGCGGGAGCAACCGCGGAGGGGGAAGCATTCAGCCCGGACAAGGACTGGATGCCCCGCGCCGTCATGATTGCGAAGAACACCCTCGTGTGGCTGGACCAGCTCTCGCGGGCGTACAACCGGGAGATCCGGCACCTTGACCAGGTCCCGGACGAGGAGCTGGACGCGCTTTCGCGGCGCGGCTTCACGGCGTTGTGGCTCATCGGTGTGTGGGAGCGAAGCCCGGCGTCCCGGGAAATCAAGCGGCGGATGGGAAACCAGGATGCCGAGGCCTCCGCCTATTCCCTGTCCGACTACTCGATTGCCGCGGAGCTCGGCGGCGAGCCGGCGCTCTCCAACCTGAAAGAGCGCGCGTGGCGCCGCGGCATCAGGATGGCAAGCGACATGGTCCCCAACCACACGGGCGTCGACTCGCGCTGGATGGTGAAGCATCCCGAGCGCTTCCTGTCCTGGCCGCATCCCTGGCCGCCGTTTCCCTCCTACACCTTCACGGGAGACAACCTTTCCGGGACACCGGGGATCGGGATCTACCTGGAGGATCACTACTGGTCGAAGTCCGACGCGGCGGTGGTGTTCAAGCGCGTCGATTTTGCGAGCGGAGACGCGAGGCTCATCTACCACGGCAACGACGGCACGCACATGCCGTGGAACGACACCGCGCAGCTCGACTTCCTGAAGCCCGAGACCCGTGAAGCGGTGATCTCAACCATCATCCATGTCGCGCGGATGTTCCCCATCATACGGTTCGACGCGGCAATGACGCTGACCAAGAAGCATTTCCAGCGGCTGTGGTTCCCCGAGCCCGGGTCCGGCGGGGACATCCCGTCCCGCGCGGGCAACGGGCTTCCCCGCCGGGACTTCGACCACGCAATGCCGGCGGAGTTCTGGCGCGAGGTGGTGGACAGGGTTGCCCGCGAGGCGCCGGACACGCTCCTCCTGGCGGAAGCCTTCTGGCTCCTGGAGGGCTTTTTCGTGAGGACCCTCGGCATGCACAGGGTCTACAACAGCGCGTTCATGCACATGCTGAAGGCGGAGGACAACGCCGGGTACCGCCAGACCATCCGCAATACCCTGGAGTTCGACCCGGAGATCCTGAAGCGCTTCGTCAATTTCATGAGTAATCCGGACGAGCAGACGGCCATCGAGCAATTCGGGGATGGGGACAAGTATTTCGGCGTCTGCACGCTGATGGCCACCATGCCGGGGCTGCCGATGTACGCGCATGGGCAGGTGGAGGGATTCCGGGAAAAGTACGGGATGGAGTTTCGACGCTCCTACTGGAATGAAGACGTGAACCGGGACCTCGTCTCCCGGCACGAACGGGAGATCTTCCCCCTGCTGCGGAGGCGGTACCTGTTCTCGGGCGTGGATAGCTTCCTCCTCTATGACTTCTTCACCCCCGAGGGCGGAGTCAACGAGGACGTGTTCGCATATTCGAACCGTTACGGGGATGAGCGGGCGCTTGTCATCTACAACAACAGGTACGCGGAGGCGCGCGGCTGGGTGCGCACCTCTGCGGCATTCGCCGTCAAGCAGGACGGGAAACGCGCGCTCGCGCGGAAATGCCTTGGGGAAGGGCTTGCGCTGCCCAACGAGGGGGCTGCCTTCGTGGCATTCCGCGACTATCGCGGGGGCCTGGAGTACATCCGGTCCTGTCGGGAGATCTGGGAGAAAGGGCTGTACGCGGAGCTCAACGCTTTCCGCTGCCAGGTCTTCATGGACTTCCGCGTGGTCTTCGACGACCAGGGGCGCCGCTGGTCGCGCCTGGCCGCGGAGGTGGGAGGCAGGGGAGTGCGCGGCGTTGACGCGTACCTTCGGGAGATGGAGCTGCGGCCCATCCGTGACCCGTTCGGAGCCGTGCTCGAGTCCCCGTTTCCCGCGGACGCTGAAAAGCGGTACGAAAGGTTCCTGGGCGCCCTGGGTCGCTTCGCCCCCGGCGCGGTAGACAACGCAAAGGTCATGGAGGGGCTTCACAAACGCCTTGCCGCGCCGCCGGCGGCCTCTGAGAATCGCTCACACGCATTTCTCTGGCTCTGGGTCACCCTGCGGCCGCTCTGCCCGGATGAGCCTTCAGAGTGCCGTGCCCTCTCCTGGATCGATGAGTGGATGCTCGCGGATATCATGCGCGGGGCCCTCGTCCGCTCCGGCTGGTTGGACCGCGCGGCGGTACCCGGGCCGGGCCTGCTCGGTTTCCTGGTTCGTACCGGTGAACCGGTGGCGGACATTCACTCCTGGCCCGAGCTTCTGGCAGATCCAGCCGCCCAGCGGTTTCTCGAGGTCAACGAGTTCGAAGGCGTGCGGTGGTTCTCGAAGGAGAGCCTGGAGTTGTTTGCGGCGTGCCTCGCGGAAATCGCGCCATGCGAGGGTTGGAAGATCCCTGGGCTGCAGACGGCGCTCAACGCGGCGGAGACCGCCAGCTACCGCTGGAATGATTTCCTGGACCTGCTACGCCCGAAGGACGTTGATCCGGGGGCGGAGCACCCGAAATGAAAGCGGGAAATCAGACCCGTCCAGCCAGGTGACCTCTCCATCGAGTTGAAGCGGAAGCCTGGCCTGATACTCGATGTCGACCCTGTCCGCGCTTGCGAAACGGACTTCCGGAAGCTCCCCGTGCAGTCCCCGAAAGAGCAGTCTCTTGCTTCGAAGCTTCTTCATCACGCTCATGCTGGAGATCAGGCAGACGTTCTGCGCCCCCGGGAGCACCGGCATGTGACCTCCGTAGGTCCTGCCGCCGCTGATCCCCACCACGACCATTGAGGGAAGGAATCCGTCGATCTCCGTCTCTCTCCCTTCATGGCAGAGGCGTATGTCCATGGGGCCCGGGCGCACCCTCCGCTCGTAGAACAGCGAGCCGACGTCAACCATGAGCTTGTACGCGTCTCCGGGGATTGCCCGCTTGAACCTGTTGGTGAGGCCGGCGATGTAGGCATCCAGCCCGACGCTCCCGATGTTGAAGGAATACAGGGACGCCCCGCTCCCGGTGGTGACGCGCAAGGCGCCGGTCCTGACCGTGCGCTGGGGACCGAGGATGAGATCGTAGGCCTGGGAGAAAGTTGCGGCGTCCGCAACGTCGTTGCCCGTGCCCAGCGGCAGGCGCAGGAGCTTCAGCCGATCCAGGAAAGACGGGTCGCCGTCCACCAGCGCAGTGCAGATCTCGTTGCTCGTCCCGTCACCGCCGCAGGCAATGAGCAGGTGCTCGATCCCCGAATGCGCCCGCTCTTCCCTGGCCAGGATCTGCTCCGCGATCAGGCGGGCATGACCCGGGTACTCGGTGAAGTGCACGGTGTTGATCTCCACCTTGCGGCGCGGGTAGCGCAGCCGCAGGTCGGACAAGCGCGTCTCCAGCTCCAGGATGTGACGCCGCACGGTGGGCTGGCGCTTGAAAAAGCCCGCGTAGGGGTTCGCAATGACATCGACAATCAGCGGAGCGGTTTCGGGAGAGAGAGAGAAGTTCGTGAGCTCGGAGACGCCGTTTGCATACGCGGAGATCAGATCCATCCCTTGATTCTCTCCCCGGCTGAGTATATCAGCCCGCCGTCAGATGTCCACCAGAAGACTGGCGGCGAGCCGACGCGCTGCCCTGCCCCTGTGAGAGAGCTCGTCCTTCCGGGCGTCCGGAAGCTCGGCAAGCGTCTGGCCGAGCCGGGGCAGGAGGAAAAGAGGGTCATAGCCGAACCCGTTTCCTCCGCGCGGCTCTTCCGTGATGATGCCGTGGACGGTCTCCTGGACAACGATGAATCTTTCCTTGTCCAGGAAAAAAACAAGGCAGCAAACGAAGAAAGCGGCTCGGTCTTCTTGCCCTTTGAGCTTCTCCAGGAGGAACGCGTTCCGCCGGGGGGTCTCCAGGCTTTTCCCGTCAGGGCCGGCGCCGTAGCGGTTTGAAAGGATCCCCGGCGCTCCCCCGAGCGCATGGACGCAAAGCCCCGAGTCATCCGCGAGGACGGGCCTGCCCGCATCTTCGAGCAGCGCAAATGCTTTGCCGCGGGCGTTGTCGTAGAACGTGGCGCCGTCCTCTTCGAAGTCGAATGACACGCCGATCTCCTGGGGAAGGAGTATGCGCACCTGGGGCAGAAGCCGGCGAAACTCGGCGAGCTTGTGATCGTTGTTTGATGCAAGGACACACTCTGTGCTCATCATGCGGACCTGAATGTGTCGGGATCATACACCTCGGCGAGTTTCTTCTTCAACCAATAGAGGCCGGAGTCAACGGTGCCCTTGGGAACGCCGAGGATACGGGCAATCTCCTTGTTCGTCGGCGCAAGCCCCACGCGGGCCATCCTGTCCATGGCCCCGCGCATCCGGCGGCGCGCTTTCTGCAGCCTGACGGAGAGCTCGGCCCTCTTCTCCTCATCCGTTTCGCCAGGAAGCTCGGTTTCCAGAAGGCGGACCTGGGAGAAGGCGCCGTTGCGTCTGCGCCGAAAGGTCTCCAGCCGCGCCTCCCGGGGCGCGCGATGCTCGCACAGCTCCACCATCAGGCTCGCCAGGCGCTCCGGCGGGACTCCTGCCAGTCTCGCAAGGGCTGTGGTCTTCCCCGGGTCGAGATTCCTTGAGCACTTCAGGATGAAGAACAGGAGATTCCTGCGGTCAGAGCCTGTCCTGATGAGCGCCGTTAGCTCTCTGCCGCCAGGCTCCAGCATGGCTTCATCGTCCGCGTCCCCTGGGGCCTGCTCGGCGCTTGCCGTCTCATGCTCCGTCTCGATCCTCAGCGCCACGTTCCAGGATCTTTCACCGCGCTTGCGCTCCCGGGCGAAGTTTCGCAGCTGCCATGCCAGCACCGAGCAGAGGTACGACTCGAACGGCTTGCCCTGGTCCCTGAACCTGTCCAGCAGCCTCACGAGGCGGGGATGGAAGAACACGTAAAACTCCCCGCACGCGTCTTCGTCCCACCCCATCTTCCGTTGCGGGAAGAGGTAGACCCGCGGGGCCAGGTCGCTCATGAGCTCCGCGAGACCCCCCCGGGTCCGCTGGTAGTGAAGGACTTTTTCCGTGAGATTTTCCACGACTTTCCCTCCTTGCGGCGTGGGAGGAAAAGCAATTTGCGTGCCATATCTCAGGCGATGGCAAGGCTACCGGAGGGCCTTTCTTTACATTCGCTTACTTTATGCAAGAAATGCAAAGGCCTCGATCACCGTTGCCCTGATCGAATCCAACGTGCCCTTGATGTCGAATCCGGCCGCCTGCCTGTGGCCGCCGCCGCCGAAGCCGGCGGCAATCTTTCCCACATCGACGGTGGAGCTCGAGCGCAGCCCGACGGAGTACGCGCCGCCTCTCTCTTCCTTGATGAAAGCCACCACCACCGCTCCGCGGACCGTCTGGAGCAATCGATACAGCTCATCCTCTCCGCGCTGGCCGGCGCCGTGGCGCTCCCTGTCCTGCGCGGTCTGCCACGTGATGAGAAGCCGGCCTTCCCGGTGGGTCTCCACGCGCAGGAGAAGCTCGCCAAGGAGCCTTCTTCCCGAGAGATCCCTCCGGCCGTAGATCATCATGTAGACTTCCGCGGGAGACGTCCCGCAGGCAGCCAGCCGCGACAGCGTGCGGAAAGTCTCAGGGCTGCCGGGACCAAGATGGCGGAAGAACCCCGTGTCCGTGCAGAAGCCGAAGAGCAGCAGATGCGCGGTCTGGGGATCCACGTCGACCTTCAGCGCTTCGAACAGGGAGAAGATGAGAAATGTCGTGGAGGGAGCGGAGTCATCGACATAGCGGACCGTGCCGAATGTCTCCCCGGCGGAATGGTGGTCTATGACGAGGGTGGGCAGGCCTTCCACCCTGGCCCCCAGGTCCCCGGTGCGATCCGGTGTGGAGCAGTCCACGATGATGACGGCCGCCCCGGCGAGCTTCTCGTCTGAAATCGCGGGGGCAAAACGGTCTGCAAAGCCCTCGATCTCAGGCCGGTCGAAGGGACCAACGGAATGGATGCTTGCTTTCTTTCCAAGCGCGGAAACGATGGTCGCGACGGTCAACTGGGAAGCAACGCAGTCTCCGTCAGGCTCCTTGTGCCCCAGAATCAGGAAGGACTGGTGCGCTCGAAGAAAACCCGCCGCGGCGGTCCGGGACGACATGCCGCTACTCCAGGTGAAGGAGCGCGCGCTGACGTTCCTCTCCGGTGACCTCGAGCTTTCCTCCCCGGATCACGCAGTCGATCTCCGTTCGCATGCCGAACTCCGGGAGGTAGACTCCCGGCTCGATGGAGAAACAGGCGCCCTCCGGGATCACCCGACTGTCGGGAAACTCCACGGAGTCCAGGTTCACTCCGAAGCCGTGAACCCTGCCGCCAATGGAGTGCCCGGTCCTGTGGCGCAGAAAGTCCCCGTAGCCCAGGCTGACGAGCGTAGAGCGGGCAGCCGCGTCAACCTCCGCGCCGCGCACCCCCCTCCCCTGCGATAGACCGCGAGCCAGCGTGGATACGGCCTCCTCTCTGGCCCGCACCACTGCATCGAAAGCCCGCTGCTGCGCAGGGGAGGGTCCGCGCGCGACAACGCCGATCCAGGAGATGTCCGCATACACCGCGCCGGGGGAATCCTTCTTTGCCCACATGTCGAGCTGGAGGACGTCTCCGGCGGAGACCTGTGCTCCGCTTCCCTGGACCTTGTAATGGGGATTGTTCGAATTGATCCCCGCGCCCACGATGGGGGGGCCGTCGGTCACCAGGCCAGCGGCGGAAAAGCGGGACAGGATCAGGTCCCGAAGCTCCCCTTCATGGAGAGCCTGCCCGCCCCCACCCCCGAGCCTCTGCTGCACGAGGCCCCAGGCATCACGAACCGCGGAGTGAAGGACTTTCGCCGCCTCCGCGTGTGACCGCAATCCCTCCCCGTCCAGAGTGCCCAGGCAACGGGCCACGAGGTCCTCCGCGGGGACAAGCTTGCAGCCGCAACTCTCCACGAGCAGCGCGGTGCCATGGTCCAGAAATGATCCCACCGGGATTGTGGAGGAAAAGTCCGCCGCGACGGAACCGCCCGACGGCGGTCCCTGCGCAAGGGCCCGTGCCAGGGCAGTGGTGTACTCTTCCCGGGTGGAATATTGGACGGTCTGGCCCGGCACGTGATCAAGGATCGAGGCTTCAATTCTATGGACGATCTTGAGCGGCGGCCGATCTGGAAAAAGAAGACACACCCACGGCCGCGTATTTGTCCTGTTCGTGGGAACATCGAGAAGGAGGTCAGCTATTTCATCTCGATGGAAGAGGTTGATGAGGAGCCACGCGGAAAGTCCCGCCTCCCGAATGGCTGTGCGAGGTTTTTCGATATCCAGCATTGGGGCCGGCGGCCTCAGTAGTCCCGCGGCGGTTCCTGGATATTGAACTGCGTGGTGAGGTTGAGGCTGGCATCAAGGGTCCCCCACGTGGGGCCCATCATGTCCTCCTGGGCGTTGATGCTTATGTGGTCGAACTTCCCATCCACCCACGAAATCGAGACGTACGGCCTGTCCGGTGTGGTCCCATAGGTGATTACCGCGGTGGCGGTGACACCGCCGGCAAACCACTTCAAAGGCACGTACATCTCTCCGATCGTCATGTTGCTCTTCCAATAGAGGAGCTTGTACCCGAGGGGGTGCACGAAGACCCTGATAAGAGGGATATTCTTTACATACGCTTCCTTGGGATATCCCTGCTGGGC
>Ga0209415_10010062_pt1 | contig 16146 bp, 19 predicted proteins | sample PeaSoiSIISIP2007_FD_187696 | JGI IMG/M metagenome (GOLD analysis project Ga0209415, IMG submission 187696) | Peat soil microbial communities from Weissenstadt, Germany - SII-SIP-2007 (SPAdes) (version 2) | ecosystem: Environmental > Terrestrial > Soil > Wetlands > Peat | place: Germany...
CGGCCACCGCCACTCCGACGGCGACCGCAACTCACACCGCGACGCCCACGCCAACGCGGACCGCGACGCCGACCGCAACCTCAACCCCAACGCCGACGACGACTCCGACGGCAACCTCAACACCAACGGCGACGGAGACTCCGACGCCGACCGCCACTTCGACTCCGGGTCAGACGACCAATACCGTGCTGACGTACAAACCTCACAAGATCGCCTTTCCGGCTGAACCCTTTGCTGGCGGGACCGGCGCGCCAAGTGCGACCGTCAAGGTGAAGGTCACCAATCCCAAGAACAAGATCGACGTTCCGGTGGTGCTCAACGCGCCGGTGATCGATGACCCCGACTTCGTGCTCGGTCACTCCCAGACCACCTGCGCGGACGGTCAGACGTTGAGTCCGGGGCAGTTCTGCTTCATGGGCGTGTTCTTTCAACCGACCGGCGTCGGCTCGCACTCTGGGACGCTCGCGATCCACAACAATGCGCACAACGCGCCGCAGGTCGTGGCGCTCAGCGGGAGCGGCACGTCGCCCGGGCTCACGATGAGCCCGACGCAAGTCGCGTTCGGCGCAGTGCCGGTCGGCACGCCCAGCTCGGAGCATACGGTCAAGCTGGTCAATAAAGGCCGGGTTCCGATCGCGATCAACAGCATCGCGCCGAGCGATGCCGCCTTCACGAAGTCGAGTGACACCTGCGGTAGCATGCTCTCCAATACGCCGGGATCGAATTCGTGCACGGTCGGGGTGACCTTCACGCCCGGCGGTTTCGGAGCGGTAAAGGCGTCGCTCGTGATCGATGACGACGCGGCGCACCATCCGCAGAAGATCACGCTGACCGGCAGCGGCAAGTAAGGACGGTAATCTTTCCGGCAAATACGGGCGCCACGGTTTGATCTTAGCGCGGCCCCGGTATTGTCATCATCTCCGGGCTGGGAGAGGACGGCTTAGGCGTCGGGATTGATACCCGCCTTGGCGAACCAGGCCGGCCATTGAATCGGCGGCGCCTCGCATCCGAACCATTCGCGCCACAGGCGGTTGCGGGCCCATCGCAGCGGCTTGCCGTATTGCTCGGTCGATGCGCCGAGCTTGCCTATCAGCAACTCGCGATGGAACCGCTCGTCGCCGAAATAGCCGTTGCGGACCAGGTCCTGCTCGTACGACCGCAGCGTCGCCAGCAGATTGCGCCGCTCATCCGGCGTGCATCGATTCACCAGCTCGCGGACGCCCTTGACGATGAAGATCTCGTGGTCCTCTTCTTCAGCCATTTGATGATTCAGGCGCCAATCGATCACCTCGGGCGTGTCCCAGGCCTGATGGATCGGCGCGCACAGGCCGCCGTAGCCTTCGACCTGCATCAGCAGCGCCATCATGAACCCCGGCATCCCGCGCTCGCCGATCGGGAAGATCCAGCGTCGCCAGAGCCCGTAGGTCCCCTCCCACTCGGGCGATTCGAGCCAGTGGTTCTCCTCGGGATCGAGCTTGTCGCCGGCCTTGATGTAGTACTCGCCGTGCTCGGCCTCTTCGCCGATATGCTCGCAGAGAAAGGCTTTCCACTTGTAGTCGAGCTCGAAATTGCGCAGCGCGAAGGCCGAGACCCCGCACAACGCGTCGATCTCCTGGCGGCCGCGATAGCCATAGAATCCGGCCAGCAGCTTTTTCTCCGCGGCCGTGGCGGGCGGACGCTTCTCCGCGTGACGCCGCTTCAAGAATTCAGCCAGCCATTCGCGATCGTTCTCAGCTATCGCCATCGGAGTTCTCCTGAGCCTGGTTGATCCCAACAGAACACGGCTCGCCGCGCTCCGTCAAATCACTCCTTGTAGCGTTCCGCGCGCTCCAGGATCTCGTTCGCGCCGAGCGTGGCGGTGATTTCCGGCAGGATTTCGAAGCCGGGCGCGTCGGCCAGCACGCCCGTGCGATGCAGTTCGCGATAGGCGTCGCGCAGGCGCACGTAGGCGGCGAATAGCGTGGCGGTATGGATGATCACGCGGAAGCGATAATCGCCCGCTTTCGCCAGCGGCACCAGGTGGCCATTGTAGAGCAGCGGCAGATCGCCGAGCGCGTCCGAGTAGCGGCGCAGGTCTGCGGGCGTCGTGATGCCGTCGACGAAGATCAGGTCCGCGCCGGCGGCGCGATAGGCCCGCGCCCGGCGCTCGGCCTCGGGCCAGCCCACGGGCCTGAGCGCGTCGGTGCGCGCGATAATCACCGTGTCGGGATCGGTACGCGCGTCGCAGGCGGCGCGGATCTTCGGGATCATCGCCTCCATCGGAACGACCTGCTTGCCCGCCATGAAGCCGCAGCGCTTGGGCCAGACCTGGTCCTCGATATGGAGCGCCGCCGCGCCCGCGGCCTCGTACTCCTGGACCGTGCGCCAGACGTTGATCGGATTGCCGTAGCCGGTGTCGGCATCGCAGATGACCGGCAGTTCCGATGAACGCGCGACCACACGCACGTTATCGACCATCTCGCTCATCGTGAGCAGGCCTAAGTCGGGGTAGCCGCGCGCGGCGGCCGTGCCGAAGCCGGTCATGTAGACCGCCTCGAAACCGGCGGCGCGCGCAAGCTGGGCGGTCAGGCCGTCGTAGACGAACGGCGCGACGATCGGATCAGTACCCGCCAGCGCCTTGCGCAATCGCGCTCGTGCCTCGCGCATCATAGCTTCCTCATCAATCGATCGCTCGGCTCAACTCACAGGGAGCACCAGATGCTGGCCCTTCTTCATCACCAGGAACGCGAGCAGCGTGGCCGGCTCGGTGGTGCTCGCGTTGCGCGAGATGCGATGCACGTGCATCGGCAGCTCGTACCACATCTGTCCGGCCTTGTAGATTTCGGGCTTGCCGGGCTCGACCTGGCTTTCGATCGCGCCTTCGAGCACGTAGGCGAAGGTCGAGCCGGGATGGCGGTGCGCGGTCGACGATGCGCCGGGATCGTACTCGACCGTGACCACCGAGACCTCGTGTCCGGGCGCATCGGGCAGCGCGTGGCGCATCAGTTCGGTCACCTTAACGCCCTTGTCGCCCGCGGTCGGATTGGGCGGCGATGCTGATTCGGCGGCGATCGCGATTCCCGCGCTCAACATCGCGGCGATCGCGGCCGATCCCGATGCGACGGTCTTCATCATCTCACGCCGTGTGATCATTTCTCGGTTCCTTTCAGTCGCCGGCGGATGAACCGATTGCGCCGGGCTGCGACGCAGAGATAATCCCGCATCGGCGGCGGCAAAAAAAGAGGCGCCGTCATCGCCGGTAACGCCGCTATTGCGGGCGGCGCGAAACTCCGCGTCAAGCTGGCCTATCGCATGCGTGCGAAGTAGTAGCAGCCGATCGCCGTAATCACGATCGAGCTGAGCGAGGTGCTGAGACCGAACGATCCGCTCGCGATCGCATAGAGGATGCTGAGGGTCGTCATCGCGGCGTAAAGGTAGACTCCCCAGCGCCGCATCATCCAGTAGCCTATCAGCCCGGCAAGCCCGAGCACGCCGGACAAGACTAGCGCGATGATGAACGACCATCCGTTGAAAGCGATAATCGCCTCGCGGTTGGGAATCACGTAGTAGGCGGTCACCGGCAGACCCGCAAATCCGACCAGGCAGCAGAGCGTGATGAGAATCGGCCGCGTGGGCGCGGCGACGGATGGTGCGCTTTCGGGTTCCATCGCTTTCTGATGCCGCAGTGATTATTCCGCCCGCGGGATCGCGGCGATCGCGCCGGGATTTTCCAGCGCCGAGAGATCGCCCGGGTCGCGGCCCAGATGGACCGCGCGGATCACGCGCCGCATGATCTTGGCGTTGCGGGTCTTGGGCAGTTCGGCGACGAAGTAGACCCGCTCGGGACGCAACGGCTTGCCCAGCGCCGCGACGATCTGCTCGGAGACCCGGGCCGCCAGCCGCGCCGATGCCACTTCACCCTCCTTCAGCACGGCAAAGACCACCGGCACTTCGCCCTTGGTCGGATGCGGCACGCCGACGGCGGCGACCTCGCGGACGGAATCGATCTCGCTCGCCGCCGCCTCGAGCTCGGCCGGGCCGACCCGCTTGCCCGCGATCTTGAGCGTGTCGTCCGAGCGTCCGTAGAGCATCCAATGACCGTCGCGGCCGACCGAAGCGAAATCGCCATGGACCCAGACGCCCTCGAAGCGACTCCAGTAGGTTTCGAGATAGCGTTCCGGATCGTTCCAGAAGCCGTTGGTCATCCCTGGCCACGCGTTCATCACGGCCAGCTCGCCGACCTCGTCGATCACGGGGCGGCCGTGCTCGTCGAGCACCTCGGCGCGCATCCCGGGGATCGCGCTGTTGAAGCCGCACGCCATGATCGGGCGGAAAACGACGCAGCCCAGGATGCCGCCGGCGATCTCGGTACCGCCCGAGTAGTTGATGATCGGGAGCTTGCGCCGCCCGACGTTCTCGAACAGCCACATGTAGGCCTCGGGATTCCAAAGCTCGCCGGTCGCGCCGAGAATCCTTAGCGATGAAAGATCGTGGCGCGCGACGTGCTCCGGGCCGTGCGGCATCAGGCCGCGCACCAGCGTCGGCGAGAGCCCGGCGTGGGTCACACGATGGCGCTCGATGAGGTTCCAGACGCGGTCGGGCGCGGGATAATCCGGCGCGCCCTCGTAGAGCACGGCGGTGGCGCCGAGCGTGAGCGCGCCGACGATCAGCCACGGCCCCATCATCCAGCCCATGTCGGTGAACCAGAACAGCACTTCGCCTTCGCGCAGATCGAACAGATGGGCGAGGTCCTGCGCCGCCTTCAGCGGGAAGCCGGCATGATAATGGACGGTGCCCTTGGGCCTGCCGGTGGTGCCGGACGTATAGATGACGAGGCACGGGTCCATCGCGTCCATCGCTTCGACGTCGGCCTGCGCCGATTGTTTTGCGATGAGCTGATCCCAGAACAGCCCGTCGCCGCCGTCATGCGCGCCAAGCCGGCGCACGACCACGATTTGCTCGACGCATCCGGCGAGCCGCGCTGCCTCGCGCGCGAATTTTTCGAGCGGTACGGTCTGTCCACGCCGGTAGAATCCGTCGGCCGTGATCAGCAGCTTCGCGCCGGCGTCGCGCAGCCGCACGGCGGCGGCTTCGGCGGCATAACCGGAGAAAATCGGGATGAAGCTCGCGCCCACCTGCGCGATCGCGAGCGCGCTTACCGCGGTCTCCGGGATCATCGGCAGGTAGATGCCGACGCGATCCCCTTTGCGCACGCCAAGCGCGCGCAGCATGTTGGCCGCGCGCGCCACCAGCTCGGCAAGCTCGGCGTAACTGAGACTCACCGCGACTCCGTCCTCGCCCTCCCAGATGATCGCGGTCTGCGCGGCCCGCGAGCCGCGCGCATGCCGATAGACCGCGTTGTGCGTCAGGTTCAGCTTCCCGCCCGGGAACCATCGCGGCCATTGCGGCCCCGCCGACAGGTCGACCACCTGCCGATACGGCGTCTGCCATTCGATTCCGATCAGCTCGAAGGTGACGCGCCAGAAGCGGTCCGGATCGTCGAGGCTGAGGCGATAAAGTTCCTGGTAGGCGCGATCGGGATCAGCGAGATCGAGCGTGATTCCGAGCGCGTTCATCAGGCGCGCCAGATGGCTGCCGCGGAGATAGTCCGCGGAGGGAAACCAGACTGGAGCTTGATTCTCGCTAGCGACCGTCGCCATTTTTTTCGTCCCGCGCCCCGGCTCAATACCCCGGACAGAGTGCCTTTAGAAGGCAAAATTTACAATTACATCCCGCGCGACCCCCTATCCACTCATCGAAAGCACTCGATAACTGGCATGAGACTCGCACGATGTTCCCATGCGGGCCGTCGAGGCGGTCCACAAGGGAGGAAGATTATGCGCACCCGGATGGCAATCGTAACGATTGTGGTTCTCGGACTGTTTGCATTGCCTGCGATGGCCCAGATGGGAAACTCCGGCACCGGTCAAAACGTCGCCACCGCATCGAGCGGTCAGACGCCGATGGTCGAGATTTACTCGGCCGGCGCTCCGCCCACCGATCTGAATCTCGCCGGATATGAGGCCTTCGACCAATTTGCGCAGGAGCACCCGGAGATCGTGCATCAGCTTCATCACAACCGGCACCTGATCAACGATCCCGGCTACGCGCGGATGCATCCCGCCTTCGCGCGGTTCCTGAAGGAAAATCCGAAGGTCGCCGAAGACCTGGCCGAGAATCCCGGCAACTACCTGAACGGCAGCCGGAGCTAGCTTGGTGGGACGGTGGAGCGTGATCGAATCATGAGGCGACGCGAAGAACTGGGAGTCGTGATGGCCGCGATTGCGATGCTGGCGACCGCGGCCATCGCCGGATGCTCCGGGAGCACGGAGCAGACCCGGACCACGGTGACGCGGACCGTCAATCCGCCGCCGAGCTACGCCATGGCCGATTCGGAGCCGATCGATACGGCCGTGCCGCCGACTACCACCACCACGACTACGACCACGTCAAACTCGAAGCGGCCCGATAGCGTCGTGGGTTCGACGGCGCATGCGATCGGCACGATCGTGATGCTGCCGTTTCGCATCGTCGGCGACACGCTCGAGCTGATCTTCTGACTCCGGCCGGCAGGTGGCCGAGGCCTCGCTCGCGCGCTGTGCTAATGCGGCCACGCGCGGCGAGCCGCCTCGGCCACCGCCTTGAGCTTCGCCGCCTGCACTTCCTCGCTCAGCGGATTGCCCTCGGAGACCGAGGCGAAGCCGCACTGGGTCGAAACCGCGAGCCGTTCGCGTGGAAAGTGGCGGCTCGCCTCATCGATACGGCGTACGATCTCATCGACCGGCTCGATCGTGTTGGTCTTGGTGGAGATCAGTCCCAGCACCACGTTTACGCCGTCGGGCACGTCGCGCAGCGGCTCGAAGCCGCCCGAGCGGGCATCGTCGTATTCGAGCAGCAGATGGTTGTAATTGGTCGCGCGCCGGAAGCATTGCGAGATCGCCTCGTAGCCGCCCTGCGCGAACCAATGGCCCTTGTAGTTGCCGCGGCCGAAATGGAGCCCGAAGGTGACGCCCGCGATCGGCGCGGCCACCGAGTTGATCAGGTCCATGCCGTCGGTCAGCGAGCGCGCGCTGGAGATGCCGTGGTCATCGAAACCGGCCTTGCGAAAGGCGGGATCGACCAACACGCAGATCTCGGGCGTGTCGATCTGGATATAGGTGCAGCCCAGGTTCGCGAGCTCGACGATCTCGGCACGGAGCACGCGCGCGGCGTCGGCGAAAAGCTCGAACGGATCGGGATAGGCGCTCCTGGAGTGCTCGCGCGACCAGTTGAGATACATCATCAGCGGGCTCGGCAAGCTTACCTTGAGCGGCCGGCGCGCCTGGCCGCGAGCATAGGCGAACTCCTCGATCGCCCACGATTGGCGGCGGCTGATCTTCGCGGTCACCACCGGCGCATCGAGCGTCCGGGTCTCGGCCGCCGCGCCTTCGCCGCTGATGCGCGATTTGATCTGCGCGGCCGAGCTGAGACCGTCGAGCGCGTCGGTGTAGAGGCCGGAGAACCATGAGCGGCGCAGCTCGCCGTCGCTGATCACGTCGACCCCGGTTCCCTCCTGCATCGCGATCGCCGCGTCGACGCATCGATCTTCGATCCGCTTCAACTCGCTCGTGGGAAGCTTGCCCTCGGACCAGGCCGCGCGCGCGGCCTTCAGATGGGCAGGCCGCAGCAGCGAACCCAGCACATCAGCGCGATAGAAGGTGGTCATCGAAAAAATCCTCCCCGGCGGCCGGCGCTAGCGATTCCGCTGCAGCAGCACCATCCCGGCGACAATCACGGCCAGAGGAAAACCGGCGATGCCGTAGAGCAGCAGCAGCGTCCGATGGTCGCCGGCAACCTGCGCCGGGGCACCGCGCACCAGCATCAGGCATAGCACGATCGCCAGCGGGTAGATCAGGATGCCCGTGAAGATCAGCCTGCGCCCGGCCTTCATGATCGCTTCGACTCGCAAGCGGCGGCGAAATTGTCAAGCGCCGCTCATGCCGCCCGGCGCGCGGCTGAAGTAGCGGCGATATTGCACCCATGCGAGCAGCCACAGCAGCGCCATCAGCGCCGCCATCGAGAGTCCGAGCGTGCCGAAATCGAGGTTGTTAACCGCGCTCCATAGGGGACCGTCGAGCGCGAGGCCGGCGCTCAGCACCTGCAACCATTCGATCAGACTCACAATCAGCGCCATCGTCACCGTCAGACCGGTCACTACCAGGTTGAAGAACAGTTTCTTGAGCGCGTCAGCCGATGCCCACTCATAGACTCGCATCATCAGCGCACCGTCGAGCGCATCGACCAGCGTCATCCCGGCGGTGAAGAGCAGCGGGAAGACCATCACGCCGATTAGCGGGAAGCGGCCGGCGCCGGCGCCTTCGGCGGTGATTGCGAGCAGGCCGACTTCGGTCGCGGTGTCGAAGCCGAGTCCGAACAGGAAGCCGATGAAGAACATCTTCCAACCCGAATCGATGCGCCGATAGACGAAGGCGAACAGGCGCGCGATAAGCCCGCGGCGCTGCAGCAGCATCTCGATCTCGTGCCCGATTCTGTCGGCGGCCGCCGGGCGCTGCGCATGCGCTCGAAACGCACGGTAGAGCTGGATGAAAATGACCAGGTTGACGATGCCGATTCCGGTCAGGAAGGCCGCCGAGAGGACGGTGCCGACGAACGTGTGATGCAGCGCGCGAATCACCGCCGTTCCCTGGCGCATCGAACTCTCGAGCACCAGCCCGAGCGCCAGCAGCATCACGATCGTCGAATGGCCGAGCGCGAAGAACAGCCCCGTGGTGAGCGAGCGGCGGCCGTCGCGCCTGAGCTTGCGCGTCACGTTGTCGATCGCGGCGATATGGTCGGCGTCGAAGCCGTGACGCAGCCCCAGGAAATAGGCGAGCGCGCCGATCCCGAGAATCGACGCATCAACCGTGAGCGCCAGCCGCGTCAGCGCGAGCCACGCAATCAGGTTGAAGGCGCCGAGCCCGCACAGCATCAGGACGAGGCCGCGGCGGCCGGGTGTGGTTTGCGACTGCGCCATCCGAAATCCGGGAACTCAACCATTACGCCCTAAGCCGCTATATCGAAACGCCGGCCGGCGCAATCGCAGCGATTTTCGATGCGTCGCTCGCTGCGAATCGTAATCGCATCGGCGGCAGAAACGGGCGGCGCTTGCGTTTGGCCTGAAAAGAACAGATAAGATGACCACTGGCAGGCAACGACGAGGTTAACCATGTTAAAGCGCTCGATCGTTCTGATGGCCGTGGCGCTCGGGATCGCGTTCGCGATGGGCGCGGCGCCCTCGAACGCGCAGACGGTGGGCGAGTACGCGGCGGCCCTCAACGATGCGGGCTCGCGGACGGCGATGACGAACTATCTGGGTGGTGGCACCGATTTTCGGCCGTCGTTCCAAGCCGAACCGGCTAGAGAGGCGATGGATTATCGGAGCGATCAGTACACCTCCACAAATTACGCCGCAACCGACTACGACGCGGATTTCTCCGCCACCACCGATTATGGTTCGTCCAAATACTCGGCAGGCTGTTTCGGAAGCGCCACGGACTATCGAAGCGTCAACGACTACTCGAATCCGACCGAACTACCGTAATGACCGCGAAGGCGCCCGTCTGCAGGGCGCGCTCCAGACTCGAACCCTCTATCCTCGCTCCCGCTGCGCAGCTAGTGTCATAGGGCGTCCTCGTGACGGCATCGGGGAATCGAAAGGGAGACCATCAGGATGAGAGGCGGAAAATCGGCCCTGGCGGTGATTGCGCTCGGCACCGGAATGATCGTGGCGATGGCGGGCTCGTATGCCGGCGCGCAAACGATGGGCGAGTACGGCGCGACCATCAACGGGGCCGGAGTGGCCGCCGAGCAAGAGGGCAACACGGCCGGCGAACTCGGCCAGGCGCCCGCAGAAACGGGCTCCGCGCTCGACCGCCCCTCACCTCTCGACAGCGGCAACGATCCGCTGTCAGAGCAGCCCAGCTACCTCGGCGACTCCCAGGGCGGTTCCGAGGATTCGATGGGCGGGAACAACCTGAACGATCAGGGCACCGATTCTTCCGGCATCCCGCTCGCGCCCAGCGTCCAGTAACCGCTTCCGGCAGTCACGAAATTTTCGGCAGCACCCGCGTTGCGAAGCGCTCGAGCGAGCGCATGATCTCGCGCTGCGGCATTCCGCCAAAGTTGACCTTGAGGGCGACCTCGGTGACTCCGAGTTCGGCAAGCTCGGCGAAGCGCGCGAGGATCCGCTGCTCGTCGCCGAAGATCGCGCGTTCGGGATAGATGTGATCGTAGTTGGCGGCGAGCTCCTCGAACTTGGCCGCCAGTCCGCCATAGCCCCGGTATTGCGCGGCATCCGCTTCGACCCGGTTGGCGTCGGCGGCGCTGCGATGGAACTGTTCGACGAACGGGCGCGGAAAGTCCCTGGCCTGCGGCGCTGATTCGCCCATATAAAAATGCAGCTCGACCATGATCTCTGCGGCCTGCGGATCGTGCCCCGCGGCGGCGCGCGCCCGGCGGTAGATCGCGAAGCGCTCGCGCATCTCCTCGCGCGTGCTGACGATCGGCACATACATCAGGTTGTAGCCCATCCGGCCCGCCCATAGAAAAGACTCTTCCGTGATGATCGCGGCGAGGTAGATGGGCGGATGCGGCTTCTGGAGCGGCTGTGGAAGCACGCAGAGGTCGCGCACCCGGAAAAACCGCCCCTCGAACGAGAAACGCTCGCCCTTCCATGCCGCGATGATCAGGTCGTGCGCCTCGTTGAAGCGCGCGCGGCTCTCGTCCATCGGGATGTTGAACGCGTCGTACTCGGCGCGCTCGAAGCCGCGCCCGATGCCGAAGATCGCGCGCCCGCCCGAGATCGAATCGAGCATCGCGATCTGCTCAGCGACGCGGATCGGATGGTTGATCGGCAACTGCACGACGCCGGTCGCGATCCGCAGCCGCCGGGTGCGCGCCGCCGCCGCCGTCGCCAGCAGGATCGCGGAGGGGATCGCGCCGCCGTAAGCGAAGAAGTGATGCTCGGCGAACCAGGCCGCGTGGAAGCCGGCCTCCTCGGCGAATTCAACTTCCTCGAGGATGTCGCGATAGAGATTGGCGGCCGGGCCGTGAATTTCTTTCAGATAGGTAGGCAGATAAAAGAGCGAAACTTTCATTTTCCCTTTCCCCGCGGGGCGCGAAGCGCGGCGCCGCTATCGGTAAATCTAGCAATTGCCCGGCGGCGCACGGAATGCCGCCCGCGGTCTGCGCGGTTCCTGCCCGCGCCGCGTTCATCCTATAATCGAACCATCATGCAAGAGGTCAACACGCTGTGGGACTTGCTGGGTGAGGCGCCGGCCGCGAGCACGGCCCTGATCGTTCCAGATTCGGGCATACGCCTGAGTTACGATGCGTTGCGCGAGCAGGCGAGCGCCGCCGCCGATCTGTTTGCGTCGGCGGGAATCCGGCCCGGCGATCGGGTTGCGATGGCGCTGCCCAATGGCGTGCCAACGCTGGTCTGCTTCCTGGCGGCGACCATCGCCGGCACCGCCGCGCCGCTCAATCCCGCCTATCGGCGCGAGGAATTCGATTTCTATCTCGAAGATACTTCCGCCAAGTTGCTGATCGTCCCGCCCGACGGCGCCGCCGAGGCGCGCGCGGCAGGCGCCGCGAAAAAGATCCCGACCGCGAGCGTCGCCCTCGACGGGTCCGGCAAGCTGATCTTTTCCGGCCTCACCAAAAGCAAAAGCGCCGCTCCGCCCGCTCCTGAACAGGTCGCGCTGGTGCTCCATACCAGCGGCACGACGGGCCGGCCCAAGCGCGTCCCGCTGATGCATCGGAATCTCGCGATCTCGACGCGCAACGTCGCCGCGACCTACGCGCTCACGCCCGCCGACGTCTCGATGTGCGTGATGCCGCTGTTCCATGTGCATGGGCTGGTCGCCTCGGTGCTGGCGTCGCTGATTACCGGCGGCGCGGTGGTGGTGCCCGAGAAATTCTCCGCCGGCAGCTTCTGGCCACAGGTCGCGGCGCATCGCGCGACCTGGTACTCCGCCGTCCCGACCATCCATCAGATCCTGCTGAACCGCGCTGATAGCCAACGGCCGGCCGGCGCTGAGCACCTGCGCTTCATCCGCTCCTGCAGCTCGGCGCTTTCCGCCGATACGATGCGCCGGCTCGAAGAAAGCTTCGGCGCGCCGGTACTCCAGGCCTACGGGATGACCGAGGCGTCGCATCAGATGGCCTCCAATCCGCTGCCGCCGAACGAACGCAAGCCGGGCTCGGTGGGCGTCGGCACCGGCGTCCAAATCAGCATTGTCGACAACGACGGCAACCATCTGAAGGTCGGCGAGGCGGGCGAGGTCGTGATCAGGGGTGACAACGTGATGAGCGGGTATGAGAACAATCCCGAAGCCAACGCGCGCTCGTTCACCGACGGATGGTTTCGCACCGGCGACCAGGGCGTGCTCGACGAGGCCGGCTACCTGCGGCTGGTGGGCCGCATCAAGGAAATGATCAATCGCGGCGGGGAGAAGATCTCGCCACTCGAGATCGACGATTTGCTGCTGACCAATCCCAAGGTCGCCGAGGCCGTATCGTTCGGCGTCGAGCATCCGACCTATGGCGAAGAAGTCGCGGCGGCAGTCGTGCTGCGCGAGCCCGCGACGGAGAGCGAGTTAATCGCGTACTGCAAGGAACATCTGGCGGATTATAAGACGCCCAAAAAGATTTACCTGGTTGACGCCATCCCGCGCACCGCGACCGGCAAGATTCAGCGCGGCGCGGTGGCGGCGGCGATGAAGGCCGCATCGGCCTGAGAGTAACGCAGTGGAATTCGGAATCATGTTTGCGACCCACGTCGGCAACTGGGATCTGATCCGTTATGCCGAGGAGCTCGGTTACGATCGCGCCTGGGTGCCCGACTCGCACATGATCTGGTCGGATTGCTACGCGACGCTGGCTCTGGCAGCCGTCAACACCAAACGCATCAGGCTCGGCACCGGAATCGCCGGGGCCGGCACGCGCCTGGCGCCCGTGACCGCCCATTCGATCGCCTCGATCGCGCGGCTTGCGCCCGGCCGAGTCTTCCTCGGCATCGGATCGGGGCACACCTCGATGCGTGTGATGGGGCAGAGCTTCGTTTCGCTGCGCGAGCTGTGCGAGTACATCCGGGTGCTGCGCGCGCTGCTGGCCGGCGAGGAGGTCGAGTACGACTATCGCGGCAATCCGGCGAAGATAAAATTCCTGCATCGCGATCGCTACTTCATCGATCTCGACCGGCCCATCCCGATCTATCTCGCGGCCAACGGCCCCAAGGCGATCGAGCTCGCCGGCGAGAGCTGCGACGGATGGATCGCCTCGACCGCGAGCGAGCACGACGCGCGCACCTTCTTTGGTCAACTGAGGACCGGATTGGCCAAGCATCGCGGCGCGCCCGCCGCGGAGTTCCATACCACCTTCGTCACTGCGGGATGCGTGCTGCGGCCGGGCGAGAAACTCACCAGCGATCGCGTGATCGACGAGACCGGCTCGCAGGTCGCCTGCAACCTGCATCTGAACTACGAAATGTGGCTGTTCGGCGGCAAGAAGGACGAGCTGGTCCCGGCGAGCTTCGCGAATATCTGGCCGGATTTCCTAAAGCGCGTCGAACGCTTCCCCAAGGATGCCTGGTATCAGCGCCTCTACGATGGCCATTGCACTTTCCTGCAGCCCGAGGAGCGCCGCTTCATCACACCCGCGGCCATCGCGGAATATACACTCACCGGCGAGCCCGATGAACTCGCTGCGCGGCTCCGCGCGATGGAGTCGATCGGCTTCAATGAGATCGTGCTGCTGCCGCCGGCGGATTACGCGCGCAAGGTCTATCGCGATTTCGCCGAGCAGGTGATGCCGCGGCTGCGCTAGTTCTTCAATCCAACCATCCGCGCGGCGAGGCGGAAAAGATCGCTCTCGGGATCGCCGAGCGCGGAGCCGACCTCGAAATGATTCAGCCCGCGCAGATACACGACATCGTAGAGCCGCCCGAGCGGCTTTAGCATCGCGGCGAAGTCCCGCGCCTGGCGCTGAAATTCGGGCGTCTCCTTCTCGCCGTATCCGATCGCGACCGGGCATGAGAGGCGATCGAGATGGCGCGCGGGGCTGAGCTCCGCCTCCTCTTCCTTCGAGATCTTCACATAGCTGCTGCGCGCGCTGAGCATCACCGGCTCCAGGTCGTACATCCCGCTCACGCAGAGCCCCGCCTTGATGATCGTGTTAGGCAGGTCGTGCATCCGCTCCCAATCGGTCACCAGCACGTTGGCGGCCAGATGGCCGCCCGAGGAGCATCCGGCGACGTAGAGCCGCTCGGGATCGCCGCCCAGCGCGCGCGCATTGCGATAGACCCAGGCAACGCCGCGCCGCACCTGCGCGACCATCTCAGGTAGCCGCACCTTCGGGATGTTGGCGAAGTTGAGCACCGCGTAATTCGCGCCGGCAGCGACGAAAGCGGGCGCCGCGTAGCTCGAATCCTGCTTGCTGAGATTGCGCCACGCCCCGCCATGGATGAAGACCACCACGGGCGCGCCGGGACGCGCCGGCGGATAGAAGTCGAGGGTCTCATCCTCGCTCGGGCCGTAGGCGAGGTCGGCCTTATACTTGAGGCTCGCGCGGGCCGCGGCGCTGCCTGTGACCCATCGATTGATGACCTCGTCGGCGTTCGGCGCCCACACGCGCTGATCGTAATTGCGATCGAGTTCCGCCTGGTCGTAATTGAGATAGACCTTCGCTCCGTCGCTCATGATTTGTCCTCGAATTTTCTTGTAGCCAACCGCGGCGCGATTCTGCAACCGCGCGCGGCACCTCGATCATTCGATGAAGCCGAGCTCCCTCAGCCGTTCGCGCGCTTCGTCGGCGCGGTCTGCATGCACCATGAGGCGCGTCGGCACTGCGGCGGTCGAGCCGAGCATCCGCGACGAGCCGTCGTCGAAGACGAAAGTCTCGATGCCGGCGCCGGTCAGGAAATCGCGGGCGATGCTCACCTGGAGCGAGTCCGGGCTGGCGAAAATTTTGACCAGCCCGGCGAGTTCGAATTGATTATCGACCATGTTCCGCCTCGCGAGACGGCCCGCCAGGCTCAGCGACGGCCGCGCGCGACGCCGAGACGCCGCGCATCCGGCGGTAGAGCGCGACACCGACCGCGATTGCGATCAGCAGCGCGACCAGGTTGTCGAAGCGCCGGAAATAAGGCCCGATCGACTCCCAATGCTCGCCCAGCTTCATCCCGATCCACGCCAGCACCAGGCACCACAGATACGAGCCCGCCAGGGTGTAGACCGTAAACGGCACCAGGCGCATCCGCGACACTCCGGCCGGAAAGGCGACGAAGGTCCGCACCACCGGCAACAACCGCCCGATAAAGACCGCCGCCCCGCCGAAGCGCTCGAAAAACCGATCAGCGACCTCGAGCTCGTGCGGCGTGATCAGCAGGTAGCGGCCCCATCGCTCGAGCACCCAGCGGCCGCCGCTCGCGCCGACCCCGTACGCGACGTAGGAGCCGAGCAGGCATCCAAGCGCCCCGGCGAGCGCGACCATCTGCAGATTGAAGCGGCCGGTGGCGACCAGGTAGCCCGAAAACGGCATGATGACCTCGGACGGCAGCGGGATGCAGGCGCTCTCGATGGCCATCATCAGGACGACGCCCGCGTAGCCGAGCGCGGCGATGGTCGCGATCACGAAGGCGGAGAGCACGGCGAGGAGTTTGTACATCGGACGAGCTTTGGTCCCCCGGATAGGGACAGGCTGCCACGCGCCGACGCCGGAAGCGAGCGTCACAACGCTTCTCCCCCATACGGCTTCACGCTATAAGTTGATCAACAAAATCGAGGGGCTTGCCCGGGCTAAATCATTGCATCCTGATACCCCCGGCGCTCGGAAACTGGCCGATCCCAGGAAATACCCATGCCAAAGAACAGCATAACCGTCGTCGATAACCGCACCGGCAAGCAATACGAATTCCCGATCGAGGAAGGCGGCGTGGTCCGTGCCACCCATTTTCGCGAAATCAAGACCGCGGCTGACGATTTCGGCCTGATGACCTACGACCCGGCCTTCACCAATACCGCCTCGTGCCGCAGCAAGATCACCTTTATCGATGGCGACCTGGGCATCCTGCGCTACCGCGGCTACCCGATCGAGGAGCTGGCCGAGAAGAGCAATTACCTCGAGACCGCC
>Ga0209415_10010063_pt1 | contig 16146 bp, 14 predicted proteins | sample PeaSoiSIISIP2007_FD_187696 | JGI IMG/M metagenome (GOLD analysis project Ga0209415, IMG submission 187696) | Peat soil microbial communities from Weissenstadt, Germany - SII-SIP-2007 (SPAdes) (version 2) | ecosystem: Environmental > Terrestrial > Soil > Wetlands > Peat | place: Germany...
GTCGGCTATCTCGCGGCCAAGCCGGCGCTCAGATATCTTCCTTCCGGAACACCCGTCGCGAATGTCCGTCTTGGGGAGAGCTATCGATACCAGGACAGCGACGGCAAACCACAACAACATACGAATTGGCACAATTTGTCATTCTATGGCGACCTTTCGCGCGTCGCGAGCACCTTCGAGAAAGGCGACAACATTTTCGTCGAAGGGACGATCGAGCAGCGCCAGTTCACAACGAAGGGTGACGGCGTGCAAAGAATCGTCCATGAAGTCGTCGTCCGAAACTGCCACTTGATCGCCGCGCCGCGTGGAGCCACCGCAAAGGGAGCCGCGGCCACAGCGCCCGAGGAACCGACCGTCCCGGATCTTCAGAACGGAGCAGCCGATCATGACGGTTGGCCAGTCGGCTAGACTCCGGAAGATTCGCCGCGCGGTCCTCGTTGCGATTGGTGTGGCCATTGCCGTGTTTCAACTCAGCGGCGTCTTTGGCCTTCGCATTAACACCTCACCTTCGCTCCCAATGGGTCTCTATATGACCACTACGGACACTGACGCGAATCTGGTCGAGTTCTGTCCTGTGGAACCGTTCGCAACGCTTTCCATCGTGCGCGGCTATCGTGATCCAGGAGCCTGCCGCGACGGCGCAGCTCCGCTGTTGAAGCCCGTGATCGCCCGGTCCGGCGATGTCGTCGAAGTATCCACACGCGGAATCTCCGTGAACGGAGCACTCCTGCCGAACACGGCCCCACTCGCCACGGATACAAAAGGCAGGCCTCTCGAAGCGTGGCCATCCGGGCGGTATATTGTGGCCCCCGGAGCCATATGGGTTGCGTCCTGCTATCATCCGCGCAGCTTTGACAGCCGCTACTTTGGCCCCCTTTCGACTGCCGCCATTCGCCATCGGCTGAAGGCGTTCCTAACCTTATGAATACGCGCTCAAGAGATCGACTTTCGTTCTGGTCGGCTATCGCCATGGGGTTGGGGGTATCGACCGGGCATCCGATGGGTATCATCGCGGCGGCGGGAATGCCCCTGGCGTGCTTGATGCCGGAAACGCGCAAGGCTGCTTTCAGAAGCACGCTTGGCTACTATGTTGCTGCCATCTGGCCGATGGTCCCCGGCTTGGATCGCTATATGGGGCAGGCCGCAACTTCTCTCATCCCTATTGCGATGTGGGTCCTATCCGCAATCCTGCTCTCGCTGCCGTGGACCATTGCGTGGACATCGGATCGTCGCATCGATTACTTATGGCGGGTGCCAGTCGCGCTCCTGGCAACAATCGTGCCTCCGCTCGGGATTATCGGCCTGGCTTCTCCGCTCACAGCGGCGGGCTACCTTTTTCCCGGAACGGCTTGGGTGGGCCTCTCGGCGGTTGCGCTTCTGCCAGGGATCGTTCTCTCGGCACAGGCATTGTCTTTGCACCGATGTCGCGCTGTCTTATGTCTCGTTAGTGTATCGGCCTTGGTACTCGCCATCGGCGGTCGTCTTTTCAGTCCGGGCGATGCTGTTCCACCTGCTGGGTGGATTGCGGTAAACACTCACTTCGGCGATGTCTCGCAGCCTTTCCAGGACTTCTCCGCGGCTCAGTTTATCCAGCGGAAAGCAAATGAGACTTCGGCGCGAATCCTCATCTTTCCAGAGTCCGTCGTTCCCAGGTGGTCAGAAGCGACGGAAGCGTTCTGGCGACAATCGCTCGATCGCTGCCGAAGGCGCGGCCAGATCCTCGTGATCGGTGCCGGGCTACCTGCCAAGACCCCAGCCGAAAGAAACGTTTGGGAAGGACTGCGCGATTTGAGGGCATACGACTTCGGCGCCGCCATCGACGCTCTTAAGGAGATAGGTACGCCCCGCGCGATCCATGGGAGTGTCACGAACGGCCCGATCAAGCGACGCACGGAACCCACCGACAACACGATGCTAATTGTGGGTGCGGAGTCGGCTGCGTTTTATCAACGAGTGCCCGTGCCAGTCGGCATGTGGAATCCTTTCAGCAGAATTAGCGTGCCCCTTCGTCTTGATGCTCCTGGCGTTTTCACAATCGACCACCAGCGAGCAGCGGTACTGATCTGTTACGAGCAGATGCTCACCTTCCCGATCCTCGCGTCGATGTTGCAGCGTCCGACAGTCATCGTCGGTATCAGCAACACATTCTGGATTAGCCACACGACCATTCCGAGGTATCAGGCTACCGCCCTGCGGGGCTGGGCAAAGCTCTTTCGCGTCCCATATTTCTTAGCGGTCAACTCCTGAGTGCGAAGATGGCGAAGTCGCGAACCGGCAATCTATCCGCAATCAACAATCAACTCAGTCTTTTCGCGGACACGACCGACGCCGAACTGGTCGATAATCTAATAGAGGAGTCTATCGATGCTCGAAACGACGACACTCACACCACTTGGACACCAGATCCTGGAACACTGGAGCAGCCACCGGCCGGCGATGGTCGAAACCCTGACCAAAGGGAATCAGCTTCAACAGGCGGTTTTCGCAGCACAGGAATTGACTGGGGACCTACTGTACGAGTTGATGGTGGTTCAGAAGATGGATTACCAGTTCGCGTGGGAGATCGCGACGAGGGAATGGGCATTTCTCCCGGACGAGGAGGACCAGCCCAACTTGTCGTTCGATCCAGCGACCCTCGACCCGCACCAATCCTTGCCCGCGATCTCCGCATAGCCTCCGCCCACGGCATCGGCGAGGGCAGCCTGAAGCACAAAGCGCACGCCAACCTTGCCGCCATTCGCGCGCTGAAAGCCATAGAGGCCGAAAACCGCCCGGCGACGCCAGAGGAAAAGGCAGCGCTCGTGAAGTACACCGGGTGGGGCGCGATTCCGAATGCGTTTGCATCCCAGCCACCTCGGGACTGGCAGAGCGTCGCCGAGGAGTTGAAGGATCTGCTGAGCGCGGAGGAGTACGCGTCGGCTCGCGCCTCAACTCCGAACGCCCACTACACGTCTACCGAAGTCATTCAGGCAATCTGGCAGGCGTTGGAGCGGTTCGGACTCCAGCCTGGCGCACAGATTCTCGAACCGTCGATGGGCGTCGGTCATTTCTTTGGTTTGATGCCGGAGAGTCTGCATCCCGGCGCGATTCGCACTGGCGTAGAGCTTGATTCCGTTACGGCTCGCATCGCTGCCAAACTCTACCCAGATTCGCGAGTTCACGCGAAGGCATTCGAAGACACGCCGCTTCCTAAAGATTCCTTTGACGTAGCTATCGGAAACATACCCTTCGGCAACTATCCAGTCTACGATCCGGCATACCGCCGAAGTCCACACTTGACCCGCTCCATTCACGACTACTTCCTGACGAAGACGCTTGACGTAGTCCGGCCCGGGGGCCTGATCGCGCTGATTACCAGCCGCTACACCATGGACAAAGAGGATTCCACTGTCCGACGCCATCTGTCGGATGGATCAATCTTGCTGGGTGCAGTGCGGTTGCCCAACACCGCATTCAAGGCGAACGCGGGAACGGAAGTGACGACGGATATTCTGTTCCTCCAAAAGCGTTCGCCGGAAGCGCCGGCGCCCGGCGAAAGTTGGACTGAGCTGAGATCCATTGAAACGGCGGATGGTCCAGTGGAGATTAACGAATACTTTGCCCGCCATCCGGAGATGATGCTCGGTCGCATGGGAATGGAGTCGGGGCAGTATGGCATGGCTCCCGCTCTGATCGGAAACCTGGAGCCGGGTTCCCTCGAAAGAGCCGTTTCACTCCTTCCCGCCGCCGTGTACAAGGCCAGGGACAGCCGCAGTCCAACATCGAGCTTACGCACTGAGCAAGTTCCTGCGGCCGGTGCAGTTAAAGAGGGTGGCCTCGCCGAACGCGACGGCCAGATCGTTGTTCGCCGCGGCGACGTGTTCGAGCCGCTGACGATACCAGCTTCGGTGCGGGCAAGGATTCGCGGAATGCTTGAGGTGCGCGACGCGGTCCGCGAGGTGTTCCGCACCCAGCTCTCCGATGCCCCGGATGAAACCATCGTCGAGGCCCGCCGCCATCTGAACCGAACGTACGATTTCTTTACTTCCCGCTTCGGACCCCTCAACGCGAGGGAGAACGTGAAAGCGTTTGCCAATGATCCGGACTTACCCCTTCTGGTGTCCCTCGAAGAGTTCAATCCCGAGACAAAGAGGGCGACCAAAACTGCGATCTTCGAGCGCCGCACGCTGGAGCGCTATCGCCCGGTAGAACGGGTCGAAACCGCGTCCGAGGCTTTGCTGGTATCGCTCAACGAGACAGGCCAGATCAGTTGGCCGCGCATGGAGTCGCTTACCGGGCGTACTGCCATTGAGTTGCAGGATGAACTCGGATCTCTCACCTACCAAAATCCCGAGAGCGGAGTATGGGAGACCGCCGACCGCTATCTCAGCGGCAATGTGCGCGCGAAACTTGCCGTTGCGCAGGCTTCAGAGCGAATCGATCCGGCTTATCGCCGGAATGTCGAAGCCCTCCGGGATGTGCAGCCTAAAGACCTGGAGCCCGGCGAAATCGAAGCGCGCCTCGGTTCGTCGTGGATTCCTCCCTCAGACGTTCGTGACTTCGTTGCCGAGCTACTAGATGTTCCCCGCGCAGGGGTGAAAATCGGATACGCAGAAACGATCGCGACCTGGACAGTGGAGCTCGACTACGGCGCGAAGTACGTCGTTAACAACACCACAACCCACGGCACCGCCCGATTCCGGGCCTCCGACTTGGTTGAGCAATCCCTAAATGGACGCACGCCGACAGCCTACGACGAGCACGAGGACGGCAGCCGGACCGTAAATCAGCCGGAAACGATTGCTGCGCGCGAGAAGCAGCAGCAGTTGAAAGATCGTTTTCGCGATTGGGTTTGGGAAGATCGCGAACGCGCCGCACGGCTCGCGCAAGAATACAATTTCCGATTCAACAATATTAGGCTCCGGGATTTCGACGGTTCGCATCTAACTCTGCCCGGAATGGTCCGCGGCTCCCTCCGCGACGGAGATCTCGCGCCGCATCAGAAGAACGCAGTTTGGCGCATCCTCCAGGGCGGTAGCCCACTCTTAGCGCATGTTGTTGGGGCTGGCAAGACCTGGACGATGACTGCCGCCGCGATGGAACTACGCCGTCTGGATCTCGCGAAGAAGCCGATGTTCGTCGTGCCCAATCATCTAGTGGACCAATGGGGAGCGGAGTTTCTGAAACTGTACCCGCAAGCCCGACTCTTCGTAGCCGGGAAGGACCACTTTGAGACCGGCAATCGCCAGCAGGCGATGGCTCGGGTCGCGACTGGAAATTATGACGCAGTGATCGTCTCCCACCGGTCCTTTGAGTACCTACCAGTATCCGACGCGTACTTCAACCGCTTCGTCGAGAAGCAGGTGGCGGCACTAGATGCTGAAATCGGTCTGGCAAACGATTCCAAAGGCGACAACCGCCGCATTGTGAAGGAGCTGGAAAAAGCCAAAAAGCGTCTAACGGTCCGGCTCAAGAAACGCGCGGACCGCGATTCGAAAGACCGCACAATGACGTTCGAGGAATTGGGTGTCGACCAGCTCTTCGTCGATGAGGCTGACCTGTACAAGAATTTGGCGTATGTCACAAAGATGAGCCGGATCGCTGGCTTGCCGAACTCCGACAGCAATCGCGCATTCGACATGTTCCTGAAGATCCGCTATCTCCAGGAACGCAACGAGGGGCGCGGGGTTGTATTCGCTACCGGCACGCCGATCTCCAACACGCTCGCCGAGATGTACACGATGCTTCGCTATCTTGCGCCAGAGACGCTGGCCGAAAGTAAAGTGGAGCATTTCGATTCGTGGGCTGCAAACTTTGCCGAGGCCGTGACATCGCTCGAACTCGCCCCGGATGGATCGGGATACAGAATGCACACCCGGTTCGCCAAATTCATCAACCTTCCCGAACTACTTTCTGTATTTCGCACCGTGGCCGACGTGCAAACCGCAGATATGCTGAACCTCCCGCGACCCGAGCTTGAAAACGGCAGGCCGGCCATAGCATCAGCACCCGCCAGCCCCGAACTGAAAGCGTTCATCCGAACTCTGACGGAACGGGCCGAACGATTGAAAAGAGAGCGAGTTGATCCGGCGGTGGACAACATGCTCAAGATCACGGGCGAAGGCCGAAAGGCGGCGCTCGACATGAGGTTAGTCGATCCCACCGCCGAGCCGGAACTCGATACCAAGATCGATCTCGCGGTCGTTCGCATTGTCAAGATTTGGAAGGCGACTCAGGGCGACCGCTCGACTCAACTCGTCTTTAGCGACCTTTCGACACCCGATCCGGAACGCTTCAACGTTTACGGCGATGTCCGTTCGAAGCTTGTTAAGGCCGGTGTCCCCGCCCACGAGATCGCGTTTATTCATGACGCGGAGACTGACACGGCCAAGAAGGCGCTCTTCGATGCCGTAAACGCAGGGAGGGTCCGAGTATTGCTCGGATCGACCGAGAAGATGGGCGCCGGCACGAATGTTCAGCGACGGCTTGTGGCGCTCCATCACCTGGATGCACCTTGGCGACCGCGCGATATAGAGCAGCGGGAAGGGCGAATCCTCCGCCAAGGCAACGCGAACAGAGAGGTTCAGATTTTTCGCTACGTCACTGAAGGGTCCTTCGACGCCTACATGTGGCAGACGCTCGAAACCAAGGCCCACTTCATCCAACAAGTGATGCGGGGACAAACCTCGGTGCGGTCAGCCGAGGATCTGGAAAGCGGCGCCCTCACCTACGCCGAGATCAAGGCAATTGCCTCCGGCAATCCTGCCGTCGTTGAAAAAATCAAGATCGATACGGAGGTTCGCAAGCTGGATCAGCTACGCGCCGTTCACGCTAATCAGCAGCACCACATCCGTTGGGAGATTCGCGACCTGCCGCGCCAGATCACGGATGCGAAACACCAGCTAGCTCATATCGAAGCTGATATTGCGACGAGGAATGGAAGCGAATCCGCCGAGTTCAGTATGGCGGTGGGCAATCGCGTTTTTTCCGGCAAAGGTGCGCGGGAGGAAGCGGCCAAGGCTCTGACATTCACGATTCTTTCCTGGCGCGACGATCAAACGATGCAGCCGCGCGGTGCTCTCCGGGGCTTCGAGATATTGAGCAGAGGGAAGAGCGGCGGATTCGGACTGGTTCAAGAGGACGAGCGTCTGCCGGAGGTTTTCGTACGCGGACGCGCGACCTATTCGGCAAACCTGAACGCCGCGAATCCTATTGGAACCGTCCAGAGCATCGAACACACGTTGCGGAATTTGGACAAGGTAGCTGCCGAGCAGCGGAGCCGCGTGGCTCGTGTCGAAAAGGAACTTGCCGACTACCAGTCACAGGCGGATCGACCTTTCGATCATGAGGAGCGGCTGAAGCAGTTGCTCGCCCGCCAGTCTGAACTCAACTCTCTTCTAGACCTCGACAAAGGCGACCAACAGGGAGCCGACTCTGTCCCCGATCTTAAGGATGATCCCGACGCGGAACGGGCGTCCGCTGCGCCACGAGGCCGTGATGAAGTCGCGAAAATGGCCGAAGCATACATGCGTTCGTCGGGAACCGCCATTCGAGAAATGACGATTTCCGAGCGCATGCCGCCGCAGACGGGTCCGGTTACCGGCAAGGCTGTTGCTAAGGATGACGTACATATCGCGGTTGCCACGGCTGCGAACAGCTTTGTCGTCGTAGAGGCAAAGCGGCTGGGCCGGGATGTACAAATCGGCGAACGATTGTCTCTCCGCTTTCATCAGGGCCGTCCATCGATAGACACCGACCGTGATCGGGGCCGATGAAACATTCGGCGGCCACTCCCGGCTGTAACTCCTCAGTCGCCTATTCGGCGCTTGCGGCCATCCGTTCGAACGTTCCGCCAGTTATCGCCCATTCGGATTTCGAGACGGCGAAAGAACTCGGATGGTTTGACATCGAGAGCTGCGGCGACCTGGATCAGAGTGCGAACGTATGGACTTCGCAAGCCGCGTTCAATCAGGCTGATCGTAGTTCGATCTGTGTCCATTTCACGCGCCAAACGGTCCTGCGAGATGTCCCTTTCCTCCCGAATCTCCCGGACGACCTCGCCCAACTGCTTCTCCAAACCCGCTGAAGGTTGAATCTGCTTCTTGGGTCCAGACGCGCTCCGTTTCGACTTCACGAGGTTAATCTTGCTATGATGCAGACAAGAAACCTGCGGACAAGTAGACTCATCTTGGAAGAGAGCCAACCAGCATTGTGAGCGCGGTGGTCCCCCGGAAGCGACCGCCCCGCACAAGGAGGGGGCGCGATCAACATGACGGATAGTGCGGGATGGGAGTGGAATGAGGAGTTGTGCACGATTATTATCGAACCCGATCCACGATTGGAGCAGTTGCGGCGGCTGGAGGAATGGCTGAGCCACCTCACCGTTTGGCAGCAGCACCTCCTAACGATGCCGTTTGCATTCGTGGGCGCTGGCATCTCGGTCTGGCTGAATTCGGTGCTGCCTCCGGTGGATCCTAACCTGCTTTTCCTGGGGAGGCCATTCGGTCTGTAAGGGCGGTTGGGTCCTAGCGGGAATGGTCTCGGTTCTTGGCGCGCTCATTTTCTCTCGTAAGGCGTTCGAGACTGGTCGCGGCATCCCCAAGGGCCTTTTGGTAGCGACCGAGCCATCCATTCCAGCCGTCGTCTTGCGGAACAATCCCGCGCCGGATAAGGCGTTGAACGGTCTCTCGCAGGTACCGCTTGTTGCGCAAGATCGACTCCGAATCTCCCAACTCGTCGATTTCTAGCAGTGGGCGCCCCTCGGAGAATAACTTTCGAAGCCGAATGAATGAATTCGCTCGCAAGCCGCCACGATTCCGCGCTGCTTCGATCTCCGGGGTGTGGTAGACATAGTGGACTCGTCCATCAGTTCCTTCGAGCATAAGGTAGCTGCGGCCGGCCTGACGCCCGGTCTCCTCCTCTCCGTGCACCAAGATCCTGCCCTCCACCGCCGTGAGGCTGCGAAGGTCGAGTACGACCAATGGGAGTCGCTCATCTGACATCAGTACGCCGTGCGCCGCCAGCATTTTCTGACGGTCGGCGCTGCGTTGCATCGCTCGGAGGACATCCTCGAAGTTACCTCGCACCCGCCAAAGGTTCGGATCAGCGCGCTCGGCCAAGCCCATCCCTTCCAGAGCTATCAATCGTTCCGTGGTGTGCTGCTGTATGAGCCGGGCTGTGGGATTGCCCCGGTTCTGATTTGGGTTCCGTACCACTGTGAAGAATGTTGACGCCACACTCTCCGGCCACACTGCGTCGCGCTTGATGGCGCGGTCGAGGGACGTGTAGCGGTGCTCGTGCACCTCCCGACGCTGCGCCGTGGCGGCGTCGAACTCCGTACGATACCCAAGCTGGCGTGTGCAGAGATCTTCTGCGGCGGAGCGGATGCCCTGCCTGATGTAGTCCCGGCTGAGGCGTAGAGCGTGGCCTTCCGCGTCGATTCCCCGGAGTGCCAGGTGAACGTGGGGGTGTTCCGTGTTGTAGTGAGCAACGGCCACCCATTGGAGCGGCGTTCTGAGATCCCCCTCCATACGCGCCAGTAGTTCGCGAGCCAGCCGTTTCAGGTCGGCTCGATCGCCGAACTCGGGAGATACGATCACCTTCCAGAGGCGCTCATCGCTCGCCTTCTGCCAACTTTCGAGCCGCTCGGCGATGTCAATCGACTCGCAATTTCCATCGAATCCGACCGCCTTCGAATCACCGTCCTGCGTGGCGCTTTCCCGCGCAACGTAGCACCCATGCGCTCGCCATTGCCCGGAGGTTGCATTCTTTGAATACATGACGCGGACAGCGCACCGCTGGATGTACGGTCTTAAGCGACTCGGGCCGGAGCCTTTGCCTGTCGATGGCCGTAGACGCCTGCTGGTACTGCGGGCATGATGCATGATGATCTTATAGGCCGAAGCCCATGTTGCACGCTCGTTTCGCGCGGCCGGCTTCCGAGGCCGAAGCCGGAACTCCCTTTCCTCATCCTTCGCCATGGTTCACCAACTCCTGCATTGCCAAATGCGAGTCCCCGACCATCGCCTGGCCAGCGCTCTTGAGCAGACGGGCGTGCCGGCCTCGTGCCCTCGCGACAGCGGCTTCCATTGCCTCCCCACCGGGCTCGGGAACGCACGTCAGGAAAATCTTGGCGAGGCTGTCCACAAAGGCAAATAGGGCCTGTTGGGCTCGCCCCAGGCGAAAAATCTCCCGCCTCATCTGGTCCATGCTGGTCGCGAGTCGTTCCTCCGCCCCAATCATCGTGTCTTCACGCCCACCTAACTCATGGTCAATCGCCGCTCTGAGGAAGGCGCTCGGGTTGGCGTAGCCGCGGAGCTTCGCCGTCGATTGGAGTTGTTCGTCTACGTCGGCGGTCAACCGAATCGTTCGTCTTGGCATGATCGCGTCTCTACTTCAAAAGGGGATGACGGAGGCACTTCGGGACGCGATTTCGCTTGAAAAACAGGCCGTCGGACGAAGTGGCAGACAACTGCCTTGATCGTCAGACACGCAAAGTGGCTTGGCGCGAGCCAACTACAAAACAAAATCACCCACATCGTCAGACGATCCTTTATGTTCCACTACCAGTGTTTTTGGCCTCCGAACCGCTCGCCGGGCGAGCTATCCGCGCTGCTGGGTGTCGAAAAACGTCGAAAATTGTCGAGGCATGGCTTAACTGTCGAAGATTGTTGAAAAATGTCGAAATACGTCGTAAACTGTTGGCTGAGTGGCCAAGAGCGAAGATTACACAAAGGCCGAGCAACGATGGATCGCTGAAACTCGGCACCGCCTCGCGCAACGGCGCGGGACAAAACCCGCCACGAAATCCGGTCAAATTCGCGCTCTTTGGCCCGAGATCCAAGCTGCGGTTGCCGATGGGCAAAGCCTAGCGAGTATCCGGCAGTGGCTCGAAGAGGAAGGTGGAGTCATCGTCACGGTGCAAAGCCTCGGCTCCTACCTCACGCGCATACGGCGGAAGGAACAGGCCAAACCAATTTCACCAACTCAGCCCGCTTCCCAGCCCACAGTGAGCGAAAGCAAGCCGCGGAGGCCCGCCGCGCACTCCCCGGACACCCTTCGGGAAAGCACCAAGAAAAAACGCGGGTTCGAGTACCCGCCCGGTCCTCCCGACGAAAGCAAGCTGATCTAAGCCAGCGCCTGCCGAAGAAAATTAACCGTCGCCGTCCCGAACCACCGTCGCCATTTCCTTAGTAGTAGAGGCGCGCGAGCGCAAGGAGAGGCCATGCCCAGAAACGCCACAATGCCGGATTTCGACCGTCACGACAGCGAAACGTTGAATGCTAACGGACTTGGAGCCGCAGCCACCATTCCCACGATTCACCTGTCGCTGCAGGGAAAGGGCGGCGTCGGCAAGAGCCTGGTCGCCAGCATCCTCGCCCAATACTTCCTCCATCACGGCGTGGAGATCCATTGTCTCGATACGGACCCGGTGAACCAGACCCTCTCGCAGTACAGTGGACTGAGCGCGGAGCACCTGGAACTCATGCGCGATGGCAAAATCGACTCCCGCGGCTTTGATGCCCTCATGGAGCGGCTTCTCACCGAAGACGGGATCTTCATCGTGGACAACGGCGCTTCCACTTTCATTCCGCTGTGGAGTTACATTGTCGAAAACAACGTCCTCGAATTGCTGCGCTCTGCCGGACGGAGGCTCTGCGTCCACACGGTAGTGACTGGTGGCCAGGCGCTCGGGGACACACTGAAAGGGTTCAAGAGCCTTGCTGACAGCAGTGCCGAACGGAACATCCTTGTCTGGCTGAACGAATACTTCGGCCTCATCGAGCGCGACGGCAAGATCTTCACCGAGATGCTGGCCTACAAAGAGAGCGAGTCGAAAATCTTCGGCCTGGTTCGCATTCCCAAGAGGAATCAGGATACCTTCGGGCGTGACATCGAAGAGGTCATCGCGCGCAAGTTGACCTTCGAGGAGGCGATTCGGAACGGCACCGCCACAGTGATGAGCAAACAGCGCCTCAAAGTGGTTCAGCGGGATCTATTCGAGCAGTTGGACCAAATAACGCTGTTGTGAGGGAGAATAAAATGTTTGACGTAAAGCGATTAATAGGCGAAGTGGCGGCTCAGAACGGCATCCGCGTGGAACCCGACGATCCGCTGTTCGCACTGGTGACGATGAACAAGATTGTGCTGGACCAAGCCACGCGGGAATTCCAGGAACAACTTCAGACGCGGATCGCGGAATTCGGCGCGTCTATGGAGAAAGCGGAACGGCGCGCAGGAAGCATGCTTGCGGAAAAGGTAAAAGAGTCGGCGGACCTGATGCGGCGGGGTTTGCAGAATGACATTCACATCGCCGGCCTGAAGGCCCGCGAGATTGTGCATCTGGTGAACGAGGCGCACCGTCGCCCGGCGTTGATTCGTTGGTCCGCCGTCGGCTTGGTGGCTGGGGCCCTGCTTTTCGGCGGCGGCATTTGGCTTGGGACGTTGCTGCATTAGCGAGCCGATGCCGCCGACCAGCTAAGGCCAACACAATGCATGGCCTTCCCAAAATGGAAGGTCGGCCTGTAAAGCCCCGCGTCGGCGTCCGCCTCCAGCATTAGCGCCCACGCTCGATTGTTGCCAGCGCCTTCTTGATGGTCCGCTCCACGTAGTCGTTCTGCCGCCGCTCGTTCCCCTTATGCGACAGATCGCGCGACCGGATCACGGCGTCAACCTCCGCTGCCGAAGCCCCACGCGAGAGGACGTAGACAGCGTACGCCAAGTCGATCCGAGTTCCGTCGCCGCCGTAACGAACGTCCGTGCGGAACACATCAATGCTCTTCAGGTCCTGCGGGCGGATGGTTAATGCGTTGGCACGTTGCCTCAACTGTTCCCGCTCGGCGTGCCGTCGTTCAAGGTCGCTTTTCACGCCTGCCAAGAACGGCTCCGCCTCGGGATAGACTCCGCCGCCCGCCTCGATCAAGCGTACGAATGGGTACAAGCCCGTGCTGGCATCGAGATATTTCGCCTTCCGGTTGGCAAAGCCTGCTAGCCGTCCAAAGTGCCGCCAATCGGCTGCGCCGCGATCACCTCCGAATTTCTCGGCCAACGCGCGCGCGGCTGCGGTGCTCACTTCCTTGTTGAGTCGTTCGGGGTGCTTCAGCCAAGCTTGGTAATTGCCCGGAGAGGTTTCCACAATCACAGCAGGATTGAAGCCCTTCTCCTTCATCGACGAAACCGCGTGCTTCGTCAGATCATCGACCATACTCAGCTCATGCTCACCCTTGGGCCGGATGTAGATGTTCCGTCCCTCGCGATTCTGGTGGCGCAACCACGGCACCGACTTGACGATGGTTTCGGAGTCCCAAACACGCGGGATCATGACCGATTCGGTTGCCTCCACATTTGGATTGTAGAGTCCCACTTCGAACAGTTCAGACGCCATCACCGCAACTTGTTGCTGGACCGCGCGAATGGTGATGTCTCGCGTCGCATTTGGTTGTGGCCATGTCCCGGTAGACGTATTCATGCCCAGAGGTCCTATTTAAAAGGGAACGACGGGCACTTTGAGGGACAGGGTGTAGTTTCAGCCACTCCGAGCAAAACGCCCGGATTTATCGCGATTCCCGCTGCACCTTGGCCTCGTCGCCAAGCCGGCACGATTCCCGGAGATCGAGAAACTCCTGGTAACACGGCGCACAGTGGATCACATGTTTCCACTGGGAATCCTGTTCCAAGTCCTCGAATCTCGTCGACCGGAGTGCGAGGTCCCGCAGAACATCCGTTCCGGGACAACCCTGCCGTTTTGGATTGGGGTACGAGGCCTGCACCGCCTTTTGGTATTCGCGTTGCAAGCGGTCCCACTTCTGTTCCGGTGATTCGCCCTTCATGTTCGCCAATCAGTAAATTATGGCATACGCCGCCGTCCTGTGTGCAAGGGCTTTTGTCGAGACTTTTGCGGAAAGTTGCGCTTCACCCACCGCCAGAACCGCTTCTTGAGTGCCTCCGGCTTTTGGTTACCGAGCCGCTGAGAGACTTCCTCCCAGGTGTACCCCTGGCGCAACATCTTGAAGACTTCCCGGATCTCCTGGCGATGATCCTCCTCGATACGGCGTTCGATCAGATCGAGTAGTAAGCGCTCCTGATAGATCTCGTCGTAGCGTTTCGGGTCAGCGGGACCATTACCGTAAAGGTCTCCTTCGAGCGAGTCTATGGCCAGGGAAACAGTATGGTTGATGCGCCACCGGGAGTCGCCAGCCGCCAGATCCCGCGCTTCCCACATGGCACGCACCAACACACGGCGCCACGGCCAGATCCCGGCGTCTTCGCCGTGCCGCTCCCACAGTTTGTGAACAGTGATCTCTGCCAGCTCCGAAACACGCTGAACGTCCCCGAGTCTGTACCGGGCGAGGCCGCGAAGCTGGTCTTGGACGGGAGCGACTCCTTTCTCGAACCAGATTCGTGCGATTGGGTTTCCGTGGCGGTCTACGGAAGCGATGCAGATGGGAACGATCTTCTTCCGCTGGGCGTCAGGCAACTGTTCGTAATCGAATGGGATGATAACAACTCCCATACCCCTACTCCGGCGCACCCGAAAAAACATTCGATCCCGGTGTCCCGGAGCCTCCATGCCGTTTCCTTACTAATTGTGGAGACGCGGTGATTCAAAGGACGCAATAGAGGACGGTGCGGGTACGCTTCTAAGGTTCTTTAACATGTCAACTCTTGCCGCAATTCAGGATGAGCAGCACCAGCGCCTGGAAGTAAAGCTCCGGCGGGAACTGGGCGAGCAAGTTCTCCAGCTACTCGACGACGATCTGACCGAGGACATACTGTTAAACCCGGACAGCTCGTTGTGGGTGAAACAGATGGGACAAGGCTTTTCACGGATCGGCGAGATGCCGGCCGCACAGGCGGCCAGCGCGCTCGGAACCATCGCAGCCTGGCGCGGAACGGTTCTGAATCATGAACATCCCATCCTCGAAACTGAGCTACCCATCGACGGCAGCCGCTTTGAGGGCATCGTGTCGCCGGTTGTCCGACAGCCCGTGTTCGCCATTCGCCTGCGTCCCCGCAAGATCTTCAGTCTTGACGACTACGAAGCCGACGGTATCCTCACCGACAGCAACGACCCTCTCAACCGGCTTCGCCGCCGGGATGATTTTCTCGACGGGGTGCGCGGTTTGAAGCATGCGGACGTGATCCGCGCCGCCGTGCGCGCGAGAAAGAACATCCTCGTCGTCGGCTCGACCGGGAGTGGAAAGACAACCCTGGTTAATGGCATTCTCGATTCGCTTGCGCAGCTCACCCCGCATGATCGGGTGATCTCTATAGAAGATACGACCGAGCTACAGTGCCGGGTGAAGAATTATCTCGATCTCCGGGCAGTTGGGAACGTGACGATGCTCGAATGCCTGCGTGCCTGCATGCGGCTGAAGCCCACGCGCATCGTTGTGGGCGAAGTGCGCGGCGCGGAAGCACATACGCTCCTGAAGGCTTGGAACACGGGGCATCCCGGCGGCGCGGCAACGGTCCACGCTAACGATGCCCTCAGCGGATTGATCCGGCTCGAAAGCCTCGTCGCCGAGGCAACGAGCGCGCCTCAGCAAACGCTGATCGCCGAGGCGGTGGATCTGGTGGTCTTCGTTGACGAAGAGTCCAGCGTTAAAGCCGGACGCAAAGTGAGGGAAGTTTTGCTCGTAACCGGATACTCCAATGGGAACTATCAGGTCGAGCGTGTCTGAAGGTGCAACCGTTTAGAGGAGTTTCGAAACATGAACAACGTTCGTAGATCAACTTTCGGCCCCAGAATGTGGGGCTTAATTGCATTGGCGGCAGCCTTCAGCTTGCGCATGCAAGCTGCCGCAGCCGGGGGCCTGCCGTGGGAAAAACCGATGACGGCCATCGCGACTTCGCTGACAGGTCCGGTGGCCTACGCCATCGGCCTGATCGGGATCGCGATTGCCGGAGGCGCGATGCTCTGGGGCGGTGAACTGACGGAGTTCGGACGCCGCGCCTGCATGATCGGGTTAGTGGTGTCGGTACTGGTCTTCGCGGCCCCGCTACTTTCCAGTGCGTTCGGCGTGAACGCGGCGGTGGTGTAGCTATGCAGACGACCGACAGGCCGAGAGAAATCGTGATCCACCAGTCCGCAAACCGACCGAACCAAATCCTCGGCGGAGATCGTGAACTGGTGCTCATCGCGATGCTCACCGCTATCAGCCTCGC
>Ga0209415_10010065_pt1 | contig 16144 bp, 10 predicted proteins | sample PeaSoiSIISIP2007_FD_187696 | JGI IMG/M metagenome (GOLD analysis project Ga0209415, IMG submission 187696) | Peat soil microbial communities from Weissenstadt, Germany - SII-SIP-2007 (SPAdes) (version 2) | ecosystem: Environmental > Terrestrial > Soil > Wetlands > Peat | place: Germany...
TCCTCGAAGTTGAGCGCTTCGACGTGAAATTGCTGTCCCTGGTGAAGGTAAATCGCCTTTGGATGAACCGTGGTGAGCGCGCTCGAGAAATCCACTTCGCCGATCACTTCGGCTCCTTCCGTGATGTTCACGATCACGAAATTGTCCGACGTCACCGAGCGCAGGCTCACGGCGTCCGCGGGATAGGCTTCCTGCGTCCAGTGCCAGTGCTCGCCCGTGCGATGAAGGAAGCCCGCTTCGGCAAGCCGGGCGCAAAGATCGGGGACATCCACGCCGCCAAAGGTTTCGCCTGTCGCGATCGGCAATTCAAACGCGGCGCACTTCAGGTGATTGATCAGGATTTCCAGATTGTCCGGCTGGACGAACGCGTGCTCGGGCGAGCGGCCGAAAAAATAATCCGGGTGTTGGACGATAAATTGGTCCAGCGGCGCCGAGGAAGCGACTAGCACGGCGCAACAGCTTCCGCTGCGCCGTCCGGCGCGGCCCGCGCGCTGCCACGTGGATGCAATCGTTCCGGCGTATCCCGCCATGATCGTCGCGTCGAGCGAGCCGACATCGATCCCCAGCTCCAGCGCATTGGTCGAGACCACGCCGCGAATGCGGCCTTCGCGCAAGCCGTGTTCGATTTCGCGGCGCTCGCCGGGGAGATAGCCGCCACGATAGCCGCGAATCGCGGGCTGCTGCCCAGGCTGCGCCGGATTCGCCCGCTGCAAATAGGTGAGCAACACTTCCGTATACAGGCGCGAGTTGGCGAACACGATGGTCTGCAGATTTCGCTTCAGGAATTCCTGGGCGACGCGCGACGACTCGTTGATGTAGCTGCGGCGGATTCCCAGAAAACGGTTCACGACCGGCGGGTTGTAGAAAACAAAAAATTTCTCTCCGGCCGGCGCGCCGTTTTCTTCGATCACCTCGAAATTGGTTTCCGCCAGGCGCGAAGCGAGTTCGCCCGGATTCGCGATCGTCGCTGAAGAGCAGATGAATTGCGGGTTCGAGCCGTAGAATCGGGCGATGCGCCGCAGCCGCCGCAGCACGTTGGCCAGATGGCTGCCGAACACGCCGCGATAAGTGTGCAATTCGTCCAGCACTACGTAACGCAAATTCTCGAACAGACGTTGCCAGCGCGTGTGATGCGGCAGGATTCCGGTGTGAAGCATATCGGGGTTCGATAGCACGATGTGGCCGCGCTCGCGAATCGCCTTGCGCGCGTCGGCGGGCGTATCGCCGTCGTAGGTAAAGACGCCGAAGTGGTTGTCGAGACGCGCGGACAAGTCGTGCAACTCGGCGAGCTGGTCCTGCGCGAGCGCTTTGGTGGGGAAGAGATACAGCGCGCGCGTGTCCGGATTTTCGAGGACGGCGTTCAGGACCGGCAAGTTGTAGCACAACGTTTTCCCGGATGCCGTCGGCGTAACCACCACAACGTTGCGCCCTTCCTTGATGGCTTCCGCGGCCATGGCCTGGTGGCTATACAACTGCGCGACGGCTTTTTCCGCATAGGCGTGCGCCAGCTCGGGGCGGACCCATTCTGGCATTGGCGCAAACCTGGCCTCGCGCGCCGGGATGTGGTGCACGGCGGTGATGATTTCGCCGAGGCGGTCGCGCTCCGCGAATTGCTCGACGATTTCCCGGACGCGCGCGAGCGTGACCGAATCCTTCGTGGGCCGCACCGCTAGAGATTGAGCCACTGCTGGTCTCCTCCATACTTCGCCTTTTATTCGCTACCCTAACATGCCGCCGCGGGCTCCGCAACGGTCTTTCTGGCTCATGTAGTTCAAACCACTTCCGGCAGGCCGGATCATTTCAGGCGAATTCTGAAGTCGCGCTCCAAGCTTCTCGAATTTCTCGCAGAACACTGTTCCCTTGGGAATTCTTTTTCCCCGTTCTTCGAGGGCCGGGCTCGACCTGTATCAACGGGCGTGTCGCGGGCCTGTCCTTCAACAGTCCCAATGACCAGTCGAGCAGTCAATTTGCCGTGAACTACTGTGCACTCAAGTCGTGGGGCCCGGCACAAACGGCCTTTGGGGGAACACAATGCGGATTGCTCGAGAAATCAGAAATAAAATTCAGGCCGTTGCGGCGGCCATCACGATCTTGCTCGCTTTTGGAACAGTGGCGCACGCGAATGTAAGGGTAAGCCCTTCATCCGTCAGTTTTGGCAGCGAATCGGTAGGTTCGACCAGCGCGTCGCACGCTGTGACCATAACGAATGAAAATAGGCACAGTATTACGATTTCCAGCATTTTTTCTTCAGCAGCCCAGTTTTCCTTTTCCGGACCTTCCTTGCCCGTCAGTTTGAATCCCGGCCAGAGCCTGACTGGCTCCGTGTCGTTCAAACCGTCCGCTGAGCAAGCCTATTCGGGCTCCCTGGAATTCAAGCGGTCTAACGGTTCGACGAATTCAATAGCCCTGAGCGGCACCGGCACGAGTTCGACGACCGGACCGGTCGCGCCCACAATCTCATCGCAGCCGGCGAGCGCGAAGATCGTCGCGGGACAAACGGCAACTTTTAACGTGGCAGCTACCGGCACAGCGCCTATGACGTACCTCTGGAAGAAGAACGGCGCCACGATCAGCGGCGCGATTTCCTCCACGTACACCACTCCGGCGGAAACGACTACGGACAACAATGCGCAGTTCACCGCCGAGGTGAGCAACACCGCAGGCAACGCAACCAGCAACGCCGCCGTGCTAACCGTGACGAGTACTATCGTGGCTCCCGCGATCACGACGCAACCGACCAGCCAGACGGTGATCGCCGGGAAAACGGCTTCGTTCACAGTCGCGGCTACCGGCACGGCGCCGCTCACGTATCAGTGGAGCAAAAACGGCACGGTGATTGGCGGCGCGACAGCGGCCACTTACACGACTCCGGCCGAAACGACCACGGACAACAACGCCAAGTTCACCGTCGCGGTAAGCAACGGCGCGGGCAGCGCGACGAGCAACGCAGCGGTTCTTACGGTAAGCGCCTCATCGCTTCTTCTCAACTCCAGCGCGTCTTCTTTGAGCTTCGGCAATGTGACCATGCCAAACAGCGGCACGCAGACCGTCACGCTCACCAACGCAGGCAATTCCATCGTCACGATTTCCACCGTCACCGTGTCCGGAGCGGGTTTCAACGCGACCGGCGCTTCCGGAGTTATGCTGAATCCAGGGCAGGCGGCGACCGTGACGGCAACCTTTACGCCAGCCTCGGCGGGCGCCGTAACGGGCAAAATTTCCGTCGCCAGCAACGCCACAAATTCGCCGGATTCCATCGCCCTTTCGGGCACGGGAGTCGTTGCTGTGAGTCACTCCGTGGCATTGACCTGGTCGCCGAGTGCATCCAGCGTGGTTGGCTACAATACTTACTCGTCGCAGCAGTCCGGCGGACCTTACACAAAAATGACCAGCACACCGGATGCGGCGACGTCGTACACCGATTCCAACGTCCAGGCAGGGCAAACTTATTTCTTCGTCGTCACTTCGGTCGATTCCAGCAACGTGGAGAGTGCATTCTCCGCCGAAGTCAGCGCGCTAATTCCGTAATCTCAGAGCAGGACAAGAAAAGGAGCCGCGATCCTCCTCGCGGCTCCTTTTGCATTTGGAACCACGGATGCACACGGATGAAAGCAAAGGAAAAGCCAAGCAGGAAGCAGGAAGCAGGAAGCCTTCTTACTCAATGTGTTGTTTTAGTAGTTTCTTATCCGTGTTTATCTGTGTGCATCTGTGGTTCCAATCCTTCTTTTCAGTAGTGGAATCGGTAGCGCAGCTCGACGAAAATCTCGCGCGGGTTGTTGAAATGGAATCCGCCAAAGGTCAGGCTGTCGTCCAGCATCACGCGGCGATTCCCCACGTTCAGCGCGCTTGCGGAAATGGTGAAGTTTTCGCCGATATCTTTTCCAACGGAAAGATCGACGGTCGTATGCGCGGGCAAATAGTCCAGCGCGGAGCAACAGGGCGCAACTCCGGTCACCGCTGGACCATTGCCGTTGCTGAAGCCTGAGCCATAGTAGACGTTGCCGGAGGCGAATGTTCGCCAGGGAAGCGTGGTTTGGAGTCCGACGTTAAGTGTATTTCTCTGGTCGTGATCCAACTGGCCGTAATCGCCGCTGGGGGTGTTGTCCCCGGGGATGAGACCGCCCGTGATGTTTCCCCTGGATTCACCAATCTGATTGGAGTAGGCGAGATGCAGTTGAGCCATTTTCCAAAGGCGGGGAGAACGCAGAGTCAGTTCCCAGCCGCGGATGAGTGCCTCCGTCAGTGTGACCGGAATGAACACATTGGATTCGCCCAGGTTATTGTGGTCGAAGAAATTGTTCGCACGAGTGCGGAATGTGTCGGCATCCAGGCCCCACCCTTTGTAAGGGATGTTCACGCCGAATTGATATTCTTCATCCCGTTCGCCATGTAAGGACCCAAAGCTATACCCTTGTCCACTCGCTGCGTTCACGAGCGCCGGCCCGGAGAACGTGAGCAACGGTGGGGCCTGGTAGAAATGCCCGTAGAAACCATGGAACACCCAGTCGAGTTTCGGAACTTGAATTGAAATACCGACGCGTGGACTCGTGGCGTTTTCGCGGATGCCTCCCGAGAAGAACGACTCCCTCACTCCGCCGCTGAGAGTCAGCCATGAGGCAGCCTTAAATTTATCTTCCAACCAGAATTCTTCCAAATTTCCACCAATGATTTCCCGGTCCGGCAGAAGGTTTGGGGCGCTGCCATCGGTATACGTAATTGCAAAAAGTTGGTTGTCGTGTTGGTAGAAACCATAGTACCCGGCGCTGACGCTGTTTCTCGCCACTGTCGCGCTGAAAGTGACCTGAGCCCCGGCATAAATGGAAGTCCTGTTGTCGGTGGTGTCGGTGGGAAAGTCGTTCGGGTTGCCGGCGTAGTCCGCGCTATTGTAGTGAAAGAAGGGGGAAACCGTCAGCAGCACATTGGAATTAATGGTCCGCACCCAGGAGAAGTTCAAAAAGGTGTCCGCCTCATGCTGGCCATCAAACTGGTAGATGCCCGCCTGGGGATTGCCGCTACCATCGACGCAGGTGGATGGAGGCGAGCAGGGAGTGATGGAAATCGCGCCTGGAACGCCGTTAATCTCGGTGATCACGCCCGCGGAAACAGGAATCTGATAATAGTCTCTGCGCGAAGATAGGACAAAGCGCAATTGGTCTTTCGGGTCCATGTTGTAAATCAGCGAACCAAATCCGCCGATGCCGTTTTCCGCGTCATGAAGGACCGCGGGGGTTGGCGGCTGGAGTCCAAGATTACTTCGATTTCCACTCAGGCTGCCGTAGTAAGCAAATCGCTCGGTGTGCCCGCCGCAACTGATCTGGTCATTGGTTTGATAGAAATTTCCGAAGCTGGTGACGAGGTCGCACTCTTTATCGCGTTCAAAACCGGTTCGGGGCACCACGTTGAAGACGCCGTAAGTTCGATCTCCATAGTCCGCGTCATAACTGCCTCTTTGCACTTCCATGTAATCGATATCCTTGGGATCGAACTGTGGGCCTACGTTGCTTGCGATATTGGTGTTCGGAACCGGCACGCCATCTACCAGCCAGCTCACCTGGTGTCCGCCGCGGATGTGAAGTTGATCGTGGGTTACGTATGAACCGGGGACATACTCCGTGATGATCGCCAAACTGTTCGTGCGGTCGGCCCCAGGCGTATCTTGAATGGTCTGGCGGCTCAGAAGAGTTGTGGGAGTGACGGACTCCACGGATGCGCTGACAGGTTCTCCAGTTACCACTGTTTTTTCGGTGACGCCGGCCAGCTCCATTAGGAAGTGCAAGACGGGGCTCGAGCCTGAGGTGACGACGACGCTTTGCATTGCCGTCTGAAAATTCGCGATCGTCACGGTAACGGTATATTCCCCTAACGGCACGGCGCTGAACTCGAATTCACCGTTGTCATTGGTTTTTTGGTGCTGCACCCAATCCGAGCGCTGCGCTTTCAGGTCCACCTCGGCATCCTGAATGGGACGGTGCTGAGGATCGTGCACGATGCCGCGCACGGTGCCGAAAATTTCCGCGCGCGCGGGTGCCGGGAAAAATGCAGATGCGCAGATGGCAAGTGCCAAAACAATTCCTAGGCAAATCAAAAACCTATTGCGATTCATTTTCACCCTCCCTCGAGTCGAGAGCCAGACGACGACGCTCTGACCGGCACGTAATCCGGTGGAGCTCACCAGTACAAGGTGGATCGTTTCGTCAGTTCGGGAAGGTACGAGGAGGGGGAATCAGGGGAACCGTGGCAACGTAAGGGAAGAACAGGGACGCCAACGCAGAGGCGGCCTCTGCAATGGCGGGCCCGCGAAGGGCAACCGGCGTTACGAGAACAAATGCGGTGGTTCCAACGATCGGATTCGCTGCGGAGTCACAGGCCCGCATCGAGCAATCGTTTTGCCCGGGGATACCCTTCGCATCGCAATTGCTCTTGTCTTTCTGGAGATCGCGCGCTTGGCGATGGTGCACCGGGCAATAGGCCGTGTTGCAGCACGCGAGCGAATCAGCGGCCGAAATGGTTTCCGCCAGGGCGGATACACCCGGCAGAAGCAGGGCCAAGAGGGCCGCGATGGCTGCGAGTTTGCGCACGATCTTCCGCAATTTTGGCCAATCTCTCCGATCAAGGATACTCGGGAAGCATAACCCGTTTCAACCTACACTGGCAACCGCTGGCGCGATTCGCCCAATCCCCGCTGAAAACCCTCCTGCCGCGCAATAGCGGGGTTCGCAGGTTGCCCAGAAACCTCAATTTCACATTCCTCGTGACTACCTGATTCGACCTATTTCAATTCAGCGGGTTTTGTTTGCCCAAGAACACATCTTTGTGGGCGTGGGCCACATTCCGATACTCCCATCTTATCGGCAACTGGCCTTTGTGCCTCTTCCGTCAGTTGACCTGAGGGAAGCACGGTCGCTCTCGCCGTTCGGCCTAATGGAGAGGCTTTAGCTCCGGCTGGGCGCCTTCGGGCATCGGGTAGCGGTCCACATTCAGTAGCATCGAGACGAAATGGTAGTAGCCGATCGTGCCGATCAGATCGACTACGGTGCGCTCCCCAAACTTGTCAACCGCGGCGTGAAATGCGGAATCGCTCACCTGTTTGGTATTCACCAATTCCGAGGTGAAGTTATAGATGATTTCCTCATCCGGCTGCATGGTAGGCGGCCGCTTTCCTACTGCCACGGCGTCGATAATGGCGGGACTTAGGCCCGCCTGAAGGGCATTTTTGTGGTGGGCAGCCCATTCGTATTGCACGTTCAAGGCGCGCGCCGTGATCAGGATCGCGAACTCATTCAATTTGACCGGCACCGTGGTGTGAAATCGAATGTAGGCTCCCAACTTTTGCGCAAGGTCGCCCATCTCCGGGCTGCGCAGCAGGACGTTAAAGGGACCGTTTAAAGTCCCTCGCTCGCCCGACAACAAGTGCTCCACCAGGGTCTTTTGTTCCGGTGTAAGTTCGCTAGCCGTTAGCGGTTTGAAGCGGTCGCCGCGCAGATGAAGATCAGCAGGGGCTGGGGTCTGCGCGGCGGCACCGGCGGCGACCGCCAGGATGCCAACCAAAAGAAATCGAAGTCGCATTTCGTGTCCTCTTTCTATCTTTCGATTTTGTTATTACCGGGCCAACATTAGCCGGAATTTCGCTGTGTCGATATTTGCGGCCACATCATACACCCATGGCCAAGTCCTCGTAGCTCTTACGAACATGGTCCATCGCGGTGGTCCTGAAAGATAGGCCGGTGCTTAACTTAAAATGATACCCTTTTCTTCAGAGAGGCCACGATGAAAACGATACAGTCTGTCTTGATCGCAGTGCTGGCTCTGGGAATCAGCGGCTGTGGCAGAAGCTCGAATCCAGAACCTGGGTCCAGCTCAACATCTCCGGTCACTCGCTCCGGCCCCGTGTCCATGAACAAGGCGGACTATCCGGTCTTCCCGGATGCCGACGCCGGCGCCGATCCCGCCGTTTCCGCGGAGCAGGGAGGAAAGGGCTTCACCGGAAAAGGGTGGGAAACGAACACGGATTTCGATCTGATTGGGGACCCGCGGGCCATTAAAGGCGGCGTATTTAGAGATTACGTACCGGACTTCCCAGGCACCCTTCGTATGGTTGGGCCGGAGTCAAACTCCCAGTTTAACTACGGCATCACGGCGATGGCTTATGAGACCCTGCTCGGAGTCCATCCTACGACCCTGGAGTTTGTTCCGGGGCTGGCCACGCACTGGCAAATTTCGCCGGACAAGATGACCTATCGCTTTCGCATCGATCCCAACGCCCGGTTTTCCGACGGCGTGCCCGTAACCAGCGAAGACGTTGTGGCTACTTATGACTTCCTGATGGATAAGACGCTGCAAGACCCGATGGAGCAGATAACGTACTCGAAGCTCAGCCGGCCAGTCGCCGAAAGCAAGTACATCGTTCGAGTCCAAGCCAAGGAATTGAACTGGAGAAATTTCCTGTATTTCTCTGGAATGCAGATTTTCCCGGCGCATGTCTTGAAGTCCGTCAATGGAGATAAATATCTCAAGGAATACAACTACAAGTTGCTGCCGGGTTCCGGTCCTTATACGATTCGTGAAGAGGACATTGCCAAGGGCCAGACCATTACGGTTCGACGCCGCAAGGATTATTGGGCGGAGAAGGCGAGAGAGAATGTGGGGCTGGGTAATTTCGACGAGATGCAATTTGTGGTGGTTCGCGACGATAACCTCGCATTTGAGAAGTTCAAGAAGGGCGAGCTCGACACCTACGAGGTGAGACAACCCCGGCAATGGGTGGAAGAGCTGAACTTTGAGAATGTCCAGCGGGGCTTGATCCAGAAGCGAAAAGTGTATAACAGCCAGCCTCAGACAATCCGTGAATTTGCCTTCAACGCTCGGAAGCCCCCATTCGACGATATTCGCGTCCGTAAGGCTTTAACGCTACTTCTGGACCGCAAGCAGATCATCGAGAAGATATTGTTCAACGAATTCCAGGCGGAAAATTCTTTTTATACCGGAACTCCCTACGAGAATCCTGCCAACCCAAAGAACGACTACGATCCGCAAGAGGCGTTAAAGCTGCTCGCCGACGCGGGCTGGAACAGCCGTGACAACCAGGGAAGGTTGGTGAAAAACGGAGCGCCGTTGCAAATCGAGTTACTCTACCGGAACAAGATCAACGAGCCCGAACTGACCGTGTACCAGGAGGATTTGCGAAAAGTCGGGATCGGCCTGACTCTCCGCCTCTTGACTTTTGAAACGGAGATTCAAATGGTCGACCAACGCAAGTTTCAGATGGCGCATCTGGCGTGGGGCGGCTTGCTTTTTCCCAATCCCGAGACCGAATGGCAATCCACGCTCGCCGACGTGGACAACACCAATAATGTTACGGGATTCAAGAGCGCACGGGTCGACGAGTTTTGCAAGCAGTATGACAAGTCGTTCGACACGCAGGAGCGGATTCGCATCATCCGCGAAATCGACGGAATTGTTGCGAATTCCTATAATTATATGTTGCACTGGACCGCTCCATTTACCCGCATCGCTTTCTGGAACAAGTTCGGAACTCCGCCAGGCTATCTGACGCGGACGGGCGACACCTATACGGCACATATATTGTGGTGGGTGGACCCTGACAAGGATGCCAAGCTAAAGCGGGCTTTGGGCGACTCCTCCGTGAAACTGGAAGTTGGGCAGACCGACGATCATTACTGGGATGAGTATGCGAAGGCGCACCCGCCGGCAAAGTAGTGAGCGCAAGAAGATTCCTTAAACCTCTATGACCGGATATTTTGTCCGACGCTTCCTGCTGATCATACCGACCTTTGTCGGCATCACGCTGGCCGTGTTCCTCGTAATGAATTTCGTTCCGGGCGGCCCGGTGGAACGCCAAATCATGCAGTACAAGATGTCCTTGGCGCAGAGAGGCGGCGGCAGAAGTGTGGACGTCGATATTCCGCAGGAGGCGCTCGACGAGATGCGCCGCTACTACGGCTTTGACAAGCCTGTGCACATCCGGTACGCACAGTGGCTATGGAAAGTTTTGCACCTCGATCTTGGGCGATCCTACATTTATCAGGATCCCGTGTGGGACGTCATCAAATCCCGGTTTCCTATTTCGATTTTCTTGGGTCTGACGGGATTCTTTTTGAGTTATCTTGTATGCATTCCGCTTGGCGTATTCAAGGCGATTCGGCACGGTTCTCGCTTCGATCTTTTCAGCAGCCTAATTGTGTTTCTCGGTTACTCAATCCCCGGTTGGGCTCTGGGGACGGCTCTGCTTGTGCTTTTGGGCGGAGGCAGTTTCTTGAATCTCTTCCCGCTGGGCGGGTTCCGTCCAGGCAATTGGGAATACCTGAGCTTCTTTGGGAAAATTACCGCGCAGATCCATTACATGTTTCTTCCGGTGTTGTGCTACACGATCGAGTCATTTGCCACGCTTACCATCCTGATGAAGAACTCGCTGATGGAAAACCTGGGGCAGGATTATGTGCGCACGGCGTACGCCAAGGGTTTGACCGAACGCCGCGTCGTCTTTGTCCATGCGCTGAGGAATTCGCTTATTCCGATTGTCACCGGTCTGGGAAATGTAATCAGCATCATTTTGGCGGGGTCGTTCCTCATTGAGAAGGTGTTCAACATCGATGGGATGGGGTATCTGGGGTACACCTCCATATTGCAGCGGGATTATCCCGTGGCACTGGGCATTCTGGTGATCGACAGCGTGCTGCTGCTGGTCGGCAATATCCTCTCCGACATGATCTACGTTGTGGTGGATCCCAGGATTCGATTCAAATGAGCGAACGGGACACCCTTGTGAATCTCGAGGAGATTCCACCCACGCCCCAAACCCCGGGTCCGGCGGAACGTCCGTCGATCTCCGTCTTTCGCAAACGACTTCGCAAATTTCGGACCATCAAGCGGGGGTATTACTCCTTCCTTATTCTTCTGGCCGCATACGGGATTTCCTTTCTTCTGCCGATGCTCATCAACAATGAAGCATTGTTAGTGCGATACGACGGTAAGTTTTATTTTCCTCTGATCCATTACTACCCGGCGTCGGCCTTTGGTCAGGAGAGAATTGGCGAGCCGGATTATCGGGATGTGGCGCGGGAATTCCGGCAAGAAAACAAGGGAAGCTGGGCGGTCCTTCCCCCCTATCCGTACAGCCCTACGGAATCCCTCTTGGATCTTCCGGGCAGCCCTCCGAATGCGCCTTCGCGGCAGCACATCTTCGGCACCGACGATCGCGGCCGGGATATTTTCGCGCGGCTGGCCTACGGATTCAACGTTTCGCTTTCCTTTGCGCTTCTGGTTTTGGTCATCAGTTTGGCCATAGGGGTATCGGTCGGGGCGCTGTTGGGGTATTTCGCGGGCAAACTGGATATTCTCGGCCAGCGCCTGATCGAAATATGGTCTTCGCTTCCGTTTCTTTACACCATCATCATCGTGAGCTCGATCGTGGTGCCGATTTACCTTCCGGGAAGAAATCTCGTTTTGCAGCCGTCTTTTTGGCTGCTGATTTTGATCTTGACCGCGTTTGATTGGATGGGAATCACGTACTACGTGAGAGGCGAGTTCTACCGCGAGAAAACGAAGGACTATGTGGCGGCGGCCATTTCCATGGGAGCTTCCGACTCGTCCATCATCTTCAAGCATATTTTGCCCAACTCCCTCACGCCCGTGGTCTCCTTTGCGCCGTTCATGGTTGTGGCGAACATCAGCGCGCTGGTAGCCCTGGATTTTCTGGGTTTTGGTTTGCCTGCGCCCACGCCGAGTTGGGGAGAATTGATTGAGCAAGGGGTAGAGAATCTCACGAAATGGTGGCTCGTCTTTTTCCCTTTGGCCGCGATGTTCGTCACTCTTCTGCTCATCGTCTTTATCGGCGAGGCGGTTCGCGAAGCTTTCGATCCCAAGGAATATTCGAGGCTGCGGTGAGCACAACTCAAGTCCCAGTCCTGCAGATCCGAAACTTGAGGACCTATTTCCAGACCGAAGCAGGGACCGCTAAGGCCGTCGATGGAGTGAACTTCGACATATTCCCCGGCGAAGTCCTTGGGTTGGTCGGTGAATCGGGGTCGGGCAAGAGCGTCACGGCATTGAGCATCCTGCGATTGATTCCCGACCCGCCCGGAAAAATCGTCGACGGATCCATTCTCTTCAAGGGCCGGGATTTGCTGAAGATCTCGTGGGACGAAATCCGGGACGTGCGCGGCAAGGAAATCAGCATGATCTTTCAGGAACCCATGACCTCGCTGAATCCGGTTTTCACCATCGGCATGCAGGTGATGGAGGCCGTTCTGGTGCACGAAAAAGTATCGAAAGAGGAGGCGTTCCAGCGATCCGTTCAAATGCTGGAATTGGTGGGCATTCCGGATCCAGCGTCGCGCATGAACGACTATCCGCAGCAATTCTCCGGCGGCATGCGGCAGCGCGTCATGATCGCCATGGCGCTGGCGTGCAATCCGTCGTTGTTGATCGCGGACGAACCGACGACCGCTTTGGACGTGACGATTCAGGCGCAAATTCTGGAACTCATGTTGCAGATCAAGGATCAGCGGAAGGACGCGGCGATTCTCCTGATCACGCACAATCTCGCCGTTGTGGCGGAGACTTGCCATAGGGTGATGGTCATGTATGGCGGAAAAATCCAGGAAGTGGCGCCGGTGAAGGAGCTATTCAAGAATCCGCAGCATCCCTACACGCGAGGTCTTCTGGCATCGTTGCCGACAGTGGACGGCGATAGGCAGCGGCGGCTCACGACGATTCCGGGGAATGTCCCCAGTATTCTCGATCTGCCTATCGGCTGCAAATTTGTAACAAGGTGCAGCGAGCGGCTGGAACGATGCGCGTTGATCGAGCCGGAACTAATCGAGTCTTCCTCGGGACACTGGGTGCGCTGCCATCTGGTGAATCCATGAAAATTCTCGAGGTGCAGGATTTGCGCGTGAGCTTTCCCGTGCAGGGAGGTGTATTCGCGCGAAAGATTGCCGAAGTAAAAGCGGTGGACGGCGTAAGTTTCGGACTCGAGCAAGGCGAAACGCTGGGGCTGGTGGGCGAATCGGGATGCGGGAAGAGCACGGTAGGGCGGGCGATTGTGAACATTCTGCGCGCGATGGTTTACGGCGTGGAAATTTCGGGCAGCATCGTCTATCACCATGCGGCAGGCTCGGTGGATTTGTCGCGGCTGAGCCGCGATAAAATGCGGCCTTACCGTCCGGACATTCAGATGATTTTCCAGGACCCTTATTCGTCGCTCAATCCGCGCATGATGGTCGGTCAGATCGTGGAAGAGCCATTGGGGATTCACACCGACGCGTCCTCAAAGGAGCGTAAAGATCGCGTGCGCTGGCTTTTGGGGAAAGTGGGATTTACTCCGGAACAAGCAAACCGCTACCCTCATGAATTTTCGGGCGGCCAACGTCAGCGGATCGGCATTGCGCGGGCTCTGGCCACGAATCCCAAGATTGTCGTGGCGGACGAGCCCGTCAGCGCTCTGGACGTCTCGATCCAGGCCCAAGTGGTGAACATGATGCAGGACCTTCAGAACGAATTCGGTCTTTCCTACATCTTTATCGCTCACGATCTTTCCGTAGTGCGCCACATCTCGGACCGGATCGCCGTGATGTACCTCGGCAACATCGTGGAGATCGGGCCTGGGGAGCAGATCTACAAGAATCCGATGCATCCCTATTCGCGCGCGCTCCTCTCCGCAGTCCCTCGTCCCGATCCGGAAGGCACGCACGATCGGCGAATTCGCCTCTCCGGTGACGTACCAAATCCTGTCCGCAAACCTTCCGGCTGCGCGTTTCGTACCCGCTGTCCCATTGCGAAGCCTTCCTGCGCAGACGCAGTGCCTCCCCTCGAATTTAAAGAAGGTAGGTTGGTCGCCTGCCCTTGGGTCTGAAACCAGACGCTGCTTGGGGAAGAGGCCATCCTGATCGGCCGTGCTTTTTTGTCCAAATTCTAGGATGAACTTTCAGCTGTTTGTAACTACATACAGAATCATTACATTTGGGCCACTTCCCGATAAAATCTCTTATTTTCAGTCGCAGTGAGGCTATTTTCACAACAGAGGACCTATCGGGACCAATCGTCGAAAGATTCACCTGTGAAGCGTGATGTAAGGCACTAGAAGCGATTTCGCGCGCAACAAATTCGGCGCACGACTCAAGCGCGCTAACATATCCCACATGCTATCAACTCGTTGTCCCACCCAAGCCTGCAACAATTTTTCCGTTCCCGCGTTGATTTCTTCAATTGGCTTGGGATTTCCATTTCCAGACCCAAGGAAAACTAAATACAGAATTCCCCTTGTCCGAGTGCTATAGTCCGCCGATCGTCTCATCTGGCGCTAGAAAGGATCAATCTTATGCTTATGCCTCGTCTCAGGAAGACCCTTACGCGGGCACTCCGCGGATCAGCGGCGATCGGTCTGGCCGTGCCATTGTTCTCACTCCTAGCTGTCTCGGCCAGCTTCGCCCAAGCCCCGGCCCTGCCCGCGGTCCAGGCGACAGCTAAGAGCCCGAACTTCAAAGACGGGAAGGTGTTACTTGAGGAGCGCCGCGTCCGGGCGTATACGTACCTCGGGGGCGATGAAAATGTGATCCGGCAAACGCTCCAGCGGATCGTGAGGCAAGAAGGCGACGCCCCCGGTGGGTGGGTCTATGAGTGGAGCGTCCTCGGCAAGTACTACGAAGGCCGCGGCGACACGCTCCTTGAGACCGGACAGCGGCGTCCGGCCCTCAACGCCTACATGACCTCGAACGTCTACTACGCGCTCGCCTGGTTCCCGAGGATTAACTCGGAACAGGAGGCGAAGGCCTATGACGCACAACTGCGGGTGTACCAGAAGGGCGGCAAGCTGTTCGACGTGCCGCTGGAGTTGGTGAAGGCTCCGTACAAGGACGGCTACATCACCACCTATCTGCACAAGCCGTTCGGCGTCGCCAAGCCGCCGCTCGTCATCTGGTACGGGGGCGTCGACCAGTACAAGGCGAACCACTGGCGCCCCATCCAGGACATGCTCGCCAAGGGCTTTGCCGTCGCCACGCTCGACCTGCCCGCCTTCGGCGAGAGCAGGCAGTGGCCCCCGGATACCAAGGCGGAGGCCAATTTCGCCGTTCTCGACACGTACATGAAGCGAGAGGACATCGACACCAAGCGGATCAGCTTCTTCGGGCAAAGCTATGGCGGGGCCGCCTCGTTGCGCGCGGCGCTGCGAAACGATCCGCGCGTGAAGGCGATCGTGGCCATGTGTGCGGGGCTACACTTGGGCGAGAAGAACTCGTTGGCGCCTGAGGCAAAACCTGGAGACAAGCTGATCAACGGGCCCATGCTCGTGGTCAATGGCACGCGCGATGCCGGCAACCCCGTCCCGGACCTGGTGTCGACCTACCAGTCGGCGAAGGAGGGCGATCTTTGGCTGCTCGGCCGCGGCGAGCATTGCGCGGTGGAGTACTGGCCAGTCATGATCCCGCAAATGGCCGACTGGCTGATTGAGAAGATCAATAAGTGAAGGCTCGAGCCTCATAGATGATCGGGGTGAACTGGGCTAGATCCGATCGGGTGGGCGGGGTGACTGCGCGGCCTCACGCGCAGTCGCCCGTCGCCAGAAAGTCGCCGGCATGATTGACGTGCTGCCGGATGAAGCCAGCCTGGCGACGATTATCGCGCTTGAATTGTCACACGTCGTGCTCGGCCACCGGATCGACGGTCAAACCATCTCGCACCAGCCTGCCAAGTCCTCATGAACGTTTACCAGGTACTGGCCAGTTCGGGCAGGGGATTACGTCCGGTTACGCGGTCACCCGCCCACAATCCCGCAACTTCCCAGAACCGGACTTCTGAAAAGTCAACGAGATTTCGCTTGTCTGGTTTGCTCGTTGATCAGGACCTATCGACGGCTACGTTACGCACATGCGTTCCTCGGAAGCTGAACGTTCAGCCCTATCTGAATCATGCGGTTTCGGAGGGCTAAATCAATAGGGAAATCTCACTGCTCGGCGTCTATCGTCGGCTATCCGCCAAACAAACCTTCCTCATCCTCAGCGCGGCGTCACGTGATCTGTTGAACCCATTGCCTCCGCCAAGCCGGCGCCTCGAAGGGATCCCCGAAATACTGTGTTTCGTGGACGACCTTGCCGTTGCGGAACTCCATAATACTCACCGTGTATGC
>Ga0209415_10010066_pt1 | contig 16144 bp, 12 predicted proteins | sample PeaSoiSIISIP2007_FD_187696 | JGI IMG/M metagenome (GOLD analysis project Ga0209415, IMG submission 187696) | Peat soil microbial communities from Weissenstadt, Germany - SII-SIP-2007 (SPAdes) (version 2) | ecosystem: Environmental > Terrestrial > Soil > Wetlands > Peat | place: Germany...
AAGTGAATCAAGCCCTTCAAGCTTCCCGCCTCGATCCTAGTCAGGTACAAAATCTTGGTGGAAGTCGCACTGCGTGCGGAGGCCTCGGGACCGCCAGCTGCCAAACACCCAGCGCGGGTAAACCTCAGATTTGCGTCTTCTACAACGTACAACTCCCTACTACTTTGCCCGCTGGCTCCGGCGCGCCGGCTTGCGGGGTTTCGGTTCAGTTCCAATATCCCTATCAATTTGCCCTTCCGTACACTTCGCTGAATATGCAGAAAATCATGCTGAACGCCGGCGTGCAGATGACAGGGGAGTACTAGCGCGATGATCCACGAGAACCAGAGCTTATTGTTGTCATCCCGAGCGAAGCGAGGGATCTCGGTTTTTCCCATCGGCGGAAATCTCGAAACATTCGCCTTTGGGTGGCGCAGCGCTTTCAGCGCTGCGATCTACGCTCTCCAATCAGCGAGGGATTCAGCCGCTGAGGTAGTAAAAGCACACCTGCTTCGCGAGACCGAGGCCGCCGCCCTGATCGAATTCGCTGTAGCTCTCCCGCTGCTTGTAGTGTTGGTCGTGGGAATCTTCGACTTTGGTGGAGCTTTCAACCTGAAACAGAAACTGAACAACGCCGCGCGCGAAGGTGCGCGCTTCGGAGCCAGCCAACCCACCAATGACCTGGCACTGGGTCAACCTCCGTCCGTGAGCGCGGTCCGCTACGTAGTTGACTCCTACTTGCAAACAGCCGGACTCAATGACTGCGGTTTGAGCACGGCGACTTGGGCCACGGGGGGCGGGCTTACTTGGCAGTTCAGTGGCACGGGCCCCAGCTGTTCGATGACCCTTACGGTTGACCGTGGATTTCAGGTGCAGGAGTCAGTCGGCGGGGTAACGGTAGTTATGGTCAGCACGAGCGTCAATATCGTTTACCCATATCAATGGCATTTCAATAACGTCATCCAGTTGTTGGTCCCTGGCGCTAATTACTCCCTGGGAACTATTCACAGCGACGCCACCGCCGTCAACATGGATTGAGGTTGGCTCATGCAGAAGAACATTTTTTCGCGGTCACGTCCCCGCCAACAGGGCCAGACCATCATACTTGTCGCCATATCGCTGGTGAGTTTGCTGGCTATGGCGGCATTAGCGATTGATATCGTGACCTTGTATTTGGCGAGCAGTGAGATTCAGCGCGCCGCTGATGCCACCGCCTTGGCTGCCGCCAAGGGAATCTCGGATTCCGGCTTCACTACTCTTCCGACCACCGACTCTAATTACGCCACCGCGCAGACCTTAGCACAAACCATGGCTTCTAAGGCGGCTAATTCCATGGTCACGACCCCGGGAACCAATCTCGTCGCCGGCCAACTTCCAGTTCTGGTCGCGCCGCCAACCTTTGATTTCACGAGCCACCCGGGCAGCTATCAGGTCACAGTCAGCTTGAAGAGCACCAATCTACCTACCTTTTTCTCCAAGATTTGGTCGGGAACTCCCCCGAGCGTAACCGCCTCCGCCTCCGCCGAAGCGTACAACGCCGCGAATCTGCCGACCATCACTCCCATTTCGCTGCGCAGCGTAAAGCCCTGGCTGGTCGCGAATTTTGACCCTCGGAACACCGCGACACCGTTCGTTAACAAGCTGACTGGAGTTGTGGAAGACAACGCGATCCAGAGCGCGACAATTGACTTAGTTTCCGAGTGCACAACTTCCCCTTGCAACCCTGCTGCCGCCCCAAAAAGCATTGGTACCTCGCAAGTCCAATATGTGCCGGCGGTGGTGAGCAACCCGTCGAATAGCTCAGACATCTGCCCCGCTTCAAATCCACCGTGCGGCGGCGGGACTCCGTACGAAAACAGCGTCGAATGTGCGGATACCAGTATCTATGCAGGACCAGCGTGCGGACTGAGTGCGAACATATCCTGGGACAATAACGAAAATCCCGGCGGGCTCGCCGGGCCCTCCGCCGCGGGTGGCGAATGTCTGATTCACGCGGCGGGTCCAGGGCCCTACGACGGAGTGAACAATTTGCAGGACACGCTCGATCCATCGCCGTGGCCAACTAACCCAATGAAGATCAAGGCCAACAGCGGTCCCTTCAGCACGAATTTTGTGACAACCAGCAGTTCGATTGTGACCGTTCCAATCATTGATACCGCTGGCTTTCCCCTTACAGGGGGCGTGGTCAACGTCGTTGGATATCTGCAGGCATTCATCAATCAAGTTGACGGTGGCCCCGGCGGCGGCGGTCTCCCCCCTCCCGGCAGCATTAACATTACGGTGCTCAACGTTGTTGGCTGCAACCCAAACAACAACGGCGCGACTCCAGTCATCGGTGGTTCCGGCTCTTCTCCCATCCCCGTCCGCCTGATCACCCCTCCGTAGCAACCAATCCAGACTACCTGCTCCTGATCGGCGACTTTGTCATTGACTCCTAAGCTCTAACCAGATAACCTATGTACAAAAACATTATCTATCGGATAATGCTGCTCTTTGACAATCTGACTCGGCAGTTCGGACGCGCAGTGTACCGATCGGTCCGTGGGAGGGCATGGCTTCAGCCATGCCGCACGAGCGACCAAACCTCCGGCTTCAGCCGCTGAGGGATTGCGCCTCACACTAATCTGACAACCGCCTCCAGCCGCAGAGCGGCGCAAGAATGCAGCCCACAGCGCGAGCTGTGGGTCGCCAGCTAGGAATCTTGAGCCCCAGCGGGGCGAAAGAATAGCGCGCACAACGGCTCGTCACTCCACTTGCACCAGTTCCGAAACGGGACGACGCCACCCGTAACTCCCATGTTCTCTAGATTTTGCGTGTAACTCCTGCAAACTCAAAGATCTAGCACATGGTCGCAAAATTAATCCTTTGTTTTCTAGATTTTGCACACAAAGGGGGGAGGGGGGTACCCGGTTACTAATCAGTAAACTTTTGTCCCATCTTGGGAACGTCTAAAAAACGAACCACGCGGCTCACTTCGTCAGCGAAGTTAAAATCTCTCCCAGAATATCCGGCCCTTCGATTCGCTCCAGATGCGGATTCCTGATTCCCTCGTGGTATGCGATCGAGTAGGTCTTGAAGAACTTGGCGTTCTCCACCAGCAAATCGATCGGTTGCTGGCTGTCTTTGGAAGTGCGCAGCGCATCCAGCAAGACATCTCTCGACCAGGCTCGACCGTTGATCGCGACCAGCTTCATCCCCGGACCAATCCCGGCCGCGTAAGCCGGCGAGCCATAAATCACGTCCGAGAGCACGCCGTCTTCTCGGACCACGAGGCCCAGAGAGTAAGAAGCGTCCACCGACTTGCGCAATTTTTCTCCCGTGCGGATAAACAAATTCGGCTGATCGTTGTACACCAACCGCCAGCCACCACGTTCGATGCCGCCAACTGGCGCGTGGGGATCGGTCGAATTCACCCGCGTCTTTAAAAGTCCGGCCCAGTCATACGGCGTAACCTGGTTCAGCGCCCGCACCACGTCATCAAAAGTGTAAGGCACAACTTTTGGAGGACCGCTTTCGCCACCATAAAAAAGACGGCAAAAATCGTTCAGCGACTTCTCGCCGTGACTCTGCTGCCGAATGGTCGTGTCCACCTCCAGCCAAATCAGTTCCCCTTCCGGATAGTAGTCGAGGCCGCGCCGCCAGCTCTCCCACTCCGGCCCCTGCAATCGCAAAATTTGTACCGACCGCGCCGTATCCTCGAGTGGACGCCAGGTGCGTCCAGTGCGATGGTCGAGCATCGCCGCCGTTTCCGCCAGGGCTTCGCGATATTGTTCGGGCGTCCACAGCCCGGATCGCGCCGTCAGAACTTCCCCGAGATACTCGGTCAGGCCCTCATACACCCAAAGCAAATCGCCAACCATCGGATCCTGATAATTGCGCGTCGCCAGTCCCGCAGGACGCCGGTATTTGCCATTCCACGAATGCGTAAATTCATGCGGCAGCAGGCCCGCTTCCGTCAGGCGCAGATCGGGTTCAAGCAGCGTGCGCTCTTTTACGCTGTTGTCGCTCGACTGATGATGCTCAACGCCGTGATGTCCAGCCTCGTCGCTGAGCGTGAGAAGAAAATGATATTCCAGATAGTGACGCGCCCCGAACAAAGCCCCAGTCTCGGCGACCAGCTTGCGGTACGCAGCCTCGTCCGCCGCCGTCATCACCAGGCTCGAATCGCTCTCGCTGACCATATCGATAACGTGAACTGGCATATCGCGGAGCGAAGTAAGAATGATTCGGCGGTAATGGTCTCCCGCAATCAGAGGCGAGTCCACCAGTGTCGTGAGCGATACCGGCTCGAATCTCTTCATATCTGGATTCTTCAGGTCGTGTCCATCGATCGAATTCGACGATATCAGCGCAGTCCCGAATTTCCATCCTGCGGGCAACTGTATCGAGGGAACGACCTGCACCGCATCCGAACTCGCTCCCTGCGGATAAAGGACGACTTGGTTCCAGTTCAGGTCGAGAACATTCGTGGTCGCCGCCGGTCCGCTCGCGCCCGCGCTGCCGTCGTTGGTGATGGTATCGAGCGAAACCTTCAGCTCGCTCGCGCCCGAGGGCACGTCGACGTGGAAGGCATACATATCCACAGGATCACGTTGCCACAAAAGTGTCTGCCCGCCCGCTTCCATTTTTATGCCGGTAACATTGGCAATCGGTCCGGCGGGACGGTGATTGCCCGGGATCCATTCCGGATAAACCAGCGTCAGCGGACCCGGTTTCACCGGGATGGTCAGCTGCGAATGATAGATGTTGCGAGGCGCGTCGCTCAGATCGACTGACAGTTGAATGGACTGAGCGCCCGCGATGTTGGCAAGAAATGAAAAAACCAGAGTGAGTAGAGATCCAGCAGAGACGGAACGCCGCACTTGTGACTCCCCTCCAGCAAAACTCAGGAGGAAGTGAGCTTAACGGAGACGATGGCGTGGACGCAACTCAGGTAAAACCAGATTCCTGCGACCCAGGCGCGGGACAGTCAAAAATCTCCACCCTACGTCGAAAAGCACGACGTTAGGATGGGCCACCCGGGGTTATTTGTCTTATTTGTCGAGGTCCACGATCGGGGGCTGCTTGGCGCTGGCGGAGACCTTTTCGATTTCGGCCAAGCCCTTCCTGGCGAGCTCTACGTCCTCGGGCTGTTTGGCCAGACCGAGAAATTGCTGCATATGTTCAGAGGCGGCCTGGTAGTTTTGCTTCTGCAGCAGGATCATGGCGAGCAGGTATTGCAGTTTCGGAATCTGATGAGCTTCGTCGACTCGGACGCCCTGTAGCGCACTCTTTTCCGCCTGATCGAAATTCTTCAAGTAGTAATTCGCTACCGCGCTGTCGTAATAAGCGTCAGGAAAGTTTACCGGGTTCAAGACGACCAGCTTGGAAGTAGCATCAACCACAGCAGGCCAGTCGTGCTCCATCATCGCAATCTGCGCCAGTCCGTCGTAGGGATTGACGTACTTGGGATCCGCTGCCACCGACTGCTCGAAGGAGTGCTTGGCCGCCTGCAAGTCCTGCTCAGTCGGCGGTTGGTTGCGCAATTGTAGCCCGCCGAGTTGATACCAGGCGGTCCCATAGCGAGGGTAAATCTGAACGGCTTTTTCGAACGACTTCTGGGCCTCATCCCACTTGCCCTTTTTCTCTTGTTCCAGCGCCTTCGCATACGCCTTCTTGGCGGCAGGAGGGGCGAGGTAACTGGTCACGCTGACGCTGGCGCCGTCCACGTGTTCCATGCGCCGCAGTGTGAGGTGGCCCACGTCGAGGTTATTGGTCATACCCACATGGCTTGAGAGCTCTATCGGTTGCGAAGTAAAACCTGCCAACTCGGCCTGGAGTTGACAGTCTTGCAGATTTGTCGTCGACTGCAAGCCCGACCGGTCAACCGCATTTGAGCTGCTGGCGTCACTGATGGCAGCCGCTGTACTCGGCGTCGGATCCCCAAATCGAAAGGTGAAGTTGCCCCGTCCGTCGGAATAGGTTTCGCTGTGTCTCCGGCCGTGGCAGATAGTCTGAATTATGGCAGGCTCGGTCAGTTCAGCTCCATCATCGAGGACTACTTTACCGGTAACAAAGATGGCGGACGACGTAGGAGGAGTAATGGTGCCCTGTCCCGGCTGAGGGGCAATATTTGGACCGAGGGAACCACCACCTGAAGGTCTGCCTCCGCCGGAGCGACTTTGGGCCAGGACAGACGAACTCAATGCGAGAATGAGAAGAGCCCAACGGAAAAGCGGGGATAACATGACCGGCCCCCAAAGGTTGCTTAACCGGAAGTATATGCCCGTAGGCAGTTGGTCGAGACATTTATGTGGCAATATTTCGAAGATTTTACAAATGAGATCGCAGACGCGCGGACAACCACCGAACCGCCCGAAGCCGGGAATCATGGGATGAATACGGAGTACTAAAGTTTTCCGCCTTGCGGGACGATATTCCTAACAGATGAGCGTTCGTCGATTCGGAAATGGTCGTCGAAGGAAGGACGAACGAAGCGAGCATCTGAGGAGTCCCAGTGAAAATCCTAATCGCTGAAGACGAACCAGTTTTCCGCAAGATTCTGTCGCAGTTGCTGTCCCCTGAATTCGAGTTGACCGTCACCGAAGACGGCACCACGGCGTTGGCGCGTCTTCAGGAAGAAGATGGACCGGTTCTGGCAATTCTCGACTGGGTAATGCCGGGATTGACCGGTATCGACGTGTGCCGGGAACTACGAGCCCGCCGGCCAACTGCAGGCATTTACGTGATTCTGCTCACGGCACGAAACAGCGCTGCTGACATCGTCGCCGGACTGCGAGCGGGCGCGGATGACTACGTAACCAAGCCCGTACAGGCGGAGGAACTTCGCGCCCGGGTGCAACTCGGCTGCCGGATTATCGAACTGCGAGCGGCGCTCAAAACCGAGGTCGGAGCGCTGGCGGTGGCCCTGGCGAGCGAGAAGCTGCTGCTCAGCCAGCTGGGATTGACTCCGCACCGCACCCAACGGCGCGAACAGAAAAAACGCGTTGCCGCGCTGGTATAAGAGTTTCCACCAGACTTGGTGTTGACGCTCGGGGACACTGACCAAGCATCCGGGTTTGGGGTGTTGCCCGGTCAGGGTTTCAGCAAGCCAAATACTGCAATGCCGTTGCTAGTGCCCACGTAGACTTTTCCGTTGACGATCATGGGTGTGCCAAAGTGGCTGGCGGTTCCGAACCGATCGCGATTTCCCGCCTGATTCGAATTGTAGAGCTCCTTCGCCAAATCAGTGGCACAAAAGGCATGCAGTATATCGAAAGGATCGCTGTGCTCGATCGCCCAAACGATTCCATTGCTCGAGCCATTGGCGGAAACACTCGGCGTGCTACCGGGATAGGTAAACGACGCTACACTCTTTGAAAGCGGTGACGTCGAGAGTCGGGCTTTCGAAAACTGGAATTGCAGCAGGTTGTTTCCTTCCGGCGCATAGTAGATATTCCCGTTAAAATAGGCCGCCATGGCCCATTCGCCGCCTCCGAGGACTCCGTCGATCTCCTGGTAAATGCCATTGTCATTGTTGGGATTGAACTTTCCCATGTTCGTGCGATCCACGATGTAGATGTTCTGGTCTTTACCCGCTCCGATGGCTAAGTACCGGATCTTCCCTTTGGCATCTTTCATAGCCGGCAGGACCAAGGCGCCTCCGGAACCCAGGTCTTGATCGCCTTCCGATTCCTGAACCGTGTTAAACGTGTTGAAATAGTCGACCACGCGAAGCTTATTGTTGGTGCTTGAGACCTTGAGGAAGCCGTTTCCGTAGTCCCCCTTGATGGGGAAGCCTTCCTTATTCAGAGTCGTGTCGAAGGTGCCATTGGCGTCCAGAAAAAAGAGGCTCTGGCCGTCCGACGCGATTCCGGCCCCGGCTTGCCAGATCGATCCCTCATTGCCATTGGGCGTCAAATTCAGCACACTGGTTTGCGCCAGCGTGCTCTCGCTGTAACCAATCAGCCATCCGGTGTAGGGCCGGCTGTCACAGTGGGAGGTCCACCCGGTATAGATCACGTGATTCAGCAAGAGCAGTCCCTGCCGCTCGGCATACTGCCCAGGATCAAAGATGACATAGCCATCGTGGCTGTTGTCGCCCTTGCCCGGGTACTTGGCCTTGACCGCAACCGGCCCACCGAACTCTTCCTGCCCGGTGGTGATATCCAGAGCGTGAATGCGCTGGAAATATTTTGAGGAGGAGTTCTTGCTCATGGCTACCACGTAGATGGTGCCGTGAGGACCGCTAGAGCGATCGATGACGGGAGTGGAGGTAATGCCGATTTGCGGACTGATCTGGCTGCAACCTTGGTCATCGGAAGCAGACTCGCCAGATCCCAGTACGGACACTTGCCACAGCAATGTCCCGGCGTCCGCATCGAAAGCGTACACGCTATCGTTCTCAGTCACTGTGTAAACGACGTTATGCGTTCCCTTGCCCGGGATGGAGACCGCCGAAAGATATAAGGGTTCGGCATCAATTATGCCGTCCACGCGGAGGGTAAACAGCTTTCCGAAGAGCGACGATTTGACGTTGCCGATGGTCAGGATCGTCTCTTGCAGGTTCTGACCGGTGCGCGCGATGTCGTTGTGATAAGTGACAACATCCGTGGCCGAACTCGCCAGGGCAACGCAGAGGCTGAAACAAATCAACCCGAAAAGGCTTACTGATGTCGCTCGGCCGATTCGCGGGAGGCAACTGCCGCAAAAAGCACGTGAGTCGTGATTCAAATCGATAGCACTGTCTAACGTAGCTGACACAAGAAGTCTCCTGAAGTTTTCGTCATTAGCTTTTCGCGGCCGTGCCATGACCCTGCGCGGTTCGAAGCCGCACGACCGATCCGTGGCGCGCACGATGCCTCGCGTTTACCGGCTGAAATATGAAGAAATTGAAATCCTATTTCTACTGGGCTAACCACACGCGTACTAAGAAGTTTCTGGTGGGAGAGGGATTCTGGTTCGGCTTGTCAAACTGTGGGGTGGGGAACCCCAATTACAGTCAAGAAGAAGTTTCTCGTCAAAAGCGGGGGATGTCAATATGAAACATTTTGCATAAAAGCTGCCCGCCAACCTGCCCCGTGAGTGCCGCATCATTTGCGGGGAAAGGCAGCCTCGTTCGTCCGCCGCCTGTCCTCGCGACCCCTAAAGCTCGTTTAATCTCGGTCCGCAGCTATCTCATTTCACTGTGCTTGTTGGGTCACCCACATTTCAGGCCAATGTCAGGGCAGGGCCATGCAGATGCTTTCCTGAATGAGCCACCCTTCCGCCTGAGCGCTACTGCGGATGGGATGAGCGTCATGGACACCTACAAAGTTTCGTTCTCCGTTCGACAGCCGTCAGCGCTGAGAAGTCCAGACCGGGTTCCCTTTCTCGTCTCGCAAGACGAATGTGTCGTTGCCTCTCACCACTTCCCGCGCAAGAACAAGGTCTGCCTCGCCGTGTTTCACTTTCGAGCCGGTGAGCGAAACCTCGTCTCCCTTGCTGAAACTCATACCCATGTCGTCGAAAAAAGACTTGGGACATAGGTACACGTCGACGGAGTCTGTTTCGATCTTCACCAGCAGGTAGGCAACTTCTTTCTCGCTGCCCTTCGGAGGAAGTTTCACCTCCTCCACCGTTGCTTTCATCTTCGTCTCGGTATGCAGGTCGTATCTGGGAGAGCTCGGCTGTTGGTTCTTTTGCGCGATCGCCGGTAGAACCCACAAAGACACCAGAAAGACCGCAAAGACAAGAATCCTGCAAGGATGGATCTCACTTGCAACACACATGGCTCCCCCTTCCTCGAAATGCGTCAGGAGCCGGTGCGGTTACAAGACTGACCGCCTAACGTCTCCTTAATCGCTACATAGGATGAAGCCAGCGTTCCCGACACATCATACTCCACTTTGCAACGCCCGAAGTGCCCGGTCCCGCAGCGGCGGGGACCAATGGTGTCAATCTGGGTTCAGGTCCACGCGGCCATCGCGCGGGGAGATCGAGGAGAATCGGGGGAGATTGAGTTGGCCCGGCTGGGGATCGCCGGACCATTCTGTGGATTACAGGATTGAGTATGGACGCGCGAACCGCCTCGCGTTTATTTCGGCATGACCTCCCGAGCCAAGTGGCTTGCAACCACGTCGCGAATTTCGCTTCGCTTCCGCGCCGCCTCGAAGGCTGCTTCGCGTGACCCATAGTGTTTCACCACAATGGTCGCAGCTTTGGCATCGATCTGGTCGAGAGCCGCCCAACTTGGATAGAGTGTCGCGACAGCAACGTCCCAGTCGTTAGGCTGATTGCTAGTCGGGTTCGTGAACGCCTTGTAGTCGGAAATCAACCCCTGCTTCTTCTGCTCGTCAAGCACTGGCTTTATGTTTTGCCGGAAGTCGTTCCAGAAAACATCTCCCATGCCGGGCTTGAGATGCATGTAGGTCACGCGCCACACCGGTCCGACATCGTAGTTCGGATTCTGCGCAAACCCTAAACTTGTACTCAGGACAGCAACAAGAAACACGGCCGCGATCGTTTTCCGCATGTTTCCTCCTTAGAATGTGAAAAGCGCGGCCATTGTACACCTGTCTCTTTCTTCGTATTATTCATGCCCCGTGGGTTTTCTCCACTTTACTTGTGTCCCTGTCCTCTGCTTGCCATTCGAGGACAAACGACCGGTTAGCCCGTAGGTGTGAATATTACGAGGCGGCACGCAGTCCAGACCAACGTCCAAAACATTCAACGATCGATTCACAGGCGAGGCAACCGTCAATTTTCTCAGGCGCACACTATGAGTTTTGCCAGTTCCCGACGGACACAATGTCCTCCAGTCTAGCTGCACTGCCCAAACCATCTGTTTGAATAAAATCCGCGGTAGGTAGAGGAGAAAAGAAAATGAGGTTTAGAGCGAGCATTCGTCGACTGATATTGGGAGTGCTAGCCGTCTCGAGTTTCGTGATGGCGGGCGGTGTAACCCCAAGCGCAGCACAAACGCAGAAGCCCAACATCCTCTTCATCATGGGCGATGATATCGGCTGGATGCAGCCGAGCATCTACCACCGCGGATTGATGGTCGGGGAAACCCCCAACATCGATCGCATCGGGAACGAAGGCGCGATCTTCATGACCTACTACGCCGAGCAGAGCTGCACGGCCGGGCGCAACGCCTTCTTCACCGGCATGCATCCACTGCGCACCGGCATGATTCCGCCGCAACTTCCGGGCAGCCCGACCTACTTGCTGCCCGGTACTCCGGCCCTCGCGAAGTTCTTGCACGATCTTGGCTATAGCACCGCTGAATTCGGCAAGAACCACTTGGGAGACCATACCGCCGCCCTGCCCACCGCGCACGGCTTCCAGGAATTCTGGGGTTATCTGTACCACTTGGACGCAATGCAGGGCGTTAGCTTCCCGGACATCAACAAGACGCCAACAGTGCAGGGCATAGTTCCGCCTTGCATGAACACGCCGGTCAAGGGACTTACTGACCCTCCCGGTTCCGTGGATCCCAAGACGGCGCTCTGCCTGACGCCTCCGCGGCCCGTCATCTGGTGTCATTCCTCCGACGGCACCGAAGCGAATCAGAGTTGCCAGGACCAGGGTCCGCTGACGCTCGATCGCTCTAGGACCGTTGACGAAGAAATCTCGGGCAAGGTAATCGACTTCCTCGATCGCAACGACCCGAAGAAAACCAACAAGCCTTTCTTCGTCTGGTACAACCCCGCTCGCATGCACATTACGACCATGCTGTCCCCGAAGTACCAAGCCATGGTGGGCGAACCGGGAGGCAAGGATTGGGGCATCAACGAAGCCGGAATGAAGCAGATGGATGACAACATCGGCCTGGTCCTCGACAAACTGCAGCAGATGGGCCAACTGGATAACACCATCATCGTCTTCACCACCGACAACGGCGCCGAGGTGATCACTTTCCCAGACGGCGGCAACACCCCCTTCAAAGGCGGGAAGCTCACCACTTGGGAAGGCGGCATGCGCGCTCCGTGCGTCATTCGCTGGCCGGGACACATCAAGCCGGGCACGGTCCTAGACCAAATCTTCGCTTCCCTGGACTGGGTGCCTACCTTTGTTGACATCGCCGGCGGCCCGAAGGGCGACGGGTTGAAGCAGCAGATCGAAGCCGGAAAGTACTCGGGCATCATCAAGACGACGCTCGACGGAGTCGACCAGCGCAACTACCTCGAAGGCAAGTCGGATTCGGCGCGCGACACGTTCTTCTACTATACCGGCCCACTACCATCGGCGGTGCGGTACAAGAACTGGAAGTTTTATTACACGATGGTGGGCACGTGCCCGACGTGCGGGCTAACGGGTGCCACCAGCTATCACTGGACTCAGCTCGACAACATCAAGCGTGATCCCTTCGAGATAGCTGTCGGCGACGATCAAAAGACCGCCCTATCCCTCGGGGGCTCACTTGACACCCCAGCTACGGCTTATATCTACGACTGGAACCTGCTGCCCATTGGCCAGTTGCTGTGGCTGAAGGAGCTCACGTCCTACGTGAAATACCCCCCGCTGCAGGATCCGGCGAGCTACAACCTCGATCAGGTTCTGCAAGAGGTCAAGAAGGAGCACGCGAAAAACGCGCTCGACTAGATGTCTGACACGAACGTGAAGCTGCGTCGTGGGCGCTCCAAACGGAGCGCCTATGAACACCCAGGTGTGCCAAGGCGCCGCTGCAAACGCCGGAGACCTACAACCTGGATGGCATTCTGAAGCAGATGGAGGCCAATAAAGGAGATGACTAGCTCGTGAAGAGTCAAAAGACGCGGTGAGCACTTGAAAACACGTGCTTGAGGGGGTCCGCACCTATGAACGGGAAGCGCGGAAGGCAGAGACAGTTTTTCTCGCTTCCCAAACTACGCGGGCGGTTAATCCTAAGGACGTGGGCAATCGTCGCCCTCGAACTTGAGAGTACGTTCACCGGATCGGCGTGCATGGTCGATCTCAGATTTGGAGGAAAAAAATGGCACAAATCGATAGCAAAGAAAATTCGGTTGTCGCGGTCTACCCGCAGCATACCGACGCTGAGAACGCAATCAACCTGCTCAAGAAAAGTGATTTCAACATCAAGAAGCTCGCGATTGTCGGCAAGGGATACCACACAGAGGAACAAGTTGTCGGCTATTACACCGCTGGCGACCGGATGAAACATTGGGGAAAGCAGGGTGCATTCTGGGGCGGACTCTGGGGCCTGCTCGTGGGATCCGCTTTCTTCATCATCCCCGGCGTCGGCCCGGTGATGGTCGCCGGTTCCGCGGTGGCGTGGATTGTGGGTGCTCTGGAGAGTGCGGTTGTCGTCGGTGGCTTATCTGCGCTGGGGGCGGGACTTTACAGCATTGGAATCCCCAAGGACAGCGCTCTCAAGTACGAGAGCTCGATCAAAGCGGGCAAGTTCTTGCTCATCGCACATGGAACGGCTGAAGAAGTGGAGGCTGCACGCCGCATCCTTGTCAACACAGGCGCAGAAGAGCTGAACGTTCACCAGCCGGATCAACCTGCCGCGGCGGCCTAGACGAGTTTGGACTCCGGGGCTTCAGTGCGGACCCGCCCCAGTTCGCGTTGATGAAGCCTCGGGGTCCAAGCACTTTGCCGTGCCGTAACGAAGGTTGCAACGACCGTCAGTGAATGACATCAACTTGGAGCTGTCAAATGATCTCTCAAGACGCCAGAAAAATTCTATCGGTGGCCCTCAGCTTCGTTCTCGCCACCACTTCATCACAGATCCTGTATGGATATCAGACTGCGGCTTCCCCTCCACCTGCTGACAGTGGGAATCCCACGGACCCGGCGCCGCAAAGCGCGGCGGAGTTGCAGTCATTGGTGGCGCCGATCGCCCTTTATCCGGATGCGCTGGTGGCCCAGATTCTTACGGCGTCGACGTTCCCGGACCAGATCGCCATTGCTAATTACTGGATGCAGCAAAACAAGAGTCTGACGGGAAGCGCTTTGATGCAGGCTGTGAACAAACAATCGTGGGATGCAAGCGTGAAGGCGCTCACGGAATTTCCGTCGGTGCTCAATAACCTGTCGAAGAATCTCACCTGGACATCCTCTCTGGGAGAGGCGTATCACGACCAGCAGGCTGAGGTAATGACCGCGATCCAGACTTTACGCGCGCAAGCTAAATCAGCTGGCAATCTCAAGTCCAGCTCCCAGATCACTGTGGTGCAGCAGTCGCCGCAGACGATCGTCATTCAACCTGCTAACCCGCAAATCGTTTATGTCCCGGAGTACAACCCGACGGTGGTTTACGGCACGCCTTATACGACTCCAGGGTACAGCGCGGGAGATGTGGCCGCAGCCGGCATCATTGGATTCGGCGCCGGAATCGCCGTCGGCGCATTGATGAGCGGCGGGTGTTGCGGCTGGGGGTATAGCAGTTGGAACTGCGGCTGGCACGGCAACGCGGTGGTCTATCACGGCGGGGCGTACTACGGAAACTCTGCCTGGCACGGCGGTTATTACAACGGTGGCTACCACGGTGGTTATGGCTACAACAACGCCTACAACCACTCGAACAACTACAACAATTCCTATAATCATTCAAACAACTACAACAACTTTAACCGCTCGAACAACGCCAACAGCTACAAAGGCGGCGGCAACACCTACAACCGAAGCGTAAACAATACGGCTAACATCAACCGGCAAAGTGCTCAGAACTTCCAGTCCAGCCACCCTTCAGCCTCGAACTCCTGGGCACAACATAGCAATTCGAGCAGCGGAAGATCGAATGCGTTCAGCGGAATGAGTGGACACTCCGGCGGCTTCGGCGGTGGCGGCGGGTGGTCCTCGAGAGCGGAGAGCAGCCGCGGTTGGGGAAGCATGAGATCCAGCGGATTCAGCGGTGGCCGCTTTGGCGGCGGATCTGGCGGTGGCGGCTTCCGCGGTGGAGGCGGTGGTTTTCGACGCTAGAAGAGACCCAGTAGAGCGCCCATGAAAATGCAGATTGGGAGGATCGGTATGTCGGGAATGATTGGGAAGCAAAAGATTTTCGTCTCACGTCTCTGGGTTTTGGTCTTGCTGCTCGCGTTTGTCGGCTCCCTGGTCTCCTGCACCAAGCAGGAGAACGCCACAACTGAAAAGCCTGCAGCGCAGAAAACCTTCAAATCTCCAGCCGACGCAGGCGCTGCTTTTTTCGAAGCCGCCAAGTCTGGCGACCAAGGGGCGTTGCTTGCGATCTTCGGTCCAGACGCCAAGGACGTCCTGTTCTCGGGAGATCCGGTAAAGGATAAGGATGCACTGCAGGACTTCGTTGCTGCATACACCCAAATGAATCGCTGGCGTCCGATCAAGGCGGGTGGTGAAATTCTGTACACCGGCGCAGACAATTATCCTTTCCCAATTCCTCTTGGCCAGAATCCCTCAGGCCAGTGGTACTTCGACACTGCAGCAGGCAAGGACGAGATCCTTGCGCGCCGCATCGGCAAGGGCGAGTTGACCGCGATCGAGGCCTGCGGAGCCATCGCCGATGCACAGCAGCAATACTTCAGCCAGACCCACGATGACGACAAGGTGAAGCAATACGCACAGAAGTTCGTGAGCGATCAAGGCAAGCAAAACGGATTGTACTGGCCTGCTCCAGAAGGTCAGACTCCGAGCCCGCTGGGCCAGCTTGGTGACTTCGCGAAGGCCGCAGGCTACACCAACGCCGGCGACAAGCCCCAGCCGTTCAACGGCTACTACTTTCAGATCCTGACCAAACAAGGAGACAAGGCACAAGGAGGCGCGAAGGATTACATCGTGGATGGAAAGATGACAGGCGGGTTTGCCATTCTCGCCTATCCCGCCGAATACAGAAATTCGGGAATCATGACCTTCATCGTCGACAAAGACGGCACCGTCTACCAAAAAGACTTGGGCGAAAAGACCGCCGAGGTTGCCGTAGCTATGACGGAATATAACACCGGCGACGGCTGGGATAGCGTGTCGGGCGTGGAGGCACTTGAATGACAAAAGGTAGCGGGCAGTAACTGCAGCATGAATCGAACGCGCAACGCTGTTCCCCACAAACGATAAATCCCTATCCAAACTGCCTCGCGCACACGGACCTGCGCATCCTCCGCGTTTCTTTTTCAGGTGATCGAACCGGCAGAAAAAGTCGGCAAGCGATTGAGAAGATTGGTGGAGCTAGTCGGGATCGAACCGACGACCTCATCGTTGCGAACGATGCGCTCTCCCAGCTGAGCTATAG
>Ga0209415_10010067_pt1 | contig 16144 bp, 17 predicted proteins | sample PeaSoiSIISIP2007_FD_187696 | JGI IMG/M metagenome (GOLD analysis project Ga0209415, IMG submission 187696) | Peat soil microbial communities from Weissenstadt, Germany - SII-SIP-2007 (SPAdes) (version 2) | ecosystem: Environmental > Terrestrial > Soil > Wetlands > Peat | place: Germany...
GAGAGGATCATGTCAAGCGCCTTCAGCTTCGTCGAGATGTACGCCCACCAGATGCCCACGTTCATCCTCTCCGACAGGCGCATCAAGAAGGTGTCCGCCATAGCCTCGGGGTACATCCTTGAGCAGGTCAAGCAGCTTTCAGAGATGGATGGTGTCGAGGCCGTAGACGTCGCGACAGTCCCGCACCAGCACAGGGGGGCGCCCTTCAGCGTCCTGGATTACGCCACGCTAGGGGTGATCGCCAAGCTTTCCGCAAAGCCGGTGCTCCTCAGGACCCAAAAGAAGCTCACAAGGGGGGACATAGCCAGCATCCTCCAGCTCGGGGTAAAGGGCCTGATCGTCGACCCGTGCGTACTATCCGGAACAGATGAGGCGTATAAAGAAGAAATAACATCCTTTAGCCCGCTGGCGGGGCTTGAAGAAGAATCATAGGATACAGGCCGTCATTCTCGCGGGGGGCCTCGGCACCCGTCTCCGCCCCTACACGCTCCTCCTCCCGAAGCCCATGCTCCCTGTCGGTCCAAGGCCCATACTCGAGCACATCATCGACTGGCTGAAGGAGAACGGAGTCACCGACATCATAATATCGACGGGGTACCTCGGCAAGACGATTCAGGAATACTTCGGGGTTGGGAAGGACTGGGGAGTGAAGATACAGTATGCGAAGTCCCCTCATCCGCTGGGCATCGCCGGGCAGCTGAAAACAGCCGAAAGCAAGCTAAGGGGGAGTTTCGTCTGCGTCTACGGAGACGCCATTTTGGAGATGGACCTGAAGAAGCTGATCAAGTTCCACGACAGCCATGAGGCGCTCGCGACCATCGCCCTCATGAAATACAGCACCAACCTGAAGTACGGCTTTCTGGAGACTGACAAGGCCGGGGTCATCACCGCATGGAAGGAAAAACCCCCCATCTCCGGATACATCAATGTGGGATGTTACGTGATGGAGAAGGAGTTCCTCCGCAATATCCCTGGGAATCAGATGTATGGAATGAGAGAGGCGTTCGATAAAGCCATCAAGTGCGGCAGGGTCTATGGCGTGCGGATGGCAGGACACTTCACCGACATCGGAGACACGAAGTCCTACCGGGAGGCAAACGAGGAATTCACCAAGAAGATGGGCAGGCTGCTCTAGGTTGGCAGGTTTCTATCCAAGCCTGGTGGTAGGCTCAGGCCAGCAGCAAGTGAACCACGGAAGGAGATGACGCGGCCGGGATGAAAATCATCGTATTCGAAGACGATGGATTGGCTGGGTTCGGCCCCCTCACCCTCCTCAGGCACACCAGCCTCCTACGATGGGGGACCAAGCGGCTCCTCGATTCGCTGGTCGAAGCCATCCCAGACGCGACAGACGTGGAACTCTGGGGGCGCCCAGAGCTGTTGGGGGTGACGAATGAACAGACCCAGTGTGGCTACAACCAGAAGGTCTACGGCCCGGCCTTCCTCGTCAACGCCAGGGCACGGCCGAACGAAAGCCTCCTCTTGCCAGCGTCTCGCTCTGAGCCGTTCGCCGCAGTCTCCGACGGCGAATTGGTGGCGGCACGGATTGAGTCCGTGCAGTTGAAGCCAGGGGTCATCACCAGGCGGGAGGCAGCCGGTATCGCAAAGAAGGTGAAGAGGGTCAACCCCCCGCCGGACTCCCTGTTCAGGGGATACTGGGACCTGGTGGCAACAAATGGCCTGGCAATTGCGGAGCAGGCCAGGCACTTCGAAGACTCTCTCCCGATGCTTGGGTCGGTCGAAGTAAGAGGGCCCGCCTCGAACATCATGGTCGAGGGTGGGGCCGAGGTGGAGGGGCACGTAACGCTGGACGCGAGGCTAGGACCGATAATCATCGGCAGAGGTGCCTCGGTCGAGAGCTTCAGCAGGATCATGGGGCCATGCTATATCGGTTCAAAGACGAAGGTCTACTCCGCCCTTATCGGGGGAGGGACGTCGATCTTCGAAGGTTGCAAGATAGGAGGGCAGGTCGAGAACTCGGTCATTCTCCCATACGCCAACAAGGCCCACCACGGGTACGTGGGGGACTCGTACGTCGGGTCGTGGGTGAATCTTGGCGCCGGGTGCACCTTCAGCAACCTCAAGAACACCTACGGGAACGTCAGGGTGAAAGCAGGGGACAAGAAGGTCGACACTGGGATGCTGAAGCTCGGCCCGGCAGTGGGGGACATGGCCAAGCTATCCATCGGCTCGATGGTCTACGCGGGGAAGACGGTTGGCGCAGGGTCTCATCTCTCAGGTCTCGCGGTAGCCGACGTCCCCAGCTACGCGTTCATTGACACCGGTCGAAGAAAATCGGTCGAGCTCCTGCTGGAATCTGTGATCGAGACCCAGCGTAGAATGATGGAGAGGCGGGGGATGACCCTAGGACGCAACGAGGAAGGGCTCATAAGGCGGACCTTCGCATCGACCTCGAAGGAGCGGCGGAAGGCCGGGGTCAAGAAGGGCCGCATCCAGTGAAGTTCCGGTGGTGCAGCCTGGCGCGTCCCTAGCGTCGAACTTAAAGCAGAACGGCTGAGGGGATCCATAACGCGGCCGTAGCATCAATTGAATGACCCATTCTCAGACTCCCGAGTTGATAGGATTGACCGTTCCAGTGTCTATGAGATCTACGATGGGTGGCCATCACTAGCGAGGGAAGGCTTCGAGGCAAAAGTAGAGCTCCCAGCGGGCGCGGCGAAGAAAGCGTTCGTCCTCGGCATGGGCGGGTCGGCGTCGGGTGGGGATATCATCGCCGGGTGGGCCTCGGACAGGTCAGGGATTGAGATCGCCGTGTTCAAGGGAAAGATACTCGTTGCTGACATGCACGATTCCGTGGCCGTCGCTTGTAGCGCTTCCGGGCAGACCATGGAGACCATCGAAATGCTCAGGGCGGCGGTCCAGCGCGGGGCCAGGGTACTCGCAATCTCCGGAGGGGGGATGGTGAAGGAGGAGGCGGCGAAACTGGGGGTCCCCCACATCGACATGCCGAAGGTCGTCGCCCCAAGGTACATGCTCCCGTTCATTGCCTTCTCGACTCTCGCTGTGATCAACAGGGGGCTCGGGCTGGGGTGCGAGGATGAGGCAGAGGACGCTTTCTCCGCCATGGAGGTCGAGAGGAAGAAGATAGTAAGGTCCGTCCCGCTCTCGAGGAACGGCTCCAAGCGCCTCGCCCTCGCGCTCCTGCACAAGACGCCGAGCATCTATGGGGCCAGGGTGACCCGGGGGGTCGGTATCAGGTTCAAGAATGTCCTTAACGAGAATTCCAAGAAGCACGCGCACTTCGACGGGATACCCGACGCCTTCCACAACGAAATAGAATCGTGGGAGGACCCGAGCGTCGCGTTCCTCCCGATTTTCCTCAGGCACCCCTCGGAGAGCGACCGGGACAGGACTCGAGCTGACAAGATGGTCAGCATACTGCGTAAGGGAGGAAAGAGACCCATTCAGGTGAGCGGCCGGGGAGGCACGAGTCTAGCCAGGCTCGCTACGATGGCCTACCGCCTGGACGTCACGTCATACTACACAGCAATCGGCCTGGGAAGGGACCCCTTCCCGACCAAGCTGATAGACACCCTGAAGAAAGGAAGCTGACTATCGTATGCCCACGAGCTGGGCCAGCTCCTTCCTCGAGCTCGCGCCCAATACTTGGGCGGCACCCTCCGGGGAAACCTCGCTGACATAGATCCCTCCACCTAGCTCCAGCCCGGTCCACTGTTTCCGCTTCGGGTACACCTCGATGTGCCAGTGTATCTGCTTCGTCGTCTTCTTCTCCGAAGAGCTGTGGAAGACCAATGTGAAGCTGGGGGAGTCGAGGGCCTTGGCCATCCCACCTAGGGTCGACCTCAGCATGAGAGCTAGGTCCATCATCTCCTTCTGCGAGAGCTTGAGTATGCTGGTCATGTGCCTCTTCGGGTAGACCCAGAACTCGAACGGGTGCGTCGACACCCAGGGCGCGAAGGCAAGGAAGAAGTCCGTAGCAAGAATCTGCCTCGGTCCCCCAGTCTCCGTCCCGACGACCTGGCACATCGGACAGACCCCCAGGTCGTTGAGCGAGGTCTGCACTGTATCCGCCTCTTCCTCGACGGCGGGGGGGACCCTGGGGGTGGTCACCATCTGGATGTTGGGGTGGACGGCCGTCGGGGTCCCTTCCCTTTCGCTGTTCACATAGACCAGAACGTAGCTCACTCCTTTCTGTGAGTAGAGCCACCTCACCTTGTCCTGGAGCGAGGCGAGGATGTTCGTCCACTGCTCCACATCTATCTTCGAGAAAGGCTGGTCGTGCTTGGGGGTGGCGACGAGGACGTAATGATAGCCGACCGCAGGCTCGCTGAAGTGGGGGGAATCCCCGTATGATGGAGGGGCGTTCGGGGTGACCACCGGGTTCTTGGCAGGGAATATCCTCACAGACCAGTTCTTGACGATGTCCCCCTCCGAGTCGGTCTGCTTCAGCAATGTGTCTCCGCGCTTTACGAGCACAAGGTCGGCGGGGGGTGTGAGCTCTTCGTTCCCAGCGCAGTAGTTGCACTTCTCCTGCTTTTGCGGTAGCACCTGGCCCGGCTTCAGGCCTCGGTCCGGTAATATGATCGAGATCTTCTCGGTGAAGTAGTCCTTCCGCATCTCGACCATGGGCGCGCCATCGAGACTGGGTCAGGATATTAGCTTTGCAACTTGGAGGCCGCGAAAGGGAGAAATGCAGTCGTCCTTCGACACCTGCGCGGAAAATGAAGATCGGGTACGTTCTGCTTGACGGGTGCGGGGACAGGCCTGTCCCTTCTCTGAACTACACCACCCCTCTCGAGTCAGCTTACACCCCGTGTCTTGACAGGATAGCCGCAAAGTCGGTCCTAGGGAACGTCACGACGGTGGGAGAGGGAGTCGCGCCCGAATCCGACATCGCCGTCTTTAACATGCTGGGGTACGCCTTCGAGAAGGGCTACCCCGGTAGAGGGGTTGTCGAGGCTGTGGGCGCCGGGTTCCAGGTCCGCGACGGGGACCTTGCACTGAGGGCGAACCTGGCTTCCGGGGCGGGGGACAGGATAGTCGATAGACGCGCAGGGAGGAACCTCACCCAGGAGGAGGCAGAAGAGCTAGCCGAGGATCTGAACAAGGTAGAGTTGACCGGCGCCGAGTTCGAATTCAAGGCAACGATTTCCTACAGGGGGGTCCTCCTCATCAGGGCCGATTCCCCTCTTTCTGCCGCCATCACCAACACCGACCCAGCCTATGCCCGCGTCGGAGGATTCGGTGCAGCCAAGGAATCCGAGGGCCCAGAGAAGGTGATGAAATCTGTGCCAGAATCGCAGGAAGAATCCGCCAAAAGAGCCGCCAGGTTGGTGAACGAATTCACGGCCAAGGCGCAGAGGGCACTGAGTTCGAGCGAGGTCAACGAGGAGCGTGTGAGGGCTGGGAAGCTCCCCGCCAACCTCGTCCTCCTCCGGGACGCCGGGGACCACCTGCCAAAGCTCCCGTCTTTCGAGGAGAAGTACGGGATGCCGGGGACTGCCCTTGTGGAGATGCCCGCGGAGGTGGGAATCGCGAAGCTTCTGAAGATGAAGATGGTCAAGATCAAGGACAGGAAGGACAACAGAGAGAAGGCGTCCCTCTTTTCATCCGAACTCAAGGAGGGGACGGTGGTCTATGTGCACATCAAAGGTCCCGACGAGTTCGGGCACGACGGGGACGCGAAGGGAAAGAGGAAGAACATCGAGGCAATCGACAAGGAGTTCTTCTCGACCGTGGCCCCTAGGATAGGGGAGGTTCGGCTCGGGGTCTCGTGCGACCATGCCACACCCTGCACTTTGAAGAGGCACTCGGCCGACCCGGTGCCGCTGTTGATATCATCTGAATCGAAGGGGGATGGGATGAGGTTTAGCGAGGCGAACTCCCTGCGAGGATCGCTTGGGCATCTCAAGGGAAGGGACGTCCTCGGAACGGTCATCCGGGGCCCTCTCAGACGGAATGCTTCTTCAGGCGCCTGACGGCTTCCACTGCGACGTCAATGGCGTCGTCCACTCCCGCCTCGAGCTTGAACTTGTCCGTCGCCCTGTTCCCCACGACTGCGAAGACTGCTCCCGTCTTCAGCCCGAAGACCCTGCCGAGGGTAAAGAGTGTCGCAGACTCCATCTCGAAGCATAGGACCTTCGCCGCGAGCATCTCGTCCACAAGGTGCGCCTTGTCGGAAGGGAGGAACCCGCCGAAAGACTTCCGCCCCTGGCCGACGTAGAACGCGTCCGTGGACGCGGTGATCCCGATGGCGGACTTCACGCGAAGAGACTTCGCCGACTCGCTGAGGGCCATGACAACTCCGGGGGTTGCCGCCGCCGGGTACCCCAAAGGCACGTACTGGGTGCTCGTCCCATCCATCCTAACCGCTGCGTCGGCGATTATTATCGAGCCCACCCCTACTGAGGGGGTTATGGCCCCGCATGTCCCGACCCGGATCATCACCTCCACGCCCAGCCTCGCCAGCTCTTCGATGGCGATGGCAGCCGCAGGGCCCCCAATCCCCGTGCTGACAGCGACCACCTTCTCAGACCCTATCCTACCTCCGAACGCCCTGTACTCCCGGTGCGAACCCAAGTCCTTCGCTCCCTGGAACCTCTCGGCAATCCTGGGGACCCTCCCCGGGTCTCCAGGTAGGAACGCTACCCTGCCCACGTCTCTCTTCGAAAGCCGGATATGATACGGCCTGCCTGACTCGTCCTTCGGTTCAAGGGCCAACTTGATGACTCCCCTCCACCCACGCCCTACTCTGGCGGATATCAATAATTCCCATGGCCCGCTATTCGGGGGGAGCATAGCAGTTTCTGCACCTCGGCTCGTACATTTCCTTGCCACCGACAACGATGGTCGGGGAGTCCTTCGGCGCAGGCTTCCCTCCGATGAGACGCTGGGTCCTCGTCGCCTCCCGGCCGCAGACGACACAGACGGCACTGAGGTACTGGACTCGGTCCGCCCGGGCAGCCAGTTCCATTGTCGTCTTGAAGGGCTCCGCTCTGAAGTTGAGATTGAGCCCGCAAGCGATCACCTTCTTCGTGTCGGCGAGCCTGTCGAGCACGCCCACCAGTTCATCCGGGAAGAAATTGACTTCGTCGATCCCAATGGCGTCCAGTCCTCCCTTCGAAGCCAGTTCCTCGATCTTCCTGAGGCCTTCCGCTGACGATGCGACTGTGTATGCGTCGTAATGCAGACCGTTGTGCGTCACCACCTGACGTGCGCTGTACCGCTTGTCGAACGCTATCTTGAAGATGGCGCCCTTCCTCTTCGCATATACTTCCCTCTCCACGAGGCGGATAAGCTCAGAAGTCTTGCCGGAGAACATCGGTCCGATGATGACTTCGAGGGTCAACTTCGCCGGCGCCGTGGCGGGCCGGATTTATCGGTTCCCCTGAGGTCAGCGTACATCGCGACGATGTCAATGCTCTTCCCATCCCTCAGTATCTTGTTGGGCACAACCCCGACCGTCTTGAAGCCGACCTTTTCGTAGAGCCGCTTCGCCCTATCGTTGATGGCGAGCACCTCCAGCTCCACAAGCCAGATCCCCATGCGTTTTGCTTCCCGAAGGACCTCGGACATGAGTCGCTCGCCCACGCCGACTCCCCTAAACCCCTCGCTGATGACTATCCCCAAAGTGCCCGTGTGATGAAGATCAGACTGCTTGCCCCTGGAAATCGAGCAGAGCCCGATTAGATCTCCGTCGGACCATACCAGCAGAGCCATCGACTCCCTTTTCCGCATTGCATGGATCATCTTTCGGACGAAGTCCTGTTCGAACTGCCGGGAAATTCTCTTGTCGAATGACGACACCCCCAGCTCCCGGTTGTGCCTTTTCTCCTTGACTAGGGTGTTGGCGAATGACAGCATCGGGTCCAGGTCGGATGTCCTCATCGACCGTAGAGTAAAGCGCCTACCGTCTTTGGCCCTGAACTCGCCCATCGTAGCACCAGGCTTCAACGGTCGTTCCCATGGCTAAACCTCCTTTGAACGTTTTCTAGGCTGCCAGCGAGTCCCCGCCCTCATCCATGAATAGGCGGTCGACTGTCTGCCCCTTGCGGGCCACCGAGTAGTTCCCTTGGCCGTTCCTCATGATAACGTACGGCTTGGGCTGGCTGTGGAATGGCATGTTCATGACGATCGAGTAAGCGCCCACATCTCTGAACATGACCAGCTTGCCGGACTCCGCGCCTCCGAGCTTCGACCTGCTTGAGGTGGGAAAGACGTCCAAGGGGTCGCAGAGCCTCCCGACGAGGACCACCTTCTGGGGAGACTGCTTCCCTCCGGGGACAACTTCTACCGGGTACTCGTGACGCAGAAGAGCCGAGTCGAGGAGCACGTGATACCCCGCGTCCACGTAGACATACTTGCTCTCCCCGAAGCTCTTCGTGTTCACCACCCTGCAGACCAGGACAGTCGACTCCGCCGTAAGATACCTCCCGCTCTCGGAAACCAGTGTGAACTTCTCTCCGATGCTTTCTACCAGGCTGTTCAGCTGCCCGACGATCTTCGATGCCAGGTCCTTGGGCGTCGGCACCTTCCGGCCATAGGGTGCCGGCAGTCCGCCCCCCATGTCAAGGGTCCTGACAGGGAAGTCCCCGAGCTGCCTCCTGGCGTCTAGGATGAATGCTTCCAACTTCTCGATCGCCTCGCCGTAGCAGGATGGGTCCTCGATCTGGCTCCCCAGATGGAAGTGGAACCCTTCGAACTTCAGGCCGGGGGTGCCGAGGAGCTTCTTGAGCACGTAGAAGGCGCTGTCCTGGCTTCCACCATTGAACTGAAGCCCGAACTTGCCGTGCCCCATGGACCCACGCAGCTCCGCGTGTACATGGACCTCGGGGTTCACCCTGATCATCGTCTCCACCATGACGTTGGCTCGTCCCGCTGCTTCTGCCAGGTTGAGGAGCCCGTTGTAACTTGCCACCACTACCTTCCGGACCCCCATCTTCAGGATCTCTTCGTATTCGGAGGTCGTCTCTGTGATGCTGGTGTACATCACGTTCTCGGCCGAGCCCCCCGATTTCAGTATGAAGTAGAGCTCGCTCGGAGCGGTAAGGTCGAACAGTATCCCTTCGGTGGCGAAGGTCCTGATGACAGACGGGTTGAAATTCGCTTTGACTGAATATGCAACCCTGTAGACGCCCTTGAATTCGGAGAAGGCCTGCTCCATGTCCGTGACCTTCCTCCTCAGCGTCGCTTCATCTACCAGGAAGTACGGCGTGCCGTACTTTTCTGCTAGGCTGTATAGATCTGCTTCTGAAAACCTCGGCGCCACAACACCCGCTCTTGATGCGGGCTGTGTGCGAGTGTCGACCAACTTTTTGTTAATTGAACGCCGAGGAATTTCTCTTATAAGATTATCCCCGAGAGAAAAAAATTCTTGGACAAAAATGTGAATGTGTCCGCCCCATCGATCATCAAGAGTCTGTCGCCTTCTTGCGGAATCATTCTAAGCAGCGACGACCGATGGTCCGACGTGGGCGGCTACCTGGTATACATCCTGAAATGTTCCGACGGTTCCCTGTACACGGGCGCGACCGACAATCTGATCCGCAGGCTGTCCGAACATAACGCAGGGAAGGGATCGAAATACACACGTTCGAGGCTTCCTGTCGAACTGAAATTCGCCGAAAAGGCGCATGACCGAGGGAGCGCCCTGCGACGCGAGTGGGAGATCAAAAAGATGAGCAGGAGCCAGAAGCTCCTTCTCTGCTCGGCCTCTCCGCTGAGAGCGAGGCTCAGCTCTCGCTAGCCTCGTGCAACCAACTGATTTCTATAGGTGGGTTTGTTCTATTTCCCGACGACTATTTCGATCGAGGAGATGTTCCTTTGCTCTGAGCCTTCGCCAACGACCTCGGTGCTTATGCCGATGTCCTTGACCTTGAACACGCCGTTGCCCAGCCGCTTTGTGACGATTTCTGCGACGTCGACAGCTCTGCTGATTGCCATCCCTCTCGCCTTCACGGTCACTTCACCGGCCTGGGTAAGCTGGATGAGTGCGCTCATCGCGTAGTTCATCACTGGCTTCTGGCCGACGAAGATGTGGTTGTAAGGCGCTGACCTCTGCTGAGGCTGGCTCTGTGGTGCTGGTGCTGTGGCCTGTTCTGCAGCCTTTGGCTCCTCTGATGCGTTTGTGTCGGATTTCTTTGTTCTTGGCATATGTCTGACCTTATTCGGCATCGCCGCTTAGACGCGTATTTAACCGCTGTGGGGGAGATGCGAGTTCTATCGAGGCAGGTGTCTCAGACGTACTCTGCGACGTCGACCCTGTTGAGTGCAGCGCCCGACTCGAAGTACCTCTTGACATTCCAGGCCGCGGCCACCTTGGCTCCCACAAGCTCTTCCCCGACCGGGACCCCGGAGATGTGAAGGGTCCCTGTGAAGTTCGGGAGATCCCATGCCTTCGTCGAAAACGACTCCTTCCCGTCCACTTTCCAGAAGACATCGGTGGCGAAGCGGCTCTCGGGCCTTTCCTTCAGCCACCTGATCAGGTCCTCTTCGTTCACTGTCTCTCCCCTCCCGACGTTGGCAATAACCACCTTCTCTCTTGCTTTCGACAGCGCATCATAGGCGACGATGCCATTCGTGGCCTTTGTCAAGGGGAGCGCAATCACGACCGCGTCAGCCCTCGCCATGTATCCCGGCAACGCTGACAGCGGGTGCATCTCGTCGTAGAACTCCGGGGATCTGAATGTCCTCGACAGCCCGATGGTCTTCATCTCGAGGGACTTCGACAGCCTCGCCACTTCGGAGCCGATTGACCCTCCTCCGACGATCAAGAGCGTCTTTCCCCTAAAGGCCCGCGGGGTCGACTTTTGGTTCCTGAGATGGATGCCCTTCGCCGCTCCGAGGAGCAACCCCCAGGCGTGCTCTGCCACCGCGGGGGTATACGCTCCCGCGTTCGAGAAGACCGGCACCCCTGGAGGAACCACTCTGAAATCGAGGGCGTCCACCCCGGCTGACATAGTCTGCACCATACGGAGCCCTTTCATTTTCTTGAGCAGGTAGGCGTCAGCCCTTCTCGGCCAACAGATCAGAGCGTCGCAAGCGGAGAGGGTAGCATCGTCCGCTTCTTTCTCGATTACATCGTAGCCGGCCAAGACGGACGTCGCCTCCGGGGGGAGGGAATCTGTCACAAACACCCTGACGCGGGCCAAGACCTAGACGCTGCTATTTTGAGAGTGCCTTGATGGGGATGTCCTGGGTTATCCCGTTCGGGAGGGACCTTCTGATGGATATGGGAAGCGCGTCGGCCTCCATCTCGAGCATTGCTGTCTCAATGGGTCCCCGGTACGGCCCTTCCATGGGGATGAAGGCAGGTGCGCCCATGGCAATCTGAAGCGACCTCGCGCCTACGATGCGCGCCCTTTCGAAGCGGGTGAGCTTCGGAGGACCTATCTTGATCACGAAGTCGGACAGGGACGGAAGCTTCGCTTTTCTCACTGTCTTTGCAGGGGACATCAAAGGGCCTCGGAGATGCTTCGCCCACGGGTCTCGGGAGTTAAGTCTTTTTCCTCGAATCAGGCCATTTTAGGAACCGCCGGAGGGTGATTTTGTCTAGGACGGGATTTTTTCAGCCTCGCGTCGCCCGGAGGGGCCTCTCCGTCGGATTCCAAGCCCCAAAGCAGATTAAGGGTCGCCGTCGGAGGGGACGCAGATGTCAACCCAGGCCGCCCCTTCGGCAGGCTCAGTCTCCAAGGTGGACTGCACGGCAACGGTGGGCGGCAAAGGCCAAGGAGTCGTCTCCCTCTACCGCCATCTCGCACCTCTGACGGTAAGCGCGATCCTCAGGAGCCTCCCGTTCAACAGCCGTGTGAACCTCCAGCCGGCCATGGTCTGCCTCCTCACTGAACTCAGGGTGGGTGTGGAAAAACCCAGGACCCTGTTCGCAAGGGGGGACGTCGCTTTCCTCCCGTCGGGGAGTCTGTTGTGTGTGTTCCTTGGAGATGCGAAAAGCGACCGCCCGCTCAACCCGGTAGGCAAGGTGGAGTCGGGGATGGATGCGTTCGACTCGATAACCAGAGGAGACGTCGTAAAGTTGACAGCTAACGAGATGCCGTCTGTCTAGGACTACGACCTTACTGTCCAGACGCCGTGGCCGCTGAAGCCCCCAGCGCGAACCAGCATGGATTTTCCTTCGAGGTCATTCAAAACCCCCGAAGCGATGGAAGCATTCACGCCGAGAGCCCTGGAAGCGGCGGTGACTGTTATCGCCTTCAATGGGGCGAGGCTCTTCAGGAGGTCGGCGTCGCTCAGCTTCGGTAGTAGAAAGGCCAGCTGCCTCTTCTGCTGAGGAGCCGCCTTCTCTTTCGTCTTCTTGCCCTTTGTAGGTCCCGCCTGCTCCTGAGCTGTATCCTGAGAATCCTGTGACTTCTCCATCGACGCCATCGATTTCTTCTTGACTCCGCCCATGCGTTTCCAACTTGTCCCATCGGGCGGCGCAATTAAGGGTTTCTCGGGGATTCTCTGGTTGTGCTCCGTTTCTGCCTCCCAAGAGCGGCGACGAAGTGCGCGGCTCGGATAAGGGCCCAGGCCGGCTCCCACTTCCAGGAGAGTTTGGGGGCCCTCCCCTGGTCGGCGTATCTCCAAAGCAGCCGCAGAGTATGCGTGACGCTGTGGCGGCGCCTCACTCTGGACGAATACGGGTTAATGGACGACTCGCGAAGTAGCCCCGCTGCTTCTGCCCTCTTCCAGAAGTCGAAGTCCTCTCCACCCCAAAGGGGTCTCCAACCTCCAAGAGAATCGACCGCCTTCCTTGGAGCGATTGTGACTCCAGCGGCTTTGAGGACCGAGCCTTCATATTCCCTATGGTATAGTTCAAGGAGCTTCCCAAGCTCCGGACCTATGACGTCGTCCGTGTCGACCCCGGAGATGACGTAGTCCCCCGATGACTCGAGAAAAGCGATTTGCCTCCCTTCCCCCCTGTTGCACTGCTTGACAATCAGCTTCACGAGACCATTGTCCGCGTACTCCTTTAGGATTGGAAGCTGTCCGTCCGTGCTCTCAGCGTCGACGATAACGATTTCGGTGTCGCTCCTGCTAGTATTGGCCAGGAGCGCATCTAGGGCGGCCCTCACCGTAGACCGGTCATTCTTCGTGGTCATGCAAACGGAATAACTTGGATGCCGTTCGGACAAGAACTCTGGCCTGCGTGGGGCGCCCTAAGCTAAAAAATCTTGGGGCGTAGGGACCCACTCCCGCAAAAGGAGATTAACTGGAGGCTCGACCTTCGGCCGTTGGATTATTCGGTGGTCGCCGAGAAATATGCCCAACTCGAGCGCATCTCAGGGCGCAACGAAATTACGAAGGTCCTGGCGGAACTCCTTAGGGACACTCCGAAGGCTGACCTTCCTCTCCTCGTCTACATGACCCAGGGCAAGCTCAGGCCCGACTATGAAGGGGTGGAGTTGGGCCTCGCCGAGAAGCTCGCCCTGCGAGCCGTCTCGACGGCGACGGGCGCCAACGCGGACAAGGTCTACTCGACCTACGTCAAGTTGGGCGACATCGGGACAGTGGCTGAAGAGCTGCTGAAGACGAAAAGCCAGGGGGCCTTGTTCAGCGAGGGTCTCACGGTCAAGAGGGTGTACGACACGCTCCTCAAGATCGCACGGCAGAGCGGGTCGGGGTCCATCGAATTGAAGCTGAAGGAGCTGGCGTCGCTACTCAACGACGCGACCCCTCTGGAGGCCAAGTTCATCATGCGGAGCGTGACAGGAGAGCTGCGCCTTGGTGTGGCCGATTATACCGTCCTCGATGCCGCGGCGACGGCGTTCCTCGGCGGGAAGGAGGCCAGGTCCACAATAGAAAGGGCGTACAACGTCCACCCAGACCTTGGCTTCATCGTAAGCAGTGTTGCGGCAAAGGGTATGAAGGGGATTGAGAAGGTCGGGGCGGAAGTGGGCGTGCCGATCCGCCCTATGCTCGCTGAGCGGTTGAACTCGGCAGAGGCCATCGTGAAGAAGATGGGGGACAAGGTAGTCACGGCGGAGTACAAGCTCGACGGGGAGCGCCTGCAGATCCATAAGAACGGAAACGACGTCAAGCTGTTTTCGAGGAGGCTCGAGGTCATCACCGGCCACTATCCGGATGTGCTTGACCTGGTCAGGAAAAATGTCAAGACAAAGGTGGCCATCCTGGAAGCTGAGGTTGTCGCCATCAACGAGGACACCGGGGAGTATCTCCCCTTCCAGGAGCTGATGCATCGGAGGAGGAAGCACGGTGTCGAGCAGGCCATGGTCGACTATCCCGTGGCACTGAACTTCTTCGAAATCCTTCGGACGGGGACCACAGACCTGACGGAGAAGCCGTACACCGCTAGGCGGAAAAAACTCATTGATACGGTCGAGGCGACGGAGAGGACCAAGCTCGTCCCTGCGCTCTCCACCTCTGACCCCGGCGAGATCGAGAAGTTCATGGAAGAGGCGATAGGGAACGGGTGCGAAGGGCTCGTCGTCAAGGACCCGGCCTCGACATACCGCGCAGGCGCGAGGGAGTTCGCTTGGATCAAGCTCAAGCGCGAATACAGGAGCGAGCTGACCGACACCATAGACTTCGTCATCATCGGTGCCTTCCACGGCAAGGGCCGCAGGGCCGGGACCTATGGGACGTATCTCCTTGCGACCTACGACAACAAGAGGAACGTCTTCACGAGCATCGCAAAGATAGGGACGGGCTTCTCAGACGAGGACCTCCAGAAGATCCCTAGGCTCCTGAAACCCTTCGAGAGCCACGTCAAGCCGCCAGGGGTCGAGTCGAACATGGTCCCCGACGTCTGGTTTAGGCCGCACATGGTGATCGAGACCATAGCGGCGGAGCTTACCCTTTCCCCCATCCACACCGCAGCCATGGGGATAATCAGACCTGGCGCAGGGATCTCGCTTAGGTTCCCAAAGTTCACGGGCAAGATAAGGGACGACAAAGGGCCCGAGGACTCAACCGCTGTCGAGGAGATTGTGAGCATGTACAACAGGCAGCTGAAGAAGGTCGAAGCCACCAGCTGACGGCCACATGATCACCCAGACGGTAAGGGCAACGGGCCTGTCTCCTTCAACGCTTAAGTAGCCTAACAGGTTGGGTTTCTTATGAAGCTTCAGAGCAGGACCGCAGTAGCTCCTGTCATTCTCGCCGTAATTGTTATCATAATCGTAGTGGCCGGCGTCGGGGTCTATTACGTCGCTACCAGCGGCTCCTCAGGCTCGTCAGCCTCGAGCCAGACTTCGACTTCAACGCAGCAGTCGTCCCCTACATCTTCGCAAACTTCAACACTATCCAGTTCGACCACCACGCCGACTACCACGCCCACAACTGAACAGACAACCAGCTCGATTCCAACGACCACGAGTTCTCCGACCGGTACTACAACGAGCAGTCAATCAAGCACTGGAACAACACAGACGACCTTTTCGTGCTCCTCGACCTCCACAACGACCACCGGGGTCGCTGTAGATTACACTCCTCAGTACATCGCGACAATCCAGCAGTTCAGTGCGATGAATTTCAATATCACTGGATCATATAACGGAACCGCTTCCAGCGAGTCGTTTAGTTATATGGTTACAAGCACGGCCGGCGGAATATACAATGTCAGCATCACCAGTGGGTCGGCAAGTCAGAGCGTCAGCTTTTCCTTCCAGGTTGACACCAACAACGACACTGTCCTGTCCGCCACCATCACTGGATACACAATCACCGGAAGCCAGGCAAAAACTGAATTCGACGACATCTTCGCGTTGTTCGGACTAGAATACACGTACGGGGGCGCACTCAATCTGTACACAAGCTCAAGCTTCTTCCACGCTACGGGGACTGCCCCCGCGACGTTTGGGACGACCACCTTCTCAGTCACGACATACGAAGCGAACACCATTCCTGAGACAATCAACGAATGTGGCGTGAGTACCACCCTCAATGCGTACACACTTGGAGTCGGGACTCCTCCGGGCACCACCCTCCAATTCATTACGTATCTGCACATCGCGGGCACAGACAGCTCGGGCAGTTTCGAAGACACCTTCCAGCTCGTGTCGATGACCGTCGCCTAACCGCTTCAAAACTTCCTTACTGTCCGTGTAACCACAATAGACAGGGTTTATCCTCTCGAAGCGGACTGCGCCGAAAGACGAAGATGTCGGGGCTCTCTCAGTTAGGGGCGCCGAAAGACCTGTCTCCC
>Ga0209415_10010068_pt1 | contig 16142 bp, 16 predicted proteins | sample PeaSoiSIISIP2007_FD_187696 | JGI IMG/M metagenome (GOLD analysis project Ga0209415, IMG submission 187696) | Peat soil microbial communities from Weissenstadt, Germany - SII-SIP-2007 (SPAdes) (version 2) | ecosystem: Environmental > Terrestrial > Soil > Wetlands > Peat | place: Germany...
TACCAGTACGACATGCTGCTGCTGGAGAATTTCTACGGCGACATTATTTCCGATCTGTGCGCGGGACTGGTCGGCGGGCTTGGCCTGGTCCCGGGCGCGAATTTCGGGCACGAATGCGCCATCTTTGAAGCCGTGCACGGCTCCGCACCCGACATTGCCGGAAAGAATATTGCCAATCCGACGGCCGTGTTGCGATCGGCCTTGCTCATGCTGCGCCATCTGGGCGAAGCCGACGCCGCCTGGAAGATCCGCAACGCTATCGACGAGGTCTACCGCGACCGCAGCAAACTTACCCGAGATGTAGGCGGTACCGCCGGAACGTCGGAATTCGCCGACGCGATTATTCAGGCCATGGAATCGCAGAGCGCCGTGGCGGCTGGCGAACAACCGCAGGCGCCGGCGCAAAAGTAGAGACGCGGTTCGGCGCGGTGGTAGACTATTTCGTTTCGGGGATCGCGCCGCGCGCCTGCTCGCGCCGATTCACTGGGGGTTGTCGTTGGAGACCAATCTGAACCGCATCGAAGTTCCATACCATCGCGGACTGCATCGCTTCGCTGTCTTCACCGCTTGCGCCACCCTCGTCCTCATCGTTGCCGGGGCGCTCGTTACCAGCAACGACGCTGGGTTATCCGTCCCGGATTGGCCTACCAGCTTTGGCTCCTTCTACAAGATGCCGCAAATGGTGGGCGGCATTAAATACGAGCATAGCCATCGCATGGTGGCGGAATTCATAGGACTGCTTACCATCATCCTCTCCATCTGGACCTGGCGCGTTGAAAAGCGCGGCTGGCTGCGCCTTCTGGGTCTGGGAGCGCTCACCACCGTAATCACGCAAGGCATTCTCGGCGGACTGACCGTCATATTCTTTCTGCCCGCACCTATCTCCAGCGCGCACGCCGCTGTGGCGCAGACCTTCTTCTGCATCGCGGTCGCGATTGCCATGTTCACCGGCCGCCACTGGATTGAAGAACACCCGCGCACCGAACTTGACCAGCGCCGCCCCACTCTGTTTACTTTGACGCTGCTTTCGATTTTTGTGCTTTACGTGCAACTGGTCCTCGGCGCCATGTTTCGCCATCATGGCTTGAGCTGGTGGCCGCACGTCATCAACGCCGGCGTCGTGGCCTTTGTCCTCTCCTGGACCGCGGTTCGCGCCATCTCCGTTTACCACCATGTGGACGCCGTCCGCCTCCCGGCAATCGTCATGCTTGGTCTGATGGTCGCGCAACTCTGCCTTGGCTTCCTCGCCTTCGTCACCCGCGTCATCTGGGGAAAAGACGCCGCCCAGCCTGAACTGCCCATGGTGATCTCGACCGTCGTCCACGTCGCCGTCGGAGCGCTGCTGCTGGCCACCACCGTAGTTCTGGCCATCCAGGTGTGGCGCCACGTGCCGGTGGCTTTCGAAGAACGTGTCCCGGGACAGAACCCAGTGGCTGCTTAGGCTAAGGTCAGAGGTTAGAGGTCAGATTGCAGAGGTAAGAGCTAGGGAGATCGGAGTCGCCGCTGCGTATGCCGTCGTTTACCTCTTCAATCTGACCTCTGACTTCTAGCCTCGATCGCCTCAGATGATAATCAGGCCTTCCCCGTCGTAGAATGAACTGTGACTCCGAATTCATCTGCCATCGACTTCCCTGTCCCTACTAAGTTGGTCGCAAACGCAGTGCAGCCCATCATTGCCGTTCGCGACCTGGTCCATCGCTACCAGGACCGCACTGCGCTCAACGGCGTTTCCTTCGACGTTCGCCCCGCCGAGCTTTTTGGGCTACTCGGGCCGAACGGCAGCGGCAAGACCACTCTGTTCCGCATTCTTTCCACGCTCATGGTTCCCACATCTGGCAGCGCCACCATTGCCGGTTTCGATGCCGTCCGCGAGCCCGGAGCCCTGCGCCGCCATATCGGCGTTGTCTTCCAGGCCCAGAGCGTCGATCCGAAACTCACGGCCTACGAGAACCTCTGGCATCAGGGACACCTCTACGGACTGCGTGGCTCCGAACTCAAGGCACGAATCATCGAGATCCTCACCCGCGTCGGATTGCTCGACCGCCGCGCCGATCGCGTGGAAACTTTCTCGGGAGGCATGCAGCGCCGCATCGAACTAGCCAAGGGACTCCTCCATCATCCAGAAGTTCTGCTTCTCGACGAACCCACGACCGGCCTCGATCCCGGCGCGCGGCGCGACCTCTGGCAATATCTCCAGATTCTGCGCGATCAGGAACGCGTCTCCGTCATCGTCACCACTCACCTGATGGAAGAGGCCGAACGCTGCGACCGTCTCGCCATCCTGAACGAAGGCAACCTGGTAGCGCTGGGCACGCCCGAAGCCTTGACCCGCGAGATCGGAGGCGACATCATTCTGCTCGAAGCGCGCGAGCCGCAGGCATTAGCGGAGCGCATTCGCGACAAGTTCCATGTCGATGTTAGCGTCATGGATAACAAAGTCCGCCTCGAGATCGAAAATGGGCACCGCTTCGTCCCCGATGTAGTCGAAGCTTTCCCGGGAGAAATCCAGTCGCTGAGCGTGAGCAAACCCACCTTGGAAGACGTTTTTATCCACCGCACCGGCCACCGCTTCTGGAGTGAAGATGCTGAATCGGGACCAGAGACCGGCAAAAAGAAAGCCAAGAAGAAACGTTCTTAGACCGCACATTGCGAGGCTGCTAAACTAAAAACAATGGCTACGCAAACCGCGACCTTCCCCGCAAGCGCCCCCGCATCCGTTGGAGTCATGCTGCCCGCCTTCACGCTCTGGTGGCGCGAAGTTGTGCGTTTCTACCGGCAGCGCGCGCGCGTGGTCGGCGTGATCCTCTCGCCGCTTCTTTTCTGGATTGTCATCGGCTCGGGCTTCGGAACCTCATTCCGCTCTGGACAGGCCGCCGGACAGCAAAACTATCTCGATTATTTCTATCCCGGTGCGCTGGTGATGATCGTCCTGTTCACTGCGATCTTCACCATGATGTCGGTGATCGAAGATCGCAACGAAGGTTTCTTGCTTTCGGTGCTGGTGGCGCCGGTGCCGCGCGCCGCGATTGTCCTCGGCAAAGTCCTTGGCGGGACGACACTAGCCACAATCCAGGGATTGATCTTTCTGGTTTTCTCGCCGTTCGTCGGCATACACATGACGCTCGCTTCGTTCGGGCTGATCGTCCTCACCGTGTTCCTGGTTTCGTTCGCACTGACTGCGCTCGGCTTCGCCATCGCCTGGCCTATGGATTCGACGCAGGCCTTTCACGCCGTCATCAATCTATTTCTGATTCCGCTGTGGCTGCTTTCGGGAGCACTCTTCCCGGTGTCCAAGGCTTCCGCATGGATTCGCTGGCTCATGTACGCGAATCCCCTGACTTACGGAGTCGAGGCGCTGCGCACCCTGATGTATCCCGAAGCGCCGAGTTCGTTCTCGTTCGAATTCTCGCTGACCGCATCCATTTTGACGTTGGTGCTGTTTGCGCTATTCATGTTCGGATTGGCCTTTGCGCTGGTAAACCGGCGCACGACGAAGCCGGCAGCGTAAGATCATGCCCGTAGACATTCTTGCCCTTGCCGCGCATCGTGACGACGTGGAACAAACCTGCGGCGGAACTCTGCTCAAGATGGCGGAACGCGGATACCGCACCGGCATCCTCGACCTCACGCAAGGTGAAATGGGGACACGCGGCTCGTCTGAAGATCGCGAGCGCGAAGCGGGGGAGGCGGCGCGTATCCTGAAAGTTTCCTGGCGGCGCGCGCTCGATATTCCCGACGGACGCGTCGAAAATACCTGGGAGAATCGCTTGAAGGTGGTCTGCGCGCTGCGCGAACAGCGGCCGCGGGTGCTGATTCTTCCCTACTGGGAGGGGCGACATCCGGATCACTACACAGCCTCGGTGCTCGGGTATGAGTCAGCGTTTATGTCGGGACTTGCCAAGTTGCCGCTGGACGGTTCGGCTCATCGTCCTTTCAAAATTATTTATGCCAGCCTGTACCGCGACGTGCGGCCTACGTTCGTCGTGGATATCACGGACCAGTTCGAACCGCGATTCGCTTCGCTGATGGCGTACAAGTCTCAGTTCACCGACCAGGAGGCGGGCAGCGAAATCTTTCCCGCCCATAAAGAGATTCGGGCGCGAGTGGAATCCATGGCTCGCTTCTACGGCATGATGGGCGGCGTCACCTATGCCGAACCGTTCGTGCAGAAGGAAGTGGGACTGGTGGAGGATGTGATGGCGATTCCGGTGAAGTCGATCTGACCGATCAAGAACGGCGAAACCTTCCCCTCGCCGAAGGGAAAACCATGCCTCTCACAAAACTCGACGCCATCGTTGCCCTGGTTGTGATTGACCTGCAGAAAGGCATTGCCGGTATGCCGACGGTGCATCCTGCCGGAGAGATCATCGGCCGAGTTGCGCAGTTGGTGCGCGCTTTCCGCGAGCGCGGGCTGCCGGTGGTTCTCGTCAACGTGGCGGGCCGAGCTCCCGGGCGCACGGATGCCGGATTCCCCAAGTTTTCGTTTCCGCCCGATTGGACCGAGCTGGTTCCTGAATTGGAGCAGCATCCCAGCGATCACCTGGTTACCAAGCAACGATGGGGCGCGTTCCTGGGCACAACCTTGGATGATTACTTGCGCCAGCGCGGCGTAACCCAGATCGTCTTGACGGGCATTGCGACCAGCATCGGCGTGGAGTCGACGGCGCGCAGCGCCTACGATCTGGGGTATAACGTGGCGCTGGTCGTGGATGCGATGACGGACCGGGATGCGGACGCGCACCGTCATAGCGTCGAGAAGATTTTCCCCAGGCTGGGCGAAACGGCCACGACCAACGATGTGCTGAAGTTGGTGCTGGCAATGCCACTCACCAGATAAACGGTATCAGGCGGTAGCGAACGCGGGCGGCGTACTCCGGGTAGCCAGCGAGGCCGCGGTGGAGTTCGCGGTCTTCCATTGCCGTCCGAAAAACGAAAGCGCCTAAGAAAACTGCCGAACCGGCCAAACCGGCCCAGGAACCGAGCACTAACGCAGTCGCGGGCAGGTAGATCAGCAGCGAGGCATAAAGCGGATGGCGGACGATGGCGTAGGGTCCGGTGGAAACGACGGTTTGTCCGCGCTCGGTTTGGATGCGCACGACCGCGGCAAGAAATGAATTTTCCCGAAAAACGCGCCCGATCATCCAGAACGACAGGATAACCATGGCCGCGCCCGCGACTTGCAGCCAGACGGGCATGTCGGACCAGCGGTAGCGGACAGCATCCAGACCCATCAGGACGAGCCAGCCGCACCAGGCAACCGTCATAAGCAGGATTAAGAATTTGTCCCAGAACGGCTGGCCTTTTTGCAGCGGCGATTTGAGGCGCTCGGCCAAAAGCGCGGGATCGCGCCGCGCCAGCCAAAGGGTGAGCGAGAAAGCTCCGGCGACAAACAGAATGAGATAGGCCCACGCGGCAGGCCAGCGGAGGGTCCCCGCAGCGCCAAAAAGGAGGGCCGAGAAGAAGAGGACTTCGGTTACGAGAATGACGCAGAGCTTGATGATCATGGGCGGCGCCTCCGCCATGGTAGACGAGCGCTGCGGAGGTGTCACGATGGGGAGAACCCCGCCCTTCGCTTCGCGATAGGACGGGCCACCCAACCGCCTGCTGAAACTTGGAAAACAGCTGTGATGTCTGTCACAGCTTTTCAGTAAACAAAGATCATACTGGCCTCTCGATAAGGAGGATACAGATCATGATTCAAAAACTCGTAGGGCTGGCTCTGTTCGTAGGTCTTAGTTCAGGTTTGTTGTATGGTGCACCGCAAATGGGGGACGACAAGGCGTCGGCGACACAGACCGTAACGGGGTGCCTCCAGAAAGGTGCTGAAGCGGGAGGATTTTTTCTCATTAGCACGGACAATAAGCATTGGGAGCTTTACCCGAGCCCTGGAGTCTCCCTTGCCGATCATGTCGGCCACACAATTGCTGTAACCGGCACGGTGGCGCACAGATCGAAGGCACAAGAAGAAAAAAGCCAGCCTTACGAACAAAAAGAAATCGGAGGCAGGCAACACGACGATTTGCAGGTCTCGAGCATGAAGATGGTCAGTGCGAGCTGCAGTAAATAGAAGTCGACGCACAAAGCCCACTCGCCGCAAGTCCGCAACCGCCGTGATTCAGGACGCAGCATTCGCCGCCGCAAACGTGGAGGGACGGACTTCCCGTTCGATGGCGCGTGAGAGCTTGTCTTGCGCAACCTCGAGATCGTAGGCGGACTGGAGATTCAGCCAAAAACCCGGGCTGGTATTGAAGTAACGAGCGAGCCGCAAAGCCGTATCGGGAGTAATGCCGCGGCGCTCGTGGACGATCTCGGCAATACGTGTCACCGGGACACGGAGATCGAGCGCCAGCCGGTTCATGCTTAGGCCGAGTGCTTCCATGAAGTCCGCGCGCAGAATCTCGCCGGGATGGATGGGAGGAAGAAGTTTTTCGCGTTTAGCCATGGTTGCCTCTTTAATCCTTGCCGCCTCAGTGATAGTCCACGATCTCAACTTCGTAAGCATTCCCCTCACGCCAAACGAAGCACAGACGCCACTGATCGTTAATCCGGATACTGTGCTGTCCCTTGCGCTCGCCGCGCAAGGCTTCCAGACGGTTTCCCGGCGGCGCTGCCAAGTCACGCAATTCCGTGGCGCTGTCCAACTGTCGAAGCTTCCGCCTGGCGATGCGCTCGATGGCCTGAAAGCGGCGGCTCGGCTGTCGACGGTGAAGTCGCCCGGTTTCCGCGCAGCGGAACGACTTGATCACGGATTTGATTGTATGCTGTTCAGCGTTTAACGTCAACCAGAAAGCTATTCGGCGCCAGTTCGAAAGGCCACTTCTCGAAAAACGCGAGAATTGGCGCACCCCTACTTATTTCGGTCAGGGTTAAGAGACAAACCGGCGTTGCACTGCCCTCTAAAGTGGCCCACCCGCACAGAAGCGCGGGATCGCGCCGCGCCAGCCAAAGGGTGAGCAAGAAAGCTCCGGCGACAAACAGAATGAGATAGGCCCACGCGGCAGGCCAGCGGAGGGTTCCGGCGGCGCCGAAGAGGAGGGCCGAGAAAAACAGGACCTCGGTTGCGAAAATTACGCAGACCTTGATGACCATAGGCTCCGCTTGGACCATGTTACCAGCATTAATAACGTGCCAGGACGGTGGACGTTCCGGGAATGCCCTGCCCTTCGCTTCGCGATAGGACGGGCCACCGGCCGGAATTTTGTTGTTACATCGTCCATGGGGGTCGGTTGTAGAATCTCTGGGAATGACCATTCCGGAAATCGTTCGCGATAATCTTGCTGTTTCGATTTGTTCCCTGCTGTTTGGTTCGCTGATTGGGTGGTTGTTCACGAGGCTCCAATCGCGAACTAAGCGGCTACACTACTCCACGTTCAGCGAGCGAATTGCGCTCTCTACTAGCGACCCAATCTTTGGGAACGTGCAAGTCACCTGGGCAAACCAGCCAGTGCGCAATCTTTACATGATACGGATCACTGTAAAGAACGAGTCGAACAATGATTTCGAGAACGTCCCGCTAAAGGTCTACGCCGCCAAAGAGACCTTCATGCTTAACGAGCGGACCGGAATCGCGAATTCACCTTATATCGCTACTTACTCGCCATCATTCAAGGCGCAGGTCACCCCGGCCCCCGGTCAGAACCCGACCCCGGCTCAATTTGACATCTACTATCATGCGCGAGAGTATGAAATTCCCATCTTCAATCGTGGTCAGATTATTGAGCTCAGCTACTTATGCACCCGGCCGGCCGATGATGCGCAGCCCTACTTATTTGTAAGCACTCAACTAAAGGGAGCAAAACTGGTACAGGATGACCGACCGCTGACGGCGGCGGGCGTTCCGCTCCAAGCCGCTTTACTTCGAGGTATCCTCACTTGCCTTCTTACGGTGGCGTTTTGCACAATCTTCATACACCGCGTCTGGTTGGCGAGCGTGTTATGTCTCATGGTGGGTCTCTTTGCACAGCTCATCGGAGCCTTAGAATACAAGGCAGAACGCGCCGTATGGAAGGCCCTCGCCGGATAATCTTGGTGGAAGGGCGTCGAAACCTTTCGTTTTTCGAGGGATGGGAGAGAAGCGCGAGACGTGGGGCATTCGTGTTCATACCGGGTCGGCTGGCGCCGGCCTAAAGGCCGGCTCTTCCGCCGTTAACTCTCAGCGGTCCACGGGCTTCTCCGAAATTTCCGCCGTATAATGTTCAGTTCCGCATAGGAGATTTCATCATGGCTACTCTTACTGAACCCGTTACGCGTACCCGCATTGAATCCGACAGCATGGGAAAGATCGAAGTCCCCTCCAATGTTTATTGGGGAGCGCAGACGCAGCGCTCGCTGCTGCATTTCAATATTGGGCGCGACACCATGCCTCCGGAGCTGATTCGGGCGTTTGGCACGCTGAAGAAGGCGTGCGCGCTGGTGAATCAGGACCTGGGAAAACTCCCGTCCAACATCGCGAAGCTCATCGTCGAAGCGGCCGACGAAGTCATTGCCGGCAAGCTGAATGACCAGTTTCCGCTGCACATTTGGCAGACCGGCAGCGGCACGCAGACCAACATGAACGTGAATGAGGTCATTTCCAATCGCGCCATTGAGATTGCGGGCGGAGAAATGGGTTCGAAGAAGCCGGTGCATCCGAACGATCACGTCAACATGTCGCAGTCGTCGAATGATACGTTTCCGGCGGCGATGCACATTGCGGCGGCGGAACGGGTTAAGAACGCGCTGATTCCGGCGATCAAAACGGTGCGCGATGCGATTGCGGCCAAGGCTAAGGAATTTGACTCCGTGGTGAAGATTGGGCGCACGCACTTACAAGACGCCGTGCCTTTGACCATTGGACAGGAATTTGGCGGCTGGGCAAGTTTGCTCGACCGCGACATTAAGCGGCTGGAACAGGTTCTGGATGGGCTTTACGACCTGGCAATCGGCGGAACGGCGGTGGGGACGGGGCTGAACACGCATCCGGAATTTGCCGAGCGCGCGGCGAAGAAGATTGCCGAACTTACCGGACTTCCCTTCCGCTCGCATCCGAATAAGTTTGCCGCGCTTTCGGCGCACGACGAGATCGTGTTTGCTCAGGGCGCTATGGAAACCCTAGCCGCTTCGCTGATGAAGATCTCCAACGATATTCGCTGGCTGGCTTCCGGTCCGCGCTGCGGGTTGGGCGAGTTGGTGATTCCGGAGAATGAGCCGGGATCGTCCATCATGCCGGGCAAGGTCAATCCTACGCAGTGTGAAGCGATGACCATGGTCTGCGTGCAGGTGCACGGAGCTACGGCGGCGGTGGGATTCGCCGGATCGCAGGGCAACTTTGAACTCAACGTATTCAAGCCAGTGATCATCTACAACTTCCTGCACTCGGTCACTTTGATCACCGACGCTTGCCACGGATATGTCGAGTACATGGTCAAGGGCATTGAAGTGGATCGCGCCAAGGTGGACTTCTACGTGAAGAATTCGCTGATGCTGGTCACAGCGCTGGCTCCGAAGGTGGGATACGACAAGGCAGCGCAGATTGCGCATACGGCACATGTCGAGCACTCGAGCCTGCGGGAGGCAGCGCTGAAGCTGAAACATCTTACGGGTGAGGAGTTCGATGCACTGGTCAAGCCGGAAAAGATGACGCATCCGTAGGAGGTGTGGCCCTCAGCGGCTAAAGCCGCGTTGATTTTGCGGGATTTACGGCGCGGCTGAAGCCGCGCCCCTTCAAAACAAAGTTAAGAGCTGGACGCCCGCACCAAGCGGGACCCGTCTACAATGTCTTCTGGGGTCAGGGGATATTAGCCCGGCTACGATCCCCATTCACATTACAGGGGCATGAAACCGCAGAAACGCGTGGGGAGACATCCAAACGGACGCGAAGTATGAATAGGCTGATCAGTCGATGGCCCGCTCTTGCTGCTTTTGTCGTCGTTGCCCAAGTCATTGCTGCGCTTACGTTGAAGCCGGGCGCTTCTCAACTTCAGTACGCAGTCATCGTTTACTTCGTAATTATCTTTCTGGCAACAGCTGCCGCTATTGTGAATGCGGTGCAGAGCGTGCACGCCAGCCGGATATTCTGGGCCTTCATCGCCAGCAGCTATGGCTTGTTGTGGGTGATCGATTGGTTGTGGGTGTACTACGTTCTGGTGTTGCACCGCGAAAATCCCTTCAGTTGGTTTCACTCGACGGTGTTCTTCCTTCGACCGGTCCCGCTGATGGTCGCGGCGACCACGTGTCCACACTGGAAACAATCGGCCCAAGTGCTCTATCGGACAACCCTGAACCTGGTGCTGCTGCTGTTTTTCTGGGTCTTTATCTACACCTATTTTGTGTTTTACTACCGGTTCATCGATCTTGACTTCTTCCTCCACCGATACACGATGTACTACACCGCGGAAAACGTTTTTCTGCTGGTGATTCTTGGCATCCTGATTCTGCGTTCACACGGGCCCTGGAAGAGTATCTACTGGCATCTGTTCGGCGCGGCCAGCCTGTGGACGGTGACGCTGCAGCTGCAGAATTCCGCTATCGCCTTTCGCGGATACACGCTGGGAGGGTGGTTGGACGTGCCCGCGGTCGCTGCCTGTTGCTGGTTCGTCTGGGTGCCACTGCTGGGGATGCGGCTGGCGCCAGAACTGGTGGAAACGGCCCAGCCGGTTACGGCTCCTCCTCGGAAATACCTGGCGTTCTCGGCGATGCTGGTGGTGCTTGCAATTCCGCTGATCGGTGCCGGGGAGGTGATCTGGGAGGCTGCTATACCGGAGTTGCACAGGTTTCGGCTGCTCACGATCCTCGCTTCTTTTGTGTTTATGGCCTTTGCCTTCTTTGCCAAGGAGCAGATCGCAAACCATGAACTAGTGGAGGCCCTGGCCTTGAATCTGCGCTTTTCCGAGGAACGCTTCTACAAGGCATTTGGCTCCAGCCCGGAAGGCATCTCCATCACCACGGTAGCGGACGGCCGTTACATCGAGGTCAATGATGCCTACTTGCACATGCTGGAATACGAACGATCGGAAGTAGTGGGAAAGACGGCGCTGGCGCTGAATGTCTGGTGCAAACCGGAAGAACGCAAGCAGATCGTGGAGCAGTTGCTGCACGAGGGACAGGTACGCGGGGCAGAAGCGAGCTTTCGAACGAAGTCCGGGCAGATTCGTGAGGTTGAGATTTCCGTGGAGAGCCTTCAGCTCCAGGGAGAACCATGTTTGCTGTCCGTTACCCGCGACGTCACTCGGCACAGAATGCTGGAGCGACAACTGCGGCAATCCCAGAAAATGGAAGCGGTGGGGCAGTTGGCGGGTGGGGTCGCGCATGATTTCAATAATCTTCTCGGGGTGATTCTCGGGTGCGCCGAACTGCTGGGCAAAGACGTGGTGTGGAATCCGGCGTGGAACAAGAGAATCGAGACCATCAAATCCACCTGCCTGCGCGGCGCTTCGCTGACCTCACAGTTGCTGACCTTCAGCCGCCGGCACATATTGCAGCCCAAGGTGCTGAACCTCAACGCCACCGTCTCCGAGACCGGGAAGATGTTGCAACGGATCCTGGGAGAAGACATCGAGCAAAGAGTGGTATTGGATCCCGCGCTGGGATCGGTGAGAGCCGACCCCGGGCAGATCGTACAGGTGATCATGAATCTGGCGGTCAACGCTCGCGATGCCATGCCGAAGGGTGGCCATCTGCGGATAGAAACCGCCAATGCCACGTTCGGGGAAGACACGGAACAGGGCGGATCCGTCCGGCCGGGACAGTATGTGATGCTGGCGGTCACTGATACGGGCGTCGGCATGGATGCGCAGACGCAGGCCCACATATTCGAGCCGTTTTACACCACCAAGCCGGCTGGAGAAGGAACGGGGCTTGGTCTGGCCACGGTGTTGGGCATTGTGGAGCGGAGCGGCGGCTACATTTTTTGCGAGAGCGAACCGGGAAAGGGGACCACCTTCAAGATTTACCTGCCGCGAGTCGATGAGGCGGTGGAAGCGGCGTCCCAGACAGTCGCAGCGAGAACGACGCAAGGCTCGGAGACGATCCTGTTGGTGGAAGACGATTCCGTGCTGCGCGAATTGATTGGCGCGGGACTCAGGGCGGACGGATACAAAATTCTGGTCGCAACCAACGGTGTGGATGCGTTACGGGTTTCTGAGCAGCACCCCGGCTCCATCGACGTATTACTGACGGACGTGATTATGCCGCAGATGAGCGGCCCAGATCTGGCGCGGTCGCTGGCGCCGCGCCGTCCGGGCATGAAGGTGCTTTACATATCCGGGTACACGGACGATAAGCTTCGCCATGCTTCCATCTCGGGCTCCGAGGTGGTGCTGATCCAGAAGCCTTTCCAGTTGGTCGATTTGACTCAGAAGCTACGAGAAGTGCTGGGCGGCAAGGCCTAGGGTGCGTTTCGGATGATTTCAAAGATCGTGTGGTGACGGGGCTCCGCCCCGCCACCACACAACCCTAACACCTTAATTCTTCTTCAGGAATCGCCGCCGGTTGAGGTGGGTGGTTGCTGTCGGCTCAATGTCGTCGTACTTCAACACGCTAATGGAGCCATCCACTTCGAGGACCGCGAGCGCAGCATCCTTATAGGTACCGACGCCGTGCTCGCGCAAGGCGCGTTGAAGTTCGTCCATGCTGACGTGCTCTTTGGCCATGTGCGACTCGATGACCTCGCCGTCGTGCACCAGCAGACTGGGCTGTCCCTGAATATATTTCCGGAAGCGGCGATTCCCGCCGGAAAGCTCGGCGACCAGATAGTTCATGATGAGCAGCGTGGTGGCGGCGATCGCGCCTCCGGCCAGAGAAGTGTCAGGGCCGGTCATCGCATTTTGCACGGAGTTCGAAAGCAGCAGAAGGAGCGTGAGATCGAACGGAGTCATTTGGCCGACTTCCCTCTTGCCGCTGATGCGAATTCCGATCAGCACGAGGCAGTAGATGACTCCGGTGCGGAGTGCGATCTCAAGGAGCGTGTGCGCATTCGCGGGCAGCATGGGAGATCAGAAGTTCAAGGTCAGAGGTCAGAGGTCAGATTGCAGAGGTTAGCACCTGATTTCACCTCTGCAATCCGACCTCTGACCTCTCACCTCATCAACTACTGCGGCGTCGGGGTGACCGGTATCGGAGCATTTTTCGGCGTGCTCAGATAGCCGGTGATCTTGTTCTTGTCCACCGTCCAGACCACCAGTTCATACAGCATGTGATCGCGTCCGGTATAGAACTGGACCGGCTCGCTCTGGTTCCTGTCCTTTTTCTCAATGGTCTTGTCGTCGGCGGTGACGTTCAGCGTGTACTTGCCTTTCTTGGGATCCGTCTTCTTGAGCTGCAAGGCCACGGTCGAGAAGGCCTGCGGATTGGCTCCCTTCAATAAGGTGAATTCATAGTACTGGCGGTCGCCTTTGTGCTTAAGAGCATCGAGATCGGCACGCGTATTGGCGATCAATCCGCTTTGCACGCCGAGGTCGCCGATGGTGTTCTGCAGTTTGGCGATGGTTGCCTCGAGCGACGCCTTGGTGGCGGCCACGTCGGTCTTAACGCCGCCGACGTCGGTCTTGACACTCCCTACTTCTCCGGCAACGGCGCCCACGTCTTTCTTCTCTTGTGCTGCCTGGGCTGCAAGGCGCGCCGCTGCGGCTTGTTGCTCATGCTGTAACTCCGTGGCACGCGTCGCCAATTCCTTCTTGGTTATACCCAAATTCTGGGCCAGAGTCTCAGAATCGGCTTCGGCGGATTGCATGCGCTTGGTCAGATCGCCAATCTGCTTTTGGCTGGCGGTCTGGTCTTGCGTGAGCTTGTCGAGCTTGCTGTGTTGGTCGTAGATGAAAAACGCCGAGGCGCCGACGTAGGCAATGGCCACAATGAGAAGAATCCATTTGCCGACATTGCTCTGCGGCTCGGGGTGGTATACGTGCGGTTGTTCACCTTCAGACATAAGTGGCTCTCCAGTTGAATGTGGACTGTCGTGCCTATTGTTTGTGAGATATCGGTTGCTGTCAATTGCGTTTCGGGTTCTTGCCACCCACGACTCGAAAGCGCGAGACGTGGGGCAGCCGCCGGAAGCTATTGCGTGATGCACACAACCCCAGCTATTCACCCCACTGGGCGCACACGCTCGACTTCTGATTTATCACCGGCGACTCTATGTCGGAACAATCGAGTATGCTGTGGAAGAGGAATTCCTGCCTTAAACTCAGCGCCTGTTTCTCCCGCATATGGAGCACCTTGCCAGGGTACAGGCGATTGAACGTATCGGAAGTCCAAACCAACATCGGCACGTGGCGCAGCTCAGCATCGCCGGTTTCCTGCCCGTGCAAAAACCTGCCATGCTCTCCCAGATACTCGCCATGATCGGATAGATAGAAGAGTATGGCGTTCTTGTCTCTTAACGTGTCAATGACACCGGCAATGAAGAAATCCGTATAGAGTATGGAATTGTCGTAGGAGTTGATAAGCGCTTCGCGTGGACATTGCTGCGGCAGAACGTCGGCGCATGTCGGCGCATATTTCCTGAAAGGAAGGGTATATCGCCAATGGTAAGGAAAATGACTTCCGGCCATATGGAACACCGCCAGCATCTTCCGGCTTGAAGACCGCGTCTGTGATTGAAAATAGGCTTCCAACTCATTCACGTAAAGAGACGAATCGTGAGAATTCAGATTTCGTCTGCTGGCGGCGAGTGAAAAATTCTTATCGTTGAATACCTCCACTTCGGATTCGCCCGATATGCTTGATATCTGCGTGCGCTGCGCTCCCAATCCATACTTGCCCTGCTCAGAAACCCACAACGTGTAGAATCCTTTTTCCCTGAACAAGGATATGAAGCTCGTTTCCGATGTGGCCGGCGCCATATTCTCTCTTGTCGCGCGCGTCATGAGGCAGGGCACAGAGATGTGAGAAGTGGTGCCGCAGGACGAAACGTTATAGAAGGAAATAAGATGGTTTTCTTTTTGCAGCAGTGGCGTGGTCTCCCTGACATAGCCATTAATGGAGAAATGGTCCGCCCGCGCGGCTTCCCCGATGATGAGAATCACCTGCAACGGCTGCGCGGAAACCGGGTTCTCATAGGTTGAGGGAAGGGACGCAATATCGAATTTTCTGGCATGCGCGAATCTAACCTGCATCCTGCTGTTCCAATAGTCTCCCGCTTCGGCAAAAATGTCATACGGATGGCGGAATTGGACTATTAATCCCAGAGGCAGCAAGAAGACGAGGAAGAAGACGAGACTTAAATAGCCTGTAACGGTCAACAATCGTGTCTTGAGGGGTAGGAAAACCTCAAAGCGGGTGCGATGATACAGGCATAAGGCGGTCAGGCATAATCCCGCGGCTACCCACGGCAAAGCTCGCCATGCAATGATGCCCTGTCCCATGGCCGCCATATCCATTTCAAACAGGGACGCGATGATAGGCTCGGAAAGACGGACGCTGAGAACGCGTTCCGAATATTCCGCCAGGGCGCCCACGAGAAAAGCGAGAGGAACCAGGGCAACAAAACACACAGCGCTGTAGCAGGCAATCAGGAATGACAGGCACGTCAGCATCCATGACATGAGCGCATTCCCCAGGTCGCTTGGCGAATGGATATCCAGCATGGGAGCGTTGAGAACGCAGACGTAAACCGTCCCCCAAATCAACGCGAACGTCAATCTGTTGTTTATCCGGGATTTCTTTTTTGGTCTCGACAAACGGCTGCCGTTGTTCAATTGATCCCTCTGCGTGTCAATGTGAAGCAATTTTCACTCGGATCGCTCCGCTGCGGTACCCAGTTCCTTGTCTAGCGCGAGCAACTTTGCCGACCGACCACCTCGCATTCGCGTCCCCAACTGTTTGGCGCTTTCGGCATCCATCGCAAGAAAGGGGAATGCCTGCGCGAGCGGTACACGACCAGCTCCGCTATGCGAGATGCTCACCGCGGGGCGACGGATGAGGTCGAAATGACCGTCCACTAAACAACCTGAGAGATATACAATGGAGCCCTTCACTGGGGGTGTCAATATGGCTCATTTTCTCCTCAAGCTCTGGTCGCAGGAGGAAGGCCAAGACATTGCTGAGTACGCAGTGATGTTGGCCGTGATTCTGATAGTGGTCATCGGCGCCATTCGTTTGATCGGAGGCAACGCCAACAACGTATTTTCCGCCGCTGCAAGCGATTTGAGTCAGTAGCAATTCAC
>Ga0209415_10010069_pt1 | contig 16140 bp, 13 predicted proteins | sample PeaSoiSIISIP2007_FD_187696 | JGI IMG/M metagenome (GOLD analysis project Ga0209415, IMG submission 187696) | Peat soil microbial communities from Weissenstadt, Germany - SII-SIP-2007 (SPAdes) (version 2) | ecosystem: Environmental > Terrestrial > Soil > Wetlands > Peat | place: Germany...
CGCCTATCAGGTCGTCCACGACGAGCTCCTCCTCGACGGCGCCGCCCGGCTCAACCTGGCCACCTTCGTGACGACGTGGATGGAGCCGGAGGCCGAGCTGCTGTTCGCCGAGTGCGCGGCCAAGAACATGATCGACAAGGACGAGTACCCGCAGACGGCCGAGCTCGAGAGGCGCTGCGTGAACATGATCGCCCACCTGTGGCACGCCCCCGAGGACGGGGAGGCGACGGGCTGTTCGACGACGGGCTCGAGCGAGGCCTGCATGCTGGCCGGCCTGGCCCTGCTGCACCGGTGGAGGGCGCGGACGGGCGGAGAGGGCGGCGCCGGGGCCCGTCCGAACCTCGTGCTCGGTGCCAATGCCCAGGTGTGCTGGGAGAAGTTCTGCCGGTACTTCGACGTCGAGGCCCGGCTCGTCCCCGTGAGCGCGGCGACCCCGTACCTGACGGCGGAGACGGCCGTGGCCCACTGCGACGGGGCCACCATCGGGGTGGTCGCCATCCTGGGATCGACCTACGACGGGAGCTACGAGCCGGTGGCGGAGATCGCCGGCGCGCTCGACGACCTCCTGGCCCGGACGGGGGTCGACGTCCCCGTCCACGTCGACGCCGCGTCGGGCGGGTTCATCGCCCCGTTCCTCGATCCCGATCTGTCGTGGGACTTCCGCCTCGGGCGGGTGCAGTCGATCAACGCCTCGGGACACAAATTCGGCCTCGTCTACCCGGGGGTGGGGTGGGCGCTGTGGCGCGACGCCTCGGCCCTGCCGGACGAGCTCATCTTCAAGGTCGACTACCTCGGGGGGGAGATGCCCACATTCACCCTCAACTTCTCCCGGCCGGGGGCGCAGGTGGTGGGCCAGTACTACAACTTCCTGCGACTCGGGACCGAGGGGTACCGCGACGTGCAGGCGGCCAGCCGGTCCACGGCGACGTGGCTGTCCGGCGCTATCGGGGAGCTCGGTCCCTTCACCCTTTTGTCACGGGGCGCCGACATCCCCGCCTTCGCCTTCCGGCTGACCGACCCCGGCGGGTACAGCGTCTACGACGTGTCCGACGAGTTGCGGGCCCGGGGATGGATCGTGCCCGCCTACACGATGCCACCGGCCATCGAGGACACCGCCGTGCTGCGGGTGGTGGTGCGCAACGGCTTCAGTCGTGACCTGGCCGAGTTGTTCCTGGCCGACCTCCGGGGGACCGTCGACCGCCTGGCGCGCCGCCCGGGTGGCGGCGGCGACGAGGCGAGGACCGGCTTCCACCACTGACGGGCGCCGCCGGCGCCGCCGGATCCGCCGGGGATCGGTCGTGGGATACTGCGCCCGAGAGGCCGGGTGCGGCCGTCGGTGACCGTGCCCCCGCAGATCGGAGCCCCCTGTGTTTCGGACGTCCCCCGTCGTGGCCGAGGACGAGTGGCACCTCGACCTCGAGGTCGAGGACCACGTGGCCGTGCTGACCCTCAACAACCCCGACAAGCTGAACGCCTGGAGCTGGGAATCCACCCGTCAGCTGGGGGCGCGGGCCGACCAGATCCGCTTCGACGAGCGGGTGCGGGCGGTGGTTCTGCGCGGCGAGGGCCGTGCCTTCTGTGCCGGGATCGACCTGGGGATGCCCGAGGACCGGGTCACGGGACGGTCACCGGCGGAGAAGGCGCGCAATTACTACGAGGGGATCCGGTGGGCCCACGAACGCTTCAAGGTCTTCGCCGAGCTCCCCCAGCCGGTGGTGGCGGCCGTACAGGGATACTGCCTGGGTTTCGGATTCGAGCTCGTGCTCATGGCCGACATCCGGATCGCCGCCGAGGACGCCGTGTTCGCCCTGCCGGAGGCCCAGGTGGGTGTGAGCATCGACGCCGGCGGCGACCTGCGGCTGGCCCACGAGGTGGGGGCGGGCTGGGCCAAGCTGCTGGCCTTCACGGGGAGGAGGATCGACGCCCGGACGGCCGAGCGGGTAGGGATCGTCCAGGAGGTGACCTCGACCGCGGAGCTGAGGCCGACGGCCATGGCCGTGGCCCGCGAGATCGCCGCCAACGCCCCGCTGGCCGTGCAGAGCATCAAGCGGACGGTCGACTCCTTCGCCTACCGGGGGATGACCGAGGCCATGCGCTTCGCCGCCATGAGCGCGTCGATCGAATTCGTCTCCGACGACATGCCCGCCGGGTATGCGGCCAAGGCGGCCAAGAAGCCCGTCGTCTTCGAGGGGAAGTAGGCGCGGAGGTGGCGCTCCCCGAACCGCCACCGGCGGGGACGACGATGCTCCCGGCGGGCACCTTCGACGGAACCACCGTGGTCGTCACCGGGGGCGGGACGGGCCTCGGCAAGGCCGTCGCCGTCGAGTTCGGCCGGCTGGGGGCGTCGGTGGGGATCGTGTCGCGGCGCGAGGAGCACCGCCGGGCCGGGGTGGACGCCGTCGAGGCGGCCGGCGGCCGGGCCGCGCAGGCGGCGGCCGACATCCGTGACGCGGGCCAGATCGCCACCGCCTTCGACCTTCTCGAACAGGAGCTCGGGCCGGCCCGGGTGCTCGTCAACAACGCCGCCGCCAACTTCCCGGTGCCGGCCGAGGACCTCTCGCCCAACGGGTGGCGGGCGGTGACCCAGATCGTCCTCGACGGCACCTTCTTCTGCTCGCAGGAATTCTTCCGCCGGTGCGCGGCCGCGGGCGAACCGGGCGCGGTGTGCAACATCCTCGCCACCCAGTCGTTCACCGGGGGGCCCGGGATGGTCCACACCGCCGCGGCCAAGGCGGGGGTGGGCAATCTGACGAAGACCCTGGCCGTGGAGTGGGCACCGCGGGGCGTGCGGGTGAACGCTCTGGCACCGGGACTCTTCCCTCACGAGGACATGCGGGCTGACCTCCAGGCTCTTCGTCGTGACGGCGAGCAGGTCGACGCCCGGCGTTCCCCGGCGGGGCGCCTGGGACGGCTGCACGAGCTCGGTTGGGCGGTCACCTGGCTGTGCTCGCCCTTCGCCGCCTTCGTCACCGGGCACACCCTCGTGGTCGACGGGGCCAATTGGTTGCGGCGCGACTTCGTCATGCCCGAGTTCGTCCCCGTGCGCGACCAGATCGGGGGAGTGCTGGGCGATCGCCAGGGATGACCGGGAGCGGTGGCAGGTCCGGGGCGTCGGGGTCCCGTCGGTGGCTTCGGTTGCGGTCCCCGGGTGCCGATGACCCGGAGGTGACGGCGACGGGGACCGAGGGGGGCATCGACGCCCTGCGGGTGCGGAGCTTCCTCGGCCTCTCTCTCGGTCTGGTGGGACCTCGGGCCAATCTGGCGGTGTCCGGCGTCCTTCTCACGCTCCTGGTCTCGTCGCGCGTCTCGAGCGCGGTGGCCATCACCTTCGCCCTCACCGCCAACCGCCTGGTGGGCTGGATCGCCTATCCCGTGGTGGGCCGGGCCAGCGACCGGACCCGCAGCGTGGCCGGTCGGCGGGCGCCGTACATGGCGGCCGGGCTCTTCCTCATGGGCGTGTGCACGTGGGCGTACACGTTGGTGTCCGGTTTCTGGTTCCTCGTCGTACTCATCGTGGTGGTGAAGACGGCCAGCGTCGTGTTCGGCCTCACCAACGTGGCCGTGATCCCCGAGACCTTCGGCAAGAGCCGGACGATCAAGGCCACCGTCGTCATCGGGATCCTGGGCGCACTCGTGAGCCTCGTCATCAAGGGGACCGTCATCGCCACCTGGAAAGCGCACGACCCGTCGTCGTGGAACCTGCCCTTTCGAGAGGCCGGCGCCCTCATGGTGATCGTGGCCGTGGTCGTCCTCGTCCTCGTGCGCGAGGCGCCCGCGGCGCGCGACGCGGCCGAAGCCGAGCGCCGGACGCCGGCGCGTCCCTGGCACCTCGAGCTGGCCGACATGCTGTCGGGGCCGAACGCACGGGTGCTCGTGGGCGGCATCCTCGTCTTCTGGGCCGGTCTGAGCGCCACCGGATACCTGGCCATCGTCTACTTCGAGAAGGTCCAGCACGCCGGGGCCAACGTCCAGACGGTGGCCTCGTACGCGAGCGGTGTCCCCGTGGTCATGTTCGGTCTGGGGACGGGCTACCTCATCAGCCGGCACCTGTCGCGCAAACAGGTCGCCGTGCTCACGCCGCTAGGTGGCACCGTGGTGTCGCTCGTGCAGTTCACCACCACCCATATCTGGCAGACGGTCGTGCTCGCCTTCGTCGGCGCCCCCCTCGTCTGCGCCTTCGCCATCTCGCTCGCCCCCATGCTCCTGCAGCTGCTGCCGCGGTCGGGTGGCATGGGCGAGCTGTTGGGGAAGCTGGTGGCCCCGTTCAGCCTCTTCGCCGTGGCCTTCTCGTTCCTGGCCGCCTGGGCCGTCGACGTGACCGGCGACTACCGGGTCATCTGGTTGTTCCCGGCCGTAGCCGGCGTGGCGCAGGCGATCGTGATGGGCTGGTTGCGGGTTCCCCCGGGCCACGAACGCGCCGACATCCAGGGTCTGTTCGAGCGGATGAGCGAATCGATCATGAACCAGGTCACCCGGCGTGACCGCACACTGTTGGGCGGGGTGGTGACGGCCGACGACGCCGATGCGGCGTCGCTGTTCGACATGGCCCGGAACATCCTCGGGAACCCCTACGACGCCGGAGCCGGATCCGGCGACGACCGGCCCGAGGACGAGCGGTCCGGCGACGACCGGCCCGAGGACGACCGATTCGACGATGGGCGGGGGACCGGGGACGCCGGAGCGGGGGAGTCGGGCCCCGACGGCGCCGGCCCCGTCACCGGGTGAGATCGCGCCGGCGCGACCGGGCGTCGGGAGGCCGTCCGGGCGTAGCATGAGAACGGAACCAAGCGCCTGAGGCGTGGGGTGTCCGAGCCGGAACAGGCCAGAACAGGGAGGCGTCATGGAGGTCCGGGACAAGCTCTACATCGACGGTGCGTGGGTGGCCTCGACGGGCACAGGCTCGCTCGAGGTCGTCAACTCGACCACCGAGGAGGTGATGGGGAGCATCCCCGAGGGGACACCCGAGGACGTGGACCGGGCCGTGAAGGCGGCCGCCGCCGCCTTTCCGGCGTGGTCGGCCACGTCGGCCGAGGAGCGGGGGAAGATCCTGGCGCGGGTCCAAGAAGGGCTCTCGGCGCGTACCGAGGAGATCGCCACCCTCATCGCCAAAGAGGTGGGGATGCCGTTCACGCTGTCCAACCTCATCCAGGTCGGCCTGCCCGTCATGAGCTTCGCCACCGCCGCCCAGTTGGCCACCGACTTCGCCTTCGAGGAGCCGATGGGCAGCTCCCTCATCGTGCGCGAGCCGGTCGGGGTGGTGGGCGCCATCACGCCGTGGAACTACCCCCTGCACCAGATCGCCGCCAAGGTCGCTCCCGCCCTGGCGGTGGGGTGCACGGTGGTGTTGAAGCCGAGTGAGGTGGCCCCGCTCAACGCCTTCATCCTGGCCGAGATCTTCGACGAGGTGGGACTGCCGGCCGGGGTGTTCAACCTCGTCACCGGCGTCGGTCCCGTGGTGGGGGAGGCCATCGCCTCGCACCCCCTCGTCGACATGGTGTCGTTCACCGGGTCCACCCGTGCCGGAAAGCGCGTGATGCAGCTGGCGGCCGAGAGCGTGAAGAAGGTGGCCCTGGAGCTCGGGGGCAAGTCGCCCAACGTGATCCTGGAGGATGCCGACCTCGAGGCCGCCGTCCCCGCCGGGGTGGCCGCCGCCTACATGAATTCGGGTCAGACCTGCTCGGCGTTGACCCGGATGATCGTGCCCCGGTCGCGCCTGGCCGAGGTGGAGGACCTGGCCGTGAAGACGGCCGAGACCTACACCACGGGCGATCCGTTCGACGCCGCCACCCGGCTCGGTCCCCTCGTGTCGGCCACCCAGCGCGAGCGCGTGCGCGGCTACATCCACAAGGGGATCTCCGAGGGCGCCAAGCTCCTCACGGGCGGGGCGGAGTCGCCCGACGCCCTGGACAAGGGGTTCTTCGTGCGTCCCACCGTCTTCTCGGACGTGACCACGGACATGACCATCGCCCAGGAGGAGATCTTCGGACCGGTGCTGTCCATCATCCCGTACGACACCGAGGAGGAGGCGATCCAGATCGCCAACGACACCGTCTACGGCCTGGCCGGAGGGGTGTGGGCGGGAGACAAGGAGCACGCCGAGCGGGTGGCCCGTCAGGTGCGCGCCGGCCAGGTCGAGGTGAACGGTGGCGGGTTCAACGCCACCGCCCCGTTCGGGGGCTACAAGCAGTCCGGCATCGGCCGTGAGCTCGGACGCTTCGGTCTGGAGGAGTTCCTGGAGGTGAAGTCCCTGCAACGCTGATTCTCGGGGGGACGGCAGTGGCGGCGGGGCCTCGGGCCCCGCCGCTGCCGCGTCCGGGCTCCGGCCCGGCTCGGGCCTGGGTTGGCACCGCCCTCGTCCGGGAAACCTCCGCCGATCGACTGGACAAGCGATCGGTTACGATATATCGTGAACGATCAGAACATGTCGACCACGACAGGAGTGGGCGGCGAACGAGATTCAGGAGGCTCCATGCACAGAGACAGATCGACCACGAGACAACGAGGCCCCCGGCGACGCGACATCGGGCACGACCTGCTCGCCGAGCGGATGGCCGAATGGGGTGGCGGGGCCTGGCGCGGCGGCCACCGCCGGATGCGCCGGGGGGACATCCGCACCGCCCTGCTGGTGGCCCTGGGTGACGGGCCTGCCCACGGGTACGAGCTCATCACCCGGCTGGAAGAGAAGAGCGCGGGCGCCTGGCGTCCGAGTCCGGGGTCGGTGTACCCGACCCTGCAGCTGTTCGAGGACGAGGGCCTGGTGCGGTCCGAGGAGCGTGACGGCAAGCGCGTCTACGCCCTCACCGACGCCGGTCGCACCGAAGCGGCGGAACGCGTCGAGCGGTACGGGGCCACCCCGTGGGAATCCGGCCCCGATGGCGAGGAGGGCACCCGCGCCCTGTTCAAGGCCCTGGGCCAGTTGGCCGTGGCCTCCAGACAGCTCCGGGGGGCCGACGCCGCTCAGGTCGAGCGGGCCACCGCCGCCATCCGGACCGCCAGCAGGGAGCTGTACCAGATCCTCTCCGAGGACTGAACGTCATCGGGCGGGACCGACGGCGACCGGTGGCCGTCGGTCTACGCCCCCATGGCGTGGACGCCCCCGTCCACGTGCACCATCTCGCCCGTCGTGGCCGGGAACCAGTCCGACAGGAGCGCCACACAGGCCCGGGCCACGGGCTCGGCGTCGGTGACGTCCCAGCCGAGCGGGGCCCGCTGCCCCCAGGTCGCTTCGAAGGCGCCGAAGCTCGGGATGGACTTGGCCGCCATGGTCCGGACCGGACCGGCCGCCACCAGGTTCACCCGCACGCCGTCGGGTCCCAGATCGCGCGCCAGATAGCGCGTCAGCGACTCGAGGGCCGCCTTGGCCACACCCATCCAGTCGTAGGCGGGCCAGGCCACGCGGGCGTCGAAGTCGAGACTCACGACCGAGGAGCTCCCCGCCGCCACCAGCAGCGGCCGCAACGCGCCGACGAGGGCCTTCAACGAGTAGGTCGAGATCTGCAGGGCGACGGATACGTCGTCCCATCCGGCGCGCAGGATGTCGCCCCCGAGGCAGTCGGCCGGTGCGAACCCGATGGCGTGGAGGAGACCGTCGAGCCGTCCCCACCTCTCGGTGAGATCGGCGGCCGCGGCCTCGAGCTGACTGGTGTCGGTGACGTCGATCTCGAGGACGTCGACGGCCCGGGGAAGCTTGCGCGCCACGCGTCTGGTGAGCGAGAGGCCCCGGCCGGCACCCGACAGAACGATCTCGGCGCCCTCGTCCTGGGCCAGGCGGGCCACGGCGAAGGCCAGCGACGCATCGGTGAGGACGCCCGTGACCAAGATGCGCTTGCCGTCGAGGAGTCCCACGGCCCGGACCCTACCCGCGGGGCCCGCCGGAGTGGCTGGCCCCCGGGTGCGGTGTGCAAGGGTGTCAGCGTGCGCGTCGGGATCCTCGGAGGTACGGGCCCTCTCGGCCGGGGCCTGGCCCTGCGGCTGGCCGCAGGAGGGACGGCGGTCACCATCGGGTCGCGCCAGCCCGAGCGCGCCGCGTCGGTGGCGGCCGAGATCGGCGAGGCGTGGCCCGACCATGATCTGGCCGTCGACGGTGCCGGCAACGCGGGGGCCGCCGACGCCGACGTCGTCGTCATGGCCACCCCGTGGGAGGCGGCCGTGCCCACCGTCGAGGAGCTGGCCGACCACCTGCGGGGGAAGGTCGTCATCTGCGTGGCCAACGCCCTCGTCCGTGAGGGCGGCGAGATGCTGGCCCTGATCCCCCCGCGTGGATCAGTGGCCGCGTCGGTGCAGGCCCACCTGCCCGACGCCCTGGTGGCGGCGGCCGGCCACCACCTCCCCGCACCCGTCCTGGGCGACCTGCGGCGGACCCTTGTCGCCGACGTGCTTGTCTGCTCCGACCACCGCCGGGCCACCGAGAAGACCATGGATCTCATGGGGCGAATCGCCGGGCTGCGGCCCCTCGACGCCGGCGGGCTGGCCCAGGCGGCGGCCATCGAGGCGTTCACGGCCGTGCTCGTCGGACTCAACATCCGGTACAAGGCACAGAGCTCGCTCGGCCTGACCGGGCTGGACGGCAACAGCCGGGTGCCGGCGCGCGCCGCGGTGCCACCGTCGTGATGCGTCTGTACGAGACGGCCCGTCGCCGCGTGGTGCCGTTCGACCCCGGTCCCGTCGTCACCATGTACTCGTGCGGCATCACCCCCTACGACAGCGCCCACATGGGGCACGTGCAGGTGTACCTCACCTTCGACCTCCTCCAGCGTCGGCTGCGCGACGCCGGGCACGAGACGAGGTTGGTGCGCAATGTCACGGATGTGGACGACGACATCCTGCGCCGGGCCCGTGAGCTGGGCGTGCACTACCTCGACCTCGCCGCCGAGGAGATGGCCCGCTTCGACGCCGCCATGCTGGCCATCGGGCTGCTGCCCGTCTACCGCGAGCCACGGGCCACGTCGGCCATCCCCGACATCCTCTCCCTCGTCGGTGCCGTTCTCGACACCGGGCACGGCTACGAGTCGGGCGGGGCGGTGTACTTCGACGTGTCCACCTCCGCGTCCTTCGGCCAGGTGAGCCACCTGTCGCGCCCGGAGATGCTCGAGCTGGCGGCGGAGCGCGGGGGGAAGCCCGACGACCCGAACAAGCGCGACCCGCTCGACTTCGTGCTGTGGCAGCCGTCGGCCCCCGACGAGCCGGCCTGGCAGTCGCGCTGGGGTCCGGGCCGTCCCGGCTGGCACATCGAATGCTCGGCCCTGGCCCTGCGCGAACTGGGCGACACCATCGATCTCCACGGGGGAGGCCGCGACCTCATCTTCCCCCACCACGAATGCGAGACGGCGCAGTCGGAGTCGGTGACGGGACAGACGTTCGTCCGTCACTGGTTCCATGTCGGCATGGTGGGCCTGAACGGCACCAAGATGTCGAAGTCGCTCGGGAACCTGGTCTTCGTGGGGGACCTGCTCGACAAGTGGGAGCCGATGGCCGTGCGCCTGGCCCTTCTCGAGCACCACTACCGGGCCGACTGGGAGTGGGACGAGGCCGGACTCCATCGCGCCGGCGAGCGTCTCGAGCGGTGGCGTCGTGCCGGTGACGGTGCCGGTGGAGTCGAGGAGGTGCGTCGTCGTCTCGACGACGACCTCGACGCCCCCGGTGCCCTGGTGGCGCTGGACGAGACGGCCGCCACCGGCCTCGGCGTGTCGCAGGGGGCGGCTCTGCTGGGCGTTACCCTGTGATGTCCGACTGATCGCCGAGGTCCGCTCCCGGCGTCACGACCACCGGGGGAACTCCACGATGCCAGGCGCAGTCACGGTCCGACTCCCCGACGGCTCCACCAAGGAGCTGCCGGCAGGGTCGACGGCGCGCCAGCTGGCCTCCTCCATCGGGAAGCGACTGGCGGCCGCCTCGGTGGCCGCCACCGTCGACGGCGTCGAGGTCGATCTCGACACCGAGCTGTCCGACGGGGCCGTGGTGGCGGTGGTGACCGACGACAGCGAGGCCGGGCGCACCGTGTTGCGGCACTCGACCGCGCACGTGATGGCCCAGGCCGTCCTCGATCTGTGGCCGGGCGCCCAGTACGCCATCGGGCCGGCCATCACCGACGGCTTCTACTACGACTTCGCCCTGCCGAAGGGGGCCACCTTCAGCGACGACGACCTCGAACGGATCACGGCGCGGATGCGCGAGATCATCGCCGAGGATCAGGACTTCGTCCGCCAGGAGCACGCCATCGACGACGGCCTGGCCCTGTTCGCCGACCAGCCGTTCAAGCGCGAGATCATCACCGGGGTGGCCGACGACGCCGCGCTGCAGGAGGAGGCGTCGGCCGACATGGCCCCAGGCGCGGCCGTGGTCACCACGTACCGCAACACTGCGGAGTTCGTCGACCTGTGCCGGGGCCCGCACGTGCCGTCAACCGGCAGGCTCGGGCACTTCGCCCTGTTGCGCGTGGCCGGTGCCTACTGGCGCGGCGACGAGAAACGGCCACAGCTGCAGCGGATCTACGGCACCGCCTGGGAGTCCGAGCGTGCACTGGGCGAGCATCTGCACCGGCTCGAAGAAGCCGAGCGCCGGGACCACCGTCGTCTCGGGGCGGAGCTCGATCTCTTCTCGTTCCCGCCTGAGATCGGCTCCGGGTTGGCCGTCTTCCATCCGAAGGGCGCCACCATCCGCCGGCTCATGGAGGAGTACTCGCGTCGACGTCATGAGGAGGGGGGCTACCAGTTCGTCTACACGCCCCACATCACCAAGTCCGAGCTGTTCGAGATCTCGGGCCACCTGCAGTCGTTCGCCGAGGGCATGTTCCCGCCCATGGAGCTCGACGAGGGCCAGCGCTACTACCTGAAGCCCATGAACTGCCCGTTCCACATCCTCATCTTCCGCAGTCGGCAACGCTCCTACCGCGAGCTGCCCATGCGGTTGTTCGAATTCGGAACGGTCTACCGCTACGAGAAGTCGGGCGTCGTCCACGGCCTCACGCGGGTGCGGGGGCTCACCATGGACGACTCCCACATCTTCTGCACCCGCGAGCAGATGGCGGACGAGCTCGACTCCCTACTCACCTTCGTGCTCGACGTCCTGCGTGACTTCGGGCTGGAGGATTTCTACCTGGAACTCTCCACCAAGCCCGAGGAGAAGGCGGTGGGGAGCGACGAGGACTGGCGCGACGCCACCGATGCGCTGCGCACCGTGGCTCTGGCCAAGGGTCTGGAGCTGGTGATGGACGAGGGCGGCGGCGCTTTCTACGGGCCCAAGATCTCGGTCCAGGCCCGCGACGCCATCGGGCGCCACTGGCAGATCTCCACCATCCAGCTGGACTACAACCTCCCGCAACGGTTCGGTCTCGAGTACGTCGGATCTGACAACGGCCGGCACCGACCGGTCATGATCCACCGGGCCCTGTTCGGTTCGGTGGAGCGTTTCTTCGCCATCCTCCTCGAGCACTACGCCGGTGCGCTCCCCACATGGCTGATGCCCACCCAGGTGGTCGTGCTCCCCGTGCGCGACGACCACGGCACCTACGCCGAGACGGTGGCCGATCGCTGTCGCACAGCCGGGCTGCGCGTGGCCGTCGAGCCCGCCGACGAACCTCTGGGCGGGCGGATCCGGAGGTGGAAGCTCGACAAGGTCCCCTACATCGTGGTGGTGGGGGACGAGGACGCGATGTCGTCCACCGTGGGAGTCAACGCCCGCAGCTCCGATCGGCCGGAGAGGGGCGTCGTGCTCGACGTCTTCGTGGACGCCGTGGTCGCCGAGGTCGAGTCCAAGGGATCGCCCGAGGTGGGACGCGCCCATCCGACAGCCGAGAACCCCGGGACCGACGGAACGGGCGCATGAGCCTGGAGCAGCTGTGGGCCGGTTGGCGCCACGAGTACGTCACCGCCGCCACGGGTGCCGAGCGGGCCGGGACCGACGATGACTGCGTCTTCTGCCGGATCGTGGCGTCGGGCGATCCCCGTGCGGACAACGGGGTCGTCTGGCGCGGCGAGCTCACGCTGGCCGTGTTGAACGCCTACCCGTATGCGAGCGGTCATCTGCTCGTGACGCCGCTGCGTCACGTGTCGGCGCTGGGCGAGCTGACGGCGTCGGAGTCTGGCGACCTGTGGGAGACGACCAGGGCGGCGGCTGCCGCCCTCGGGGCCGCCTACGACCCCGACGGCCTCAACGTTGGCGCCAACCTGGGCCGGGCCGCCGGCGCCGGGATCCCGCGGCATCTGCACATCCACGTTCTGCCCCGATGGTCGGGGGACACGAACTTCATGACGGCTGTGGCCGGGGTGCGCGTCATCCCCGAGTCGTTGCCCGAGAGCTGGCGGTTGCTCCACGACGCCTGGCCCACTGTCTGAGTGCCGAGGATCACCACGTGAGCCCGGCCGCACCGACCGATGACCGGGGGGTGGTGCTGTTCTTTCGGGGGTTCCGGGGGGCCGACGGCGCCACGAGGTTCAGTGGCGGCGATCTCAAGGTGTGGCACTACTTCCAGCACGTCGAGTCTTCCTCCGGGTTCCGACCGGTCCTGCGGACGGGGAGTGCACTGCCCCCCGACAACCCCTGGAGCGGGCGACCCGACGTCGTCGTCGGCCGCTTCGGCCACGTCGATCCCGCGGTCTACTTCCTCGCCGGGATGAACTGGAACCGGCTGCCGCGCCGGCGTCGCCTGCATCCCCGTCGTCCCGTCATCAACCTCGTCCAGCACATCCGTCATGCCGACGAGCGCGACCCGAAGAGGGGCTTTCTGCACTATCCCGCCATCCGGATCTGTGTCGCCCCCGAGGTGGCCGAGGCGATCCGCGCCACCGGGGACGTCCGAGGACCGGTCATCACCATCCCCAATGCCACCGACGTGGACGTCGACATGTCAGTCCCGCTCTCGTCGCGTGCGATCGACATCGCCGTCATCGGCAACAAGCGGCCCCAGGTCACGCGGGAGGTGGCGGCCCGCCTCGAACGTCCGGACCGACGCGTCCATGTCCTCGACGGCCTCGTGGCGCGCCCGGAGTTCCTGGCCGTGCTCGCCCGGTCCCGACTGGCGGTCTTCGTCCCCCGGCGGCTCGAGGGCTTCTACCTGCCCGCGCTCGAGGCCATGGCCCTGGGCACGGTGGTGGTGTGCCCCGACAGCGTGGGGAACCGGTCGTTCTGCCGGGACGGCGAGACGTGCTGGTTCGCCCCCAACGACGTCGACGCGCTGGTGAGCCGGGCCGAGGCGGCGTGGGCGGCGGACGCCGACGTGACAGAAGGGATCAGACGGCGGGCGGCCGACGAAGCCGCTCGCCATGACCTGGCCGGGGAGCGGCGGGCGTTCCTCGAGGTCCTGGCCGACCTCCCCGGGCTGTGGGAGCAGGCGCTGTCGGCCACTGCGTCACCGGTCTGAGGAGTCGACGACGATCTCGTACTCGAACCACGCGGAGCGGTCCGCCCCCGTCTGTTCGTAGAGGCGCTGGGCCCGGCGGTTGTCGATGGCCGTGGACCACCGCAGGCGCCGCACCTCCCGGTGGCGGGCGTAGGCCACGGCGGCCTCGATGAGGTGGCGACCGACGCCGCCACCACGGGCGTCGGGGACCACGTACAGATCGTTCAGGATGACGATGTCCTCGGCTTCGACCGACGATGCCGAAAGGTACAGGCAGGCATAGCCGACCAACTGATCGCCGCGCCGTGCTCCGAGGATGGACCCGGCGTCGTTCGGCCCGAGGAACCGCGCGAAGAAGGTGCGGTTCCTCGTCGCGTCGGGGGCGCTCACGCCGTAGAAGCGTTGGTAGTCGGCGATGAGCGGAAGGACGTCCTCGTAGTCGTCGTCCCCGATGGCGCCGACGAGAAGGTCGTCGGTCAGGCGTCCGCCTTCACTTTCGCCATCCGGTCGGCGAGATTGGCCGGCATGACGTCATAGTGGTCGTGCTCGGTCAGGAAGCGGCCGCGTCCTCCGGTGAGCGAGCGCAGGTCGACGGCGTACCGCTGGATCTCCGACGTCGGTACCAGGGCGGTGATCACCTGGCGACCGCCGTCGGTCGTATCGGTTCCCTGGACCCGGCCCCGTCGCGCGTTCAGGTCGCCCAGGACCTCACCCTGCATCGACGCGGGCACGGTGACCTCGAGCCGGGAGATCGGTTCGAGCAGAACGGGGTCCGCCTTGGCCATGGCCTCGCGGAAGGCGAGGGAGCCGGCCATCTTGAAGCTCATCTCGGAGGAGTCGACGGCGTGGAACTTGCCGTCGTAGCAGGTGGCCTGTACGTCGACGACGGGGTACCCGAAGACGCCGCCGAGAGCCATGGCCTCGAGGACCCCCTTCTCCACCGCCGGGATGTACTGGCGGGGGATCGCGCCACCGACGACCTGGTCGACGAATCGGAAGCCTTCGCCCCGGTCGAGGGCCTCGATCCGCAGGGAGGCCACGCCGAACTGGCCATGGCCTCCGGTCTGCTTCTTGTAACGGCCCTCGGCCTCGGACGCCTTTGTGATCGTCTCGCGGTAGGGGATGCGGACGTCCTCGGTCTCGACGTCGACGCCGAACTTCCGGTGGAGTCGTTCGGCGGCGACGGCCAGATGGGTCTCACCCGTTCCCCGCAGGATCGTCTGATGGGTCTCGTCGACGCGCTCGACGACCAGGGACGGGTCCTCGTCCTGGAGGCGGTGCAGACCGGTCATCAGCTTGTCCTCGTCACCCTTGGACCTGGGCCGGATGGCGATGGACAGGGCCACCGGCTCCGGTTCGGGACCGGGCACCGTGACCGGTGTGCCCTTGGGTGCGAGGGTGTCACCGGTCGCTGTGTCGGACAATTTGGGAACGGCCACCAGATCGCCGGCTTGCGCTTCTGTGAGGGGCTCGGCGTCCTTGCCCCGCAGGAGGTGGAGGACGTGGAGTTTCGCCTCGGCGTGGCTCCGGGGATTGGTGAGGACGGAGTCGGGACGGATCGTGCCCGAGAGCACCCGCAGGAGCGAGATCTTGCCCACGTAGGGGTCCGAGATGGTCTTGAACACCCGGGCCAGCGGCGGGCCCGTGGGATCACAGGCCACTTCCTGCTCGGTGTCGCCGGCCCGCACCTTCACCGGCGGCCGGGCGTCGGGCGAGGGGGCGATCTCGGCCAGCAGCGACGCCAACCGGTCGATGCCCACACCGGTGACGGCCGACCCGCACACCACCGGGAAGACGAGTCCTTCGGCCACCCCCGACGCCAGCGTGGCCTCGAGCTCCTCCGTGGTGGGCATCTCACCTTCGAGGTAGCGCTCCATGAGCGCGTCGTCGCCCACCACGATCCCCTCGACCAGGTGCTCGCGCACCTGGTGTTCCACGTCGGCCAGATCGTCGGGAATCGGACCCTGGTGCGGCGCGCCGTCGTTGTAGAGGATGGCGCTGTCGGTGAGCAGGTCGGCGATGCCGTGGAAGGCGGTCTCCTCTCCCACCGGGAGCTCGAGGGGGGCGATGCCGGCGCCGAAGCGCTCCTGGAGTCCGGCGAGGGTCCGGTCGAAACTGGCGCGTTCACGATCGAGCTTGTTGATGAAGACGAGGCGGGGAAGACCGAGCTCCGCCGCCAGCTCCCATGCGGCCTCGGTCTGGGCCTCGACCCCGTCCACCGCGCTCACGACGACGACGACGAGGTCCACCACGGAGCAGGCGGCGCGGACCTCCCCGAAGAAGTCGGCGTAGCCCGGGGTGTCGATGATGTTGATCTTGACGTCGCCGTGGACGACCGGGGCGAGGGCCAGCGAGATCGACATGTGGCGCTTGATCTCTTCGGGTTCGAAGTCGCAGACGGTGGAGCCGTCGTCCACCTTGCCGGCCCGGGGAACGGCCCCGGTGGCGAGGAGCAGGGCCTCCGCCAACGTCGTCTTGCCCGCACCGTTGTGGCCGACCAGGGCAACGTTGCGTAGGCGCGACGGTGGATAGCTGGTCACCCGAGCACCTCCCCTCGCTGAACCGCCGCCGGCGCCGACCACCGTCGGGGGCGCCCAGCGTACCGTCAGGCTCGGGTCCCGTCAGGGGCGAGAGTGCGGGTCTGGTCGGTGTCGCGGGCGGTCGGACCTGGGCCGATCCGGCACCAGGCGGTCCGAAGGCCCCCGAGCGGGCGATGGTAGGCTGGGCATGTCAGTCGTGAGGAGGACGTTCGCACATGTTCGATGGCCGCTGGCGGCACGCCGTGGACCGAACGACGAAGCCGG
>Ga0209415_10010070_pt1 | contig 16140 bp, 15 predicted proteins | sample PeaSoiSIISIP2007_FD_187696 | JGI IMG/M metagenome (GOLD analysis project Ga0209415, IMG submission 187696) | Peat soil microbial communities from Weissenstadt, Germany - SII-SIP-2007 (SPAdes) (version 2) | ecosystem: Environmental > Terrestrial > Soil > Wetlands > Peat | place: Germany...
CCGGCGCGGGTGCGATTGAAGAACGCCGAGAGCGCAGCCACCGCGAGCCCGCCGCAGCCGAGGATCCAAAAAAGCTGATAGTCGACGGCGATCGGGCCGAGCTTCAGCGGACCGCCCAAAGTGAATTCGGGATAGGTCCGGGGCCGGTCGCCAAGGGTCAGCATGACGATCTGCTCGATCAATATCTGCACCGCGAGAGTCGCCAGGATAATCGCGAACAAGGGCGCCCTTCGCACCCACATTGGGCCGATGACGAGACTCTGCATGAGCAGCCCGACGACGGAAACGAGCAGTATGCTGATCAACGCGGCCGCCAGCATCGGCAGCCCGACCTGGGTGAGCAGGACGTCGGCGAACATGCCGCCGAGCATTACGAATACGCCTTGGGCGAAGTTGACGATTCCCGACGCGTTGTAGATGACGCAGAAGCCGATCGCGACCAGCCCGTAGACGAGACCGATGCCGACGCCATTCACCAGGCTTTGGATCAATTCGATGACGCTAGGCATAGGCTGATTCCGCGCCGCCGAGATAAGCGGCAATCACATCCGGATGAGCCTTGATCTCATCCGGCGTGCCCTCGGCGATCTTCCGGCCGAAATCCAGCACGGCGATCCGCTGCGCGATGCGCGTCACCAGTGCCATGTCGTGATCGATCAGAAGCAGGGTTGTGCCCTCGGCGTTGATCCGCTGTAGAATCGCCGCAAGAGCCTCGGTCTCCGGCGCGTTCAGCCCGGCGGCCGGCTCGTCCAACAACAGCAACTCGGGCTTGGCGGCGAGGGCGCGCGCCACTTCGAGGAGACGCTGTTGCCCATAGGGCAACAGCTCGGCATTGCGCTCGGCCTGCTCGCCCAGCCCGACATAATCGAGAAGCGCTCTTGCCTCGGCGTGAACCCGCGCTTCTTGCCGGCGAAGCCACCGCGGCCGCAGGAGCGCAGCGCCGATCCCGCCCTTGGTGGCGAGATGAAATCCCACCTCGACATTCTCGGCGACGGTCATGCCCGTGAAGAGTTGGACGAGCTGGAAGGTGCGAATCAGTCCCATCGACGCGATCTGGTCCTGAGGCGTTCGCGTGATGTCCTGGCCGGCAAATTCGATCGTGCCGGCTGTCGGTTTCAGGAATCCGGAGACCATGTTGAAGAACGTCGTCTTGCCGGCGCCATTGGGACCGATGACCGCGAACAGGCTTCCTTGCGGCACATCAAGGTCGATTTCGCTGTTGGCGGCGAGGCCGTCGAAGTGCTTGGTCAGCCCGCGCACCGCGAGAAGTGCCATGGCTCAGCCCTCCGCCCTCAGCGGCCAGCGCAGCCGGTCGAGCGAGAATATCCCCTTCGGCAGAAAGATCAGCATCAGCAGAAGCACGATCGCGTAGGCGCTCTCCTGGAACCGCCCGACGCCCCGGAACAATTCGGGCAGCAATTGGACGATGACGGCGCCGATTGCGGGGCCCACCACGGTTCCGACGCCGCCGAGATAGAGCATCGTGAAGGTGACGACGACCATCTGCAGCCCGAAGACCTCGGGGCTGATGAAGCCGACGATGTTGGCGAAAAGCGAGCCCGATGCCGAAGCGTAAAGGGCGGCGACGACGAAGGCCGCGAGCTTGTACTGACGGACACGTATGCCGAGCGCCGCGGCGCCGTTCTCGCTCCCGGCGATCGCCCGCAAGGCACGGCCGAAGCGCGAATTGCGCAATCGGCGCGACACCCAAAGTCCAATGAGAACCAGGACGATGAGCGTCACCAGCTTCATCCGCTCGCTGTCGATGACAAAAGAACCGATGCCGAGCGGCGCAATGCCGGAATATCCCATGTAACCCTGGGTCAGGCTGGTCCATTGGACCGACGTATCGTAGGTGATGAGGCCGAGCGCGAACGTCGCCATGGCGAGGTAATGGCCGCGCAGCCGCAGCGTCGGATAGCCGACGACGAGCGCAGCGATGCCGGAGACGGCCATCGATACGATCAGCGCCGGAATCGGCTCCCAACCATAATTGACGCAAAGAATCGCAGTGCCGTAACCGCCGATTGCCGCGAAGGCGTTCTGGCCAAACGACGCTTGGCCCGTATAGCCCATGAAGAAATTCAGACCGATGCAGAAGATGCAGTAGATCGCCGCGAATTCGAGGACGGTCACGAGGTAGCCGCCCGAAGCGAAGACCGCGCCGAACAGCAGCACGAAGGCTGCGGCGCCAGCGACTGCCAGTGGGCTTGCGGCCCGCAGCCTAGTTAAGATAGTAGCGCGCGAGATCATGATGCGATCCGATCTCATCGGCCGCCAGCTCCGCCCGAAGATAGCCGGAGGACAGCACATAGACGCGGCGCGCGAGCTTCAGCGCGAGCGGCGCCTTCTGCTCGATCAATAGAATGCCAAGACCACCGCGGTTGAGCTCCCCCAGGGTCTCGATGATCTCGGTAGCGACGCGGGGCGCGAGGCCCAACGACGGCTCATCGAGCATCAGGAGCTTCGGCCCCGCCATCAGCGCGCGTCCCACCGCGAGCATTTGCTGTTCGCCGCCCGACATCTGGGATGCCAACTGATTGAACCGCTCGCGCAACAGCGGAAACAACTGAAAGACCCTTCCCAGACGCCCGTCGACCTCCGCCCCAGCGTGGCCGAGGCTGTAAGCGCCCAAGAGCAGATTCTCGCGCACGCTCATGTCGCCGAAGAGCCCTCGCCCCTCCTGAACCATAATGATGCCGCGTTCGGCAAGCTGGTGGGTGCGCAGAGAGGTGACGTTCTTGCCTTTGAACATCACCCGGCCTTTGCTGTTGATCAGCCGCGTTATGGCGCGAAGGAGAGTGGTTTTCCCCGCTCCATTGGGTCCGAGCACGGTGACGAGTTCGCCCTCCTGCACATGGATGCTGGTGGGCTTGAGCGCCGCGATGTGGCCGTAGCTCGCGGCAAGGTCGACGACATCGAGTAGCGGCGGCGCCCCGGGCTCGGTCGCGCTCATTGTTTGAAAGTCAGCTTGTCGTCTATGACATTGGCGATCTCGTAGGGATTCTTGGTTATCCCGACGTGCTCCTCGGGAGAGAAATCATAGGCGGCGCCCGCACCGGCATAATGGCCAAGGCTCTCGAAGGCGTCGCGCAGCGCAGCGCCATCCGTCGCCTTCGCCTTTTCCGCCGCCAGCGCGAACATCATCACCGAATCCCATGCCCGCGCCGCCTGGCCGGGATCGGTGTTGGCGAATTTCGCCTTCAGCGGCCCGACGAAGGCTTCGGCAGCGGCGCGCGACTTCGGATCGGCGATCATCGAAAGATCGTCTTCCGCAACCTGGATCGCCGGCGAAGGGAAGAGATATTGCGGCCCCAACACCTTTCCGGCCGACAGCAGCAGATCGCGCTCGTTGACGCTGCCCATCAGCAGCAGCTTGGTGAGTCCCAGATGTTTGATATTGTTGGCGACCGTTACGACGGCGTTGCCTTGACCGATCATGATGATCGCACCGGCGCCCGCTGAATTGACGCGGCCGATCTGAATGCTGAAATCGGCGTCCTCCTGCTGGTAGGACTCATTGGCGACGACCGCGAGGCCGTATTCGGCCGCGTCTTTCTCGGCGAGCCCGCGCATCATCATGCCATAGGGGCTAGGATCGGAGAGGATCCCGACCTTGCGGATGTCGGTCTTGTTCTTGAGGTACTCGTAACGCGCGTCGACTTCGAACTTCGGCGGCGGCAGGAAGCTGAAGGCCCATTTCTGCTCCTCTGGCAACCGCGGCAGGATCGAGCACAAGAACATCGGAATGCTTGCGCGCGTGACAAAGCTCGCGGCGGCGAAATTGCCGGCCGAAATGCAGCCGCTGTCGAACACCTTGACGCCGTCCTCCGACATCATCTTGCGATAGACGACGACGGCCTGCTGCGGCGTCGACTGGTTGTCCTCGTACACCAGATCGAGCCCATGTCCCAGCACTCCCCCCTTGGCGTTGAGCGCGGCGATCGCCAGCTCGAGCCCATCTCGCCAATGGCTGTCGGTCAACGATCCATAGCCGGTCAGGCCGAGCGACGAGCCGATCTTGATCACCGACTGCGCCGAAGCGCCGAGCCCCGGCGCCGCAGCAAGCGCCGCCACGAGAACAATCGCTTTTTTCACCGTCATTTTTCGCTTCCTCCCTGAGATCTTCCTCTTAACGACCGACGCAATCTCCGATCGACAAACGGCTCACGCCGCCGCAAAAGCTGGAACGCCGCGTGCGGCGCTGATCCGCTGCATGTCGGTGCCGAGCGCCCGCGAAATCTGCCACGCCGCGGCCATGACCCGCGCGATCTGCGATTTTCGCGGATATTCTGCGATGAATTGAATCGAGTCAACGACGGCGACGGTGCCGAACAAGGCGCCGGTCGGCGCGAAAATCGGGGCTGCGAGCGCGTTAATGCCGACCAGCGCTTCGTTCGGCGCCGTCGCCCAGCCCTGATGCCGAATCCGTTCTATTTCCAGGCGGAGAACGCGCGGTTTCGTGATCGTGCTCGGCGTAATCATGGCAAGCTTCGTCCGCGCGATTCGCTCGATCAAAGCCGGGTCGCTGAAGGCCAGAGCGATCTTTCCCTGTGCGGAATAGTGGAACCCGAGCAGCGAGCCTTGCTTCACCTGGACTTCGACCATCGATTTGCCGGAGAGCGTCGTGACCACGCGCATGCCTTCGCTTTCGGGCTGCGAAAGCACGGTGAAATGTCCCAGTTCGTCCCTGAGTTCACGAATCACATTGCGGCCGACATTGACCAGGTGAAAATTCTCGCTCACCGCCTGTCCCAAGGTCACGAGACGGCCGCCGACCCGGTACTTTTCCGTCGCCTCGGCTTGAACGATGTAGCCCTGCTGCAGCAGCGTCCGCAGATGCCGGTAGATGCGGCTCTTCGTCGACTTCAACTCCTGCGCCAGGGCGGTGACGCCGATGGGATCCTGCCGCCCGGCGAGATACTCGAGAATCTGGAGCGCCAGGATCACGGCTTGCACGCCGTCCCCGCCGCTGGCATTGGCTATCCGGGGCATCACGGTCCCGCTCTTAACCCGTGCGCTTGACCGTGTCGCGCACTTCGCTGAGGCCCTTGATCGCGGCCTGCCTGAGGAACCCCTGGTCGGAGGACAAGACGAATGCGCTGGCGCCGAGCCCCTTCAACCAAGCCGCCTCGCCGGCATTGCCGACATAGACGCTGATTGGCTTTCCCGCCCGGCGCGACGCCACGGCAATGCGCTCGACGGCGTGGCGTACCGCCGGCGGTTCGGCCGATTGGTCGTCGAACGCGGCGGTGAGGTCGCCGCGCCCGATGAACAAGGAATCGATGCCATCGACCGCGGCGATGCCATCGAGTTGATCGAGCGCCTCGGGGTCCTCGATCTGTGCGATCACCGTCACCGCGGCGTCGGAGTCGGCGATGTGCTTCCACATCGGTACTGCGGTATAGCCGCCGGCGCGGGTGCTGGTCGCAAACCCGCGCTTGCCGTTGCGATAGCGACAGGCCGCGGCCACCTGCCGGGCGTAAGCGACGCTGGCAACGTGCGGCACCAAAACGCCGATGGCGCCGCAGTCCAGAACCGACAGCAATGCATCCGGTCCCGGCACCCGAACCAGAGCCGGAATTCCAGCGGCGCGAGCCGCCAAGAGCGCGACGTCGGTCGACGTTCGATCGAACGGCCCATGCTCCTGATCGATCACCAGGAAGTCGAAGCCAATGGCGCCGAGAATCTCGGTGGCGTGACTAGTCGGCGTCTTGAGAAAGCTGCCGACGAGAGGCTCGAGCGCGAGCAGGCGCTGACGGAAGGATGTTGCAGAGACCATGGCTGGATTGTCGGGTTGAAGCGTTGACGGTTCAAGGCATCGGATAATCGTCGGCGTTCAGCACCCATCCCGGCTTCTGAGAGAAATCGATGCGCGGCGGGCAGAAAATATCGACGAGCTGATTTGTCCCCTGCCCGACCGCCTCGGTCGTATGGATGGCCGGCGGCGGAATCACGGCGATGGACGGGCTTCCGCAGAGCTCGTGCTCGTCCTCGCGCCACGACTTCTTGTTGGGTGTCCAGGGCCACCGCAGGTGATGGATGAATTCGCCCCCAAGCGCGAGCGAACATTGCTCGAAATCGTCATGATGGTGGGGCGAGAGCTTGGTCGGATCGCGCGGCCCCTGATAGCCGTCGAGGTAATTGACCATGAATGTGGTCGAGCGCCAGATCCGGCCGAAACGCCCTTTCTCCGACGGAACATCAAGCGTGTAGACATGCAACCGATAGCCGCCTTTGGGCTCGGGCCAGGGCGTGGCAGGAGCGACGAGCGGCTTCGCTGCGGCATAGGACGCGGCATTCACGCATTTTGCCGCGAGATCGCTGGAGCGCGTCGTGAACAAACGAATGATCCGGCCCGGCTCGACGACGCGAAGGCTCGAGCGCCCTGGCGGCACGAACGCGAGCGATCGCCCGCCGACGCGCTGCGTTCCGTCCTTGGTCGTGATCTCGATGCGGGTCGCCGCGTCCGGCAGCAGCACGGCATATTCGTCGGGCTGGGCGGCGCGCGCCATCTCGCCGCCCGCGAGAGCCTCGGTCAATGCCAACACGAAGTTCTGGCCGCGGGCATACCAGCTTTGGCCCCCGGGATCCTTTTCCTGCGGCGGGATCTGATAAAAGCGCACGTATTCCGCCGCACCGAAGGATCCGATAGTAAGCGTAGGTGAGGCCGGCGTCGCCGCCAAACTCGCTCGCGGGTCGCTCGCGTCATACATGGCGCATCCTCCTTGCCGATCGATTACGCCGACCATACCGCTTTCCCGCCGCTAGAAATACAAAAATGATCCCGATGTTTCGAACACAGAAACAAGGGTTTTCACTGCGACCGCCGCGGTTCGATTGCCGGAGCGCCGGCGAAATCTTCAGGGAGAAGCGAGGGCCCTGGGATCGACCGCGAGAACGACCTTCCCGATCTGCTTGTTGGCGTCGAGTATGGCGTGCGCGGCCGCCGCGTCCTCGAGCGCCAATACGGCGTGGATGTGCGTCCGGATGCGTCCCGCCTCGATGAGCGGCCAGACCTCGCGGACCAACTCTCTGGCGATGCGTCCCTTATATTCGGACGGACGAGAGCGGATGACCGAGCCGGTGAGCGTCAGCCGGCGACGCACGATGTCGCGGAGGTCGACCTCCGCCGTCGTGCCGCGATGGCTGGCGATCAGCACGAGCCGTCCGCCGGGCGCGAGCAGTGCCATCTCGCGCGCAGTATAATCGCCAGCCTGGCCGTCGAGGATAACGTCGATGCCCCCTGCGCCAGCCCGCAAGCGCGCTGCCGCGGCCCAGTCGCCGGCAAGATAATTCAGCGCCTCATCCGCCCCGATCTCGCGGCAGACGCGGCATTTCTCGTCTGTGCCGGCGGTAGCGAAGACGCGCGCATTACGCAATTGTTTGGCGAGCTGGATTGCGGCCATGCCGACGCCGCTGGTCCCGCCCTGGATCAGCAGCGTCTCGCCTTCGGCCAAGGCGCCAAGCCAGATGACATTGTTCCAGGCGGTGAAAAAAACTTCCGGAAGCGATGCCGCTTCGATGAAGGTGAGACCGCGCGGCAGCGGCATGCATTGCACCGCGGGGACGGCGCAATATTCGGCATAGCCTCCGCCGCTGACCAGGGCGCAGACGGCCTCTCCCTTCGCAGGCGACGATACCTGCGCGCCCGCGGTCTCGACGACGCCGGCAATGTCCAGCCCGGGGATGTCCGATGCGCCGGGTGGGGGCGGATAAAGCCCTTTTCGCTGTTGCACATCGGGCCGGTTCACGCCCGCCGCGAGAACCCGCACGAGCACCTCCGTCGGTCCGATCGTGGGCAGCGTTCGCTCGGCCAAACGGAGCATCTCCGGCCCGCCGTATTGGGAGATTTCAACCACTTTCATGTCGATCAGCCCGTCTGTTCGCTTGCCGGAAAGTTTGGCCTGTGACGATGACGTTCAGAGCGTGAAGATAGCCGAATTGGCCTGCTGCCGGCTCCAAAGACAGCGAGTTCAGGAGCGCCTGCCGATGAACGAGACGCTCGGCCTCACGATTCAGACTCCCTTGTCCCTAAGGCCGAACTGGAACATCATCCCATGGAATCCCCGGTCATCCGGGGTTCTCGGATCATAGGCGCTCTGGATCCGGCAGGGAGACCGAGATGAAGGATTGCCCTGGCATGGCGTTGTCGCGCCGCCACGCGCTGGCGCTGTCGATCGGGCTTGGTGCGGCGCTCTGGGCGCGCGGCGGGACGAGCCCGGCCGAGGCGCAAGGCGAGGCGGCGCCTGTGCGCACCCGCCCCATTCCGCATTCCGGCGAGCCGCTCCCGGTGATCGGGCTGGGCACGGTCAACGTCTTCGACATCGGCGGTGATCCCGCGCAGCTCAGCGCGCGGGCGGCGGTGATCCGAGCGCTGGTCGCCGGCGGCGGAAGGCTCATCGACACCGCGCCGTCCTACGGGCGGGCGGAGAGCGTGGTGGGCGACCTCCTCGCCGAGACCGGATCGAGGGGCCGCGTCTTTCTCGCGACCAAGCTCGAGCGCTACGACCGCGGCAACGGTCCGGTGGAGTTGCGTGCCTCAATGCAGCGGCTGCGCACCGACCGGCTCGATCTGATGCAGATCCACAATGTCCGCGATCCGCAGCAGGATCTGGCGATGCTGCGCGAGTGGAAGGCGCAGGGCCTCTGCCGTTACATCGGCATCACGACGACCTATCGCGGCGCCTTCGACGCCGCCGAAGCGGTGCTCCGGCACGAGCGGCCGGATTTCCTGCAGATCGATTATTCGCTCGACGATCGCGAGGCGGAAAGGCGGGTGATCCCGGCGGCCGTCGAGGTCGGCGCGGCGGTGCTGACCGCGCTCCCCTTCGGCCGCAATCGCCTCTTCCGCGCGGTGCAGGGCCGCGCGCTGCCGGACTGGGCCGCGGAATTCGACGCTCGGAGTTGGGGCCAGTTCTTCCTCAAATATCTGCTCGCAAACCCGGCCGTGACCGCGGTGATCCCGGGGACCGGGAATCCGGAGCATATGGCCGACAATCTCGGTGCCGGGCGCGGCCGTCTGCCCGCTGCGGCGGAGCGACGCAGGATGGTCGAATTCATTGCCTCGCTTGGCTGAATAGCAATCGCGCGTTGAACCGTTCCGTCTCCACCGGCTAACCAAAGCCGCTGGCGAGCGTTGCGGGCGCCGGTTGCCGCGGGGTACCTTTGGTCGAGCACCCGGCGCGCCGATCACGGCGACGGCCGCAGCGCGATCGAGAGAGACGAGAATGGCACAGGATCAATTGATCGATCGGGGCCGCCGCGATTTCTTCCGCATGGCCGCAAGCGGCACGGCGTTGCTGGCGCTGGCGGCAACGCCGCTGGCAGCCCTGGCGCAGACGACGAGTGGCGCGCCGCTCAAGATCGGTACTATCGGCGCCGGCCGTATCGGCAGCACGCTCGGCACGCTGTGGGCGAAGGCCGGGCACCCCGTGATGTTCTCGTCGCGCCATCCCGAGGAGTTGAAGGGCCTCGTCGACGGAATTGGGCCGCTCGCGCGCGCCGGCACGCCGGCGGAGGCGGTCGCGTTCGCCGACATCGTGCTGCTCGCGGTGCCCTACCGCGCGATGCCGCAGATCGGTCATGATTTCGCGCACGACCTCGCCGCCAAGGCCCTCGTGCTCGATGCCACCAATCCGATGGCGCGGCGCGATGGCGAGGTCGCCGTCCAGGCCCGCGAGAAGGGCGCGGGCGTCGCCGCGGCGGAGCTCCTGCCCGGGGCGCATCTCGTGCGCGCCTTCAACGCGATCGGCTCCGCGAGGCTGCCGGAGGACGGCAAGCGCCCGCAGGGCGAGCGTATCGGCATGCCGATGGCGGGCGACGATGCCAAAGCACTCGCCCTGGCATCGAACCTCGTGCGCGAGATCGGGCTCGAGCCGGTAGTGGTCGGGCCGCTCACCATGGGAAAGTATCTGCTGCCGGGAACGCCGCTCGCCGGCGAGCATACGCCGGAGCAGATTCGCGAGATCCTCGCGACCTTGAAGTGAGCCGCCCTTGACCGATCGCGCCGGGACCGAGCCGGCCACCGCCGGCGCCGGCCTCGCCTATCGGCTGCTGCGCCGGGTGATCGATATCCGGCCCGAGGAGATCCCCGTCGTCGGCTGGTGCTGGCTCTATATCTTCTCGGTGCTGTCGTCCTACTACATCATGCGTCCCATCCGCGACGAGATGGGAGTCGCCGGCGGCGTCAATAATCTGCAATGGCTGTTCACCGGCACGCTGATCGGCATGCTGCTGCTGAACCTGCCCTTCGGCTGGCTCGTCACCAAGCTGCCGCGCAGCCGATTCATCCCGATCACCTACCGGTTCTTCGCGCTCAACATCGTGGTGTTCGCCGCAGTCCTCCACTGGTCCGATGCGGCGGCGACCATCTGGGTCGGGCGGATCTTCTTCATCTGGGTGTCGGTGTTCAACCTCTTCGTCGTCTCGGTGTTCTGGCAAATGAACGTCGATCTATTCAGCCCCGAGCAGGGCAAGCGGCTCTTCGGCATCATCGCCGCCGGCGCGACGGTCGGAGCCATCCTCGGTTCGAGCGTGAGCGCCACGCTGGCGCGCCATGTCTCGCCGATCCTGCTGCTGCTGGGCGCGGCGGTGCCGCTCGAGGTCGCGGTGTTCAGCGTCGGGCGGCTCGCGCGCCTGTCGCCGAGGCTCCATAGTCGGCCGATGGCGGGTCGCGCGACCGAAGCGCCGATCGGCGGCAGCGTCTTCGCCGGCTTCACCCACGCCTTCCGCTCGCCCTATCTCGCCAATGTCAGCCTCTTTCTGCTGCTCTTCGCGATCACCTCGACGTTCCTCTATTTCGAGCAGGCCGGCATCGTCAGCCGCAGCTTCGGCGATCGCGGCGCGCAGATCGCGTTCTTCGCGACCGTCGATCTCCTGGTCAACGTGCTGACGCTCGTGGTCCAGCTGTTTCTGACCGGGCGCATCCTGCTGCTGTTCGGGGTGGCGCTCAGCCTCGGCATGCTGCCGGCGCTCACCATCATCGGGTTCGGCGCCCTCGCCCTGCTGCCGACGATCATGGCTGTGGCCGTGTTCCAGGTGCTGCGTCGCGCCGCTGATTACGCGATCGCCCGCCCGACCCGCGAGGTCCTCTTCACCGTCGTGCCGCGCGAGGACCGCTACAAGGCCAAGAGCTTCATCGACACCGTCGTCTATCGCACCGGCGATCAGGTCGGCGCCTGGTCGGTCGCGCTGTTTCGCGGCCTGGGCCTGGGTACGGCCGAACTGGCGCTGGTGGCGATTCCGTTCGCGGCGCTGTGGCTCGTCAACGCATTGTGGCTCGGCCGTCGGCAGGAGCTTCGAGCGGCCCAGCAAGGCGTAGCGCCATAAGCCGTTGCCAACGGCGCGGCGAAGGGCTGATCGATGAGATCGCGCGCAAGAGCGATGTTTCGAGCGGCTTGATCGGCCGACCGGAAGGGAGGAAAACCAGCTTGATGGTCGTCCAGAACGCCATCCGCGGTGGGAATTCGCCGGTTCAGAATGACCAGGTCGAAATGCTCTAATCCAGTAAAATCCTCCATGCCTGCTCGGGTGCTCTCATCGACGCAAAGGCGTTGCTCGACGAGAATATATGAGCTTAACATTCGAGCGTCGCACATGGGTGATCGTGGCTTAAACAAGGCAGGCGTCAGCAGGAGAGCGCAATGACGAAACGCGGCACAGCTATCGCGGCGGCCATTCTATCGGTTGCGTTCGCATCCCCGGCTCTGGCGCAGCACCACGGCGGCTTCCACGGCGGTCATGGCGGCTTCCACGGTGGCTATCACGGGTTCTTCGGCGGAGGGTTCGTCGGTCCGTTGTTCTGGGACTATCCCTATCTCTATGGCTATCCCTATCCCTATTCGTCGTATCCCTACCCCTACGTCGACCCGTCGCTCTATCCCCCACCCGCGCCACCCGTCGCCGCCGCGCCGCCCCAGAATGTCTGGTATTATTGTCCGTCCTCCCGGGGGTACTACCCCTACGTCGCCTCATGCTCGGTGGCATGGCGACAGGTCCCGACTACGCCGCCGCAGTGATCCCGTCACGCCTTATCGTTCGATCTTGCCGAATTCCGAGCGGTTTTTCGCTCGCCAATGCGAAGGCATGCTCCTGGTTCATCGGTGAAATGTAATCGAGTCGATCGAACTGGCCGGCGCCTCAGCTCAGGCATCCTCGGGATGAGGCGAGAACAGCCGGGAAATTCTCACGAAATGAGCACGCACATGGAATATTGTCGTTAAAGCCGCTCCATATCCCGAGAGCCGACTGAGCCCCCTTTCGCCGACTGCGAGGACAAACCATGCAGATTATCCGCCGTTTCCTGCCGTTCCTCCTGCTGTGCTGCGCCTTGGCGCTGCCGGCGCCCAGCCGCGCGCAGGTCGCCGTCGGCATCTCAGTCAATGTCGCGCCGCCGGCCTTGCCGGTCTATGTCGAGCCGCCGCTGCCGGCCGACGGCTACATCTTCACGCCGGGCTACTGGGCCTGGGGGCCGAGCGGCTATTACTGGGTGCCGGGCACCTGGGTGCTGCCGCCGTCGCCGGGCCTGCTCTGGACGCCGGGCTATTGGGCGTTCGTCAATGGCGCCTATGTCTGGTCCGCCGGCTATTGGGGACCGCATGTCGGCTTTTATGGCGGCGTCAATTACGGCTTCGGCTATTTCGGCACGGGCTACGAGGGCGGCTATTGGGACCACGATCACTTCTTTTACAACAGCGCCATCCATAATTTCGGCGCGGTCCACGTCGCCAACGTCTACCGCAAAACCGTCCCCACCAATCGCGGCGTGCGCGCGAGCTTCGCCGGCGGGCCGCGCGGCACCGCCGCGCGGCCGGGCCCCAACGAGGACGCCGCCTCGCGCGAGCCGCACGTGCCGCCGAGCGACATCCAATCGCGGCACGAAACCATGGCCCGCGGCCTTCATCCCGCGCTGGCCTCGGTCAACCGCGGCCGGCCCCCGGTCGCGGCGACGCCGAAACCCGCGACCTTCACCGGCCGCGGCATCGTGAGCGCCCGGCACCCCGCCCCGCCGGCAGCACATCCGGCTGCCGCGAGACCGCAGTCAGCGCCGCCCGCCCACGCGCCGGAAGGCCACGGCGAAACGGAGCACCGATAGCGCCAAGCCGCCGCGCGGCTTCCGCCTCGCAGGGCTATCGCCGCCCACGACGACGAAGAAGCCAGTCGCGAATGTGAGGCGCCCTGAATCCACGCGGACATTTCAGGGTAGCCCGGGACCGCTGGCGCACAACGCCGTGGGGAACCGCTCGTTGAGAAAGATCAGCGCCGGTTCTCACCGGACGAGGCGCGGAGCAGCCTGCTAAGCTCCTACCTCTCCCTTCGGCACGGCGCCGCACTCTGGCACTGGGTTGAGGAGGACTAGCATTACTTCGGCAGTCGAAAGATTGGCCGCACGCGCAAGGCCCGGCTGCTTGATGCTCGAAGGGACACTTTTAAGAAACCTGAGCTATGCCTGAACGAGAGTCCCGCCGCATTCGGATTACGTACTGAACCGCGCTTTGATATGGTATCACTTCGCTCGAAGGAACTTGGCGCAAGGAAGTCATTGATGGTGTCGCCGGCGCCTCGCCTCGCTACCCGGGATGAAGTCCCCGTCCTGGACCTCGCAGAGATGGCGCGGAATGGCGCGGTTGACGGCCTCGCTCGCGAGTTGCGCCGGGCCTGCGAGACCATCGGCTTTTTCTATGTCGCTAATCACGGCGTCCCACAAACGGTGATCGACGACGTTTTTGCCGTGACGAGGCAATATTTTGCGCTGTCCCTCGAGCAACGAATGAAAGACAAGATCGACGAGCGGTTCCGCCGCGGCTTCATGCCGACAGGCGTCAACCAACACCCCGGCTACGCTCCCGATCTCAAGGAAAGCTACGATTATTGTCTCGATCTGCCGCTCGACGATCCCGACGTTGCCGCCGGTCGGCCGCTGCACGGCCCAAATCGCTGGCCCAAGGATCTGCCTTGGCTGCGGCCTGCGGCCGAAGCTTATTTCGAAGCCACCATGGCACTCGGCAAGCAACTCTTGAGGGTGATTGCGTTGAGCCTCGGCCAACGTCAAGACTTCTTCCTGCAGTGGTGCAGCAAGCCGATGGCCCAAACCCGGCTCTTCCATTATCCGCCGCAGCCGGTCGAAGGCGACGACAGGCAACTCGGCGTCGCACCGCATACCGATTACGGAATGCTCACCATTCTGTCCCAGGACCCGATCGGCGGGCTCGAGCTGTTTAAGCGCGACGGCGAATGGGTTGGCGCGCCCTATATTCACGGCACCTTTGTCATCAACCTCGGCGATCTGATGAAGGTGTGGACCAACGATATCTACGTCTCGAATCCGCACCGGGTGATCAATCGCAGCGGCAAGGAGCGGTACTCGATCCCGACTTTCTTCAACCTCGATTACAATGCCCCGGTGGCCTGCCTCGACACCTGTCAAACGCCGGAAAGGCCGGCCAAATATCCGCCGATCAAATCCGGCGACTACCTCGTCAGCCGTTTCCGCGACGTGCAGAAATATAAGCCGCCGGCGAATTGATTCACCTGCCGGCTCGCTCCAAGAGCCGGCCCGACGCCGCTTGCGCCGCCTCGACGACGGCTGGCGCATCGAGGGCGAGCATTTTGCGGCTGCGCATCAGGACGCGGCCGTCGACGATCGACGTATCGACATCGGAAGCGGACGCGGCGAAGACGATCAACGCCGCGAAGCTCGCCGCGTCGTCGAGCGGCGCCGGCGTAAGATGCGGCTTGTCGAGGTCGATCAGGATCACATCGGCGCGCTTGCCAACCTCGAGGCTGCCGGTCTCGTCGGCCAGACCGAGCGCACGCGCCCCATCGCGCGTCGCGGCGGCGAGGATCGCCTGCGCCGGCCAAACCGTCGGATCGTGCCGCACCGCTCGTTGCAGCAGCGCGGCATATTTCATCTCGCGAAATGGATCGAGCACGTTGTTGCTGGCTGCGCTGTCCGTGCCAAGTCCCATCGTCACGCCAAATTCCCGAAATCGTGTCAACGGCGCGACGCCCGAGCCGAGCTTCAAGTTGCTGGTCACGTTATGGGCGATCGCCGCCTCGGCCTCGGCAATGCGCCGACAATCGGCGTCGTCGAGCCAGACGCCATGCGCCAGAAGCGTGCTGGGTCCAAGCAAACCGAGCGCATCGAGCTGCTCGACGGGACTTCGTCCGAACTGCTCCTTGCATTGAGCCGTCTCTTGCTGCGTCTCGGCCAGGTGTATCTGAAGGTGGCAGCGCTGCTGCGCGACGGTTTCGGCGCAGCGGCGCAGCAGGATTTCCGAGCAGGCGTAAAGCGAATGAGGCGCCAGGCCGTAGCTCAGGAGTGTCGTCGTCGGGCGCGCCGCAACGGCATCAAGGCCCGCCGCCCATTCGAATTCCAGGCGCGAAGGATCTTCGAAGTCTCGCATGTTAAAGGCAAGCCGCGCGCGGAGGCCGCTCTCCGCCACCGCTTGCGCGGTGGCCGACAAATCCCGCCACATGTCCGTGAAGGTCGTAATGCCGGCCCGGGTCATTTCAAGGCAGGCCAGCCGTGCTCCGGCATAGGTTTCCTCTGGGCCGGCATGCTGCATCAATGGCCAAACGGTGCGACTCAGCCAAGCTTGAAGCGGCATCTCTTCGGCGAGGCCGCGCAGGAGGGTCATGCCGGCGTGGCCATGGCAATTCACGAAACCCGGCAGGATCGCCTTGCCCGAGGCATCGATCGTCGCGGCAGCGGAGACCTGGGCATTCACCGCGCGCCGATCGCCGACGGCGGCGATTCGTCCTTCGATGATCGCGATGGCGCCGTCGGCAAAAAACGAGCCAGCCTCATCCATCGCGAGAAGCGGACCACCGACGATCAGCAGATCTGCCTGCATCGCTCAGCCCTTGCGTTCGCTGGAGAGGACCAGGCAATCCGCCGGCATCCAACTCGCGTGCACGGCCGCACCCGGCGCAAACTGCATCCCGTCCGGTCGGTTGGGTGCACTGGCAATGAGTTTTTCGCCGTTCACCACGCAATGATATTGAATCATCGCGCCAAGATAAGTGCAGGCTTCGACGCGGGCCGGGAAGGTGTTGGCGGTGTCCGCTGCCGGTTCGCTGCTCAGGCGGATACGTTCGCTCTTGACGACGCCAATGACATCGCCGCGGCTCGCCAAG
>Ga0209415_10010071_pt1 | contig 16140 bp, 18 predicted proteins | sample PeaSoiSIISIP2007_FD_187696 | JGI IMG/M metagenome (GOLD analysis project Ga0209415, IMG submission 187696) | Peat soil microbial communities from Weissenstadt, Germany - SII-SIP-2007 (SPAdes) (version 2) | ecosystem: Environmental > Terrestrial > Soil > Wetlands > Peat | place: Germany...
TGGGGATGTAGCTCAGCTGGAAGAGCACCGCGTTCGCATCGCGGGGGTCAGGGGTTCGAGTCCCCTCATCTCCACCATTCTTCCCCCGGATCGCTCAGCCGGTGCCCGTGTCGGCCCTGTACCGTGCCCGCGTCTCCTCGTCGGGCGGGTAGAGGCCCGGCAGCTTCCTCCCCGCGCCCACCTCGCGCATGACCCAGGCCTCGAACCGCTCCTCTTCGGGCCCGAGGGCCGCCACTTCCGCCGCCAGCGCCGCCGGGACGACCACGGCACCGTCGTCGTCGACCACAACCAGGTCGCCGGGGAGCACCGCGACACCGCCACACCCGATCGGCTCCTGCCACCCCACGAAGGTGAGACCGGCGACCGAGGGCGGGGCGGCCACGCCCGCGCACCACACCGGCAGACCCGTTGCCAGCACGCCAGTCCCGTCGCGAATGGCTCCATCGGTGACCAGGGCGGCGACGCTGCGCCGGACCATCCTGGCGCAAAGGATGTCGCCGAAGATCCCGGCGTCGCGGATGCCCGCCGCATCGACCACCGCGATGCACCCGGCCGGCATCGCCTCGATGGCGGCGCGCGTCGAGGTCGGCGACGACCATGACTCGGGGGTCGCCAGGTCCTCCCGGGCCGGGACGAACCGCAGGGTGAACGCCGGCCCCACGATCCGGCCGGCTCCCGGCCGCAGCGGGCGGGAGTCCCGGATCCACGCGTTCCGAAGGCCGTGGCGCAGCAGGATCGTGGTGATCGTCGCCGTCGACACGCCAGCCAGGGTGGCGATGACCTCCGCGTCGTAGCCCATGCGGAACCTCCTCGTCGTCGTGCGCTCGTCGTCCGTTGATGCGGACGTCGCGGACGCCCCGTCGACGTGCAGCCTACGGGTCTCGCCGTCCCCCGTCTCCCCCGCCGGTCGTCGACTCCCTCGCCGTCCGGTGTCTCTCCCGCCGGTTGTCGACTCCCCCGGTTTCGGTCGACCAGGCAGGCGGGGCGGCGGCACACGGTGACGGCAGACGGGAGTTTCGGCAGGGTCGCAAGGCTCCGCACTGTCCGTTGACGGCGCCATCGTTCGTGGGGACGCTTCGTGGCGCGGCCCTGCGCCGCCATGTGCGAGGACATTCAATGCGACTGCGTTCGTTCTACCGGACCCTGCGCCGGACTCACCCCGCCCTGGTACTGGCAAGTCTCGACACGATCGGGCTCGTGGTCGCCCTGTACCTGTCAGTCGTCGAGTTGGGCAACGGCGTTCCGTACTGCGGGGTGCTGCGTGGCTGCGAGCAGGTCGCGGAATCGCCGTACTCGCGGTTGTTCGGGGTGCCGGTCGCCGTCTTTGGTGTGGGGCTGTCCCTGACGCTGCTGGTCCTCGCGCTGGCGTGGTGGCGCCGCGGCGGCGTCCAGCTGCTGCTCGCGCACTATGCCCTGTCGCTCGTGGGCGTGATCTTCGAGATCCGATTCACCTACATCCAGATCGCCGTCCTCGGCGCCATCTGCGTCTGGTGCGCCACCTACGGACTCTCGCTCGTGGCGCGGTTCATCATCGCCCTCTGGGTGTGGGTCCATCGCGACCGCTACGTGCGCGCCCTGGCGTAACCGCGAATCGCCCGCTGCACGGCGCCGCGGATCGGCACGCGCCGGGTCGGCGGCACGCCCGGGCGCAGGCACCCTTGCGGCGCGCCCGGCCGTCGGAGCCCGCCGCAGTCGGACGCTGCCGGGCCTGCGGACCGGTATGATGCCCCGATGGACCTGTCCAGGCTCGCCGCCGAGCTCCCTGGACCGCTCGGCGTTCGCGCGGCCCGTCTCCGAGCGAGGCTCAGCCGGACCCCACCCGCCGGCCGCTCCACGCGATCCGTCGCCCGGTCGACACGACGCGACGCCGGCGTCCTCGCCCTTACTCCCGTGTACCGCCTCTACGCGCACCGGCTGCGGGGGCAGGTCATGTCCCGGCCACGGCCGGGTCACGTCGCGATCATCATGGACGGCAACCGCCGCTGGGCGCAGCGCGAGGGACTCGCCGATCCGGGTGCCGGGCACCGCCGTGGAGCCGACAAGATCCTCGAAGTGCTCGGCTGGTGCAGCGCCCTGGGGATCGGCGAGGTCACGCTGTGGGCACTCTCGGTGGAGAACCTCGAGCGCTCGCCGGAGGAGCTGGCCGCGCTGCTCGACGTGGTCACCGAGCGGCTCGCCGGCCTCGCCGGACGAAAGGGACGGCCCGCGCCCATGCGGGTCCGGGTGATCGGACGGCGCGAGGCGCTGCCTGAGCGCGTGCGAGCGGCGATCGAGGCCGCCGAGGCGGCCACCGCGACGAGCCGGGGGCCGCTCGCGACCTTCGCCGTCGCGTACAGCGGCCACGACGAGCTGGTCGACGCCTGCCGCGAGACGGTGCGCGAACTCGTGTCCGAGGGGGTTCCCGCCACGGACCTCGCGGGCCGAATCGACGCGGAGCAGCTGGCCCGGCACCTGTACACCACCGGGCGACCCGATCCAGAGCTGATCATCCGGACGAGCGGCGAAGTCAGGCTGTCCGGGTTCCTGCCGTGGCAGAGCGCGCACAGCGAGTTCTACTTCTGCGACGCCTACTGGCCGGCGTTCCGAGAGATCGACTTCCTGCGCGCCCTCCGGACGTTCCAGCAGCGCGCCCGCCGGTTCGGACGGTGAACGGGGAACCGCCGATCACGGCCCTGCCCACGGAGACGTTCGTCTACGACTACCCGGGGGCACACGACGCGGTCACCTACGAGCTGGAGAACCGGATCGCCGATCCCGACGCGCTCATCGAGGCGTTCATGGACCGGCTCCTGCCGATGAACGGCCGCGTGGTCGCGGAGGTGGGGGCCGGCGGCGGATACCACGCCGTCCGCTACGCGCAACGGGCCGCGCACGTCTTCGCGGTCGAGCCGGCGCCACGCATGCTGATCCAGCTCCATCGCCGCATCGCCGCCGAACCCGAGGCGATCGGGTCTCGAATCAGCGTGCTGGCCGCCGGGGCGGAGGCGATTCCGCTCCCGGACGCGTCGGTGGACCTGTTCCACTCCCGGTTCGCCTACTTCTTCGGCCCCGAGAGCGACCGCGTGCGGAGCTGCGAACCGGGCATCGCGGAGGCCCTGCGGATCGTGCGTCCGGGCGGTCGCATCGTGGTCGTCGACAGCGACCTGCGGGAGGGCGACTTCGCCGGCTACCTGCGCGAGTTCGGCTACGCGGCCAACGAGCCTGGGCTGGCGGACCGGCTGGACGCCTTCTGGGCGTCACACGGCTTCACCGGCACCACGGTGATGAGCGAATGGCGTGCTCCCTCCCGGAAGGCGCTCGGGCGGGTGCTCGCGATGGAGTTCGGTGAACGCGAGGCCGAGGCGATCCTGACCCGCGTGGACGGGTCGCGCTTCCGCTACGGGTTCCGCCTCTACCACCGGGAGCGGTAGACGCCGGCGATCCACCCGGTCGCCGTCATTCGAGGGACCAGTGGAGCTCCCGCGCGTGCTCGCGGAGCCAGCGGCGCGCCGCGTCCGCACCCGGAACCACCGAGCGGACCAGTGCCCAGAACGCCGGCGGGTGACCGAAGACCGCGAGGTGCGCCAGCTCGTGGACCACCACGTAGTCCAGCACGGCCGGTGGTGCCAGCACGAGGCGCCAGGAGAAGGAGAGTCGTCCCTTCCGTGACGCGCTGCCCCACCGCGTCCGCTGGTCGCGGATCGACACAGCCCGCGGGACCACGCCGAGCTGGGGAGCGCGGGCCGCCACGCGCCGCCCGACGGCCGCCCGTGCCTCCTCGCGGAGCCATCGCTCCAGAACGGAGGGGAGGGCCGGCCCGTCCGCCTCCGCCAGCCAGATGCGAATCGTCGCCTCGACGGCGTCGTCGTGCTCGATCCTCGTCCGCTGCCCGCCGGGGAGCGGGCGGACGTCGAGCCGATGCGCCTGGCCGGAGAAGTCCAGGGTGCCGCCATCGCCCAGGGGGCCCCGCGCCTGGTGCCGGGCACGCTCCGCCGCGAACCGGGCATGCTGGCGGCCGATCCAGTCCCGCCGCGACACCACGAACTCGTCCGCGAGGCGCAGGGGTGCCCGCACCGGCAGGGTGACGAGCGGCGTGCCGTCACCGTCGATGACGAGCCTCAGCCTGTGCGCCCGGGAAGAGCGGCGGAGCCGGTACGCCACGCCGGCGGCCTCCCGCACCACCGCGCTGCCGGGTGCGCGTCTGCCATCCATCCGCGGCAGTATCCCTCACGGGCGCTCGCCGAGCCGCAGGCGGTCTTCGATCTCGTCCAGGCACGGCAGGACGTCGGCGATGGACTCGACGACATAGTGGGCGCCGCGGCGCCGGAGCATCTCGTCGGCGTCGTCGATCAGCCGGCGCTGCTCGTCGGGATCGAGCGCGGCGAGATCGGCCTCCGTCAGCCCCACGTAGTTGCCGGTCCGCGAGAGCCCGATGGCCCAGGTCCCGGCGTTGATGCCCTCGTCCACGTCGACCAGGGTGTCGCCGATCTTGACCACGCCGGCCGGCGGATACACGCGCAGGAGCTCCATGTTCCGCAGCACCATCCAGGGTTCCGGCCGCCCGGCCGGCACCTCGTCGGCGCAGACCGTCGCGTCGGGCGCGTATCCCTGTCGCGCGGCTTCGCGAGCGGCGATCTCGGCCGCCGCGCGCGTGTACCCGGTCGTGGAGCCGATCCGATAGCCGCGCCGACGCATCCCGGCGACCGTCTCCACGGTGCCCCCGATCAGGCCGGAGTGACTCGCCATCGCGGCCTCCTGCAGCGGCTTGAACTCCTCGAACAGCGCGAGGACGTCATCCTCTCCGCACTCGCTGCCGTGGACCCGCCTCCATTCGGCCGCCACGTCCGGATCGCGCGTGATCGCGCGGATGTGGTCCAGCTTGAAGAGGCCCATGGGCCGCCGCGCCTGGGCCATCGATATCTCGATCCCGTGCGCGCGGAACAGGTCGACGAACACGATCGCCGGCGCGAACACACCGTGGTCCAGGGTCGTGCCCGCCCAATCGAGGATCACGGCCTGGATGGGGCCGCGATACTCGGCCCGGTAGGTCAACCGAGCGCGGACGGCCGTGGGGTCGCCGCGCGTCGAGGGTGAGGCCATGGCTGGCTCCTGCTTCGGACGGCCCGGTCAACCGGCCGGGATCGGGGCCGGACCCGCACCGGATCTGGCGAGGGCATGCTCCAGGGACGCACCAAACCCACGCAGCACGTCCGCATCGAGCGCCCCCAGGGCGCAGACGCGGAAGCTCGATTGCGCCGCCTCGCCGAGGCCCGCGTAGATGACGTAGCCGTCCTCCCGCAGCGCATCGTGCAGCCACGCGTACGAGACCCCCGGGGGGAGCGGGATGCTGCGCACGGACGCCGAGCGGTGATCGGGAGCGACGGAAGGCTCCAGGCCCAGGCGGGCGAGCTCCTCATCGAGCACCCCGATCCGCTCGCGGTACTGTCGGCGCCGGACGGCCACGCCCTCGTCCGCGAGCTCGTCCAGGGCGGCCTCGAGCCCGTAGATCGCCGGGATCGCAGGAGTGAACGGCACGCTGCCGCGAGCCTGACCCCGCAGGTAGTTGGGGACGTCGAAGTACAGCGAGCGCGGGGGAACCTGGCCCGCCCGTTCGCGCGCGCGGGGGCTGACCAGCAGGAAGGCGACGCCGGGCAGCCCGTGCAGGCACTTGTTCGACGTTCCGGCGACCACGTCGATCCCACCGCCGGCCAGCCGCAGCTCCTCGGCGCCGAGCGAGCTGATCGCGTCAACCAGCGTGAGCGCATGGTGGGCGGTGGCCGCGGCCGCGATCTCGTGCACCGGGTTGAGCAGTCCGGTCGTAGTCTCGTGGTGCACCACGGCCACGGCGTCGATCGCCGGGTCGGACCCGAGCGTGGCGTCGACCTGCGCGACGTCGATCGGGATCGTGTCCGGCGCGCGGACGTCCACCGTCTCGATGCCTAGGCGCGCCGCGATCGTCGCGATCCGGTCGCCGTACGTCCCGTTGCGGCACACGAGAAGCCGCCGGCCCGGGGCGACGAACGCCCCGGTCATCGCTTCCATGGCGGCCGTCCCGCTTCCCGCGAGCAGGACCACCCCCCAATCGTCGGTCACCCCGGCGGTCGCCAGGAGCTTCCGTCGGACGCGATCGAAGAGTGCGCCGTACTCGGGCTCGCGATGGCACAGGTCCGGTCCGCCGACGGCGCGGTGGATCCGATCCGTGACGACGGCCGGTCCCGGGTTGAGCAGCACGCGCTCGCGGTGAGCGCGACGTGAGGCGTACTGCCGGGCGTCGAGCGCCCCGAATTCCCCCGGCTCCACGATCGTGTCGGGTTGCGCGCGGACGAGCGCCCTGCGCACATCGGGGTCGCGGGGCGCGAGACCGACGATCGCGCCGGCCCCCGCGCGGGCCGCGGCCGCGAGTACCTCCGGGCTGGCGCCGAGCACGCCCAGCTTGCGCACATCGTCCAGGCCTGCCTCGACGAGCGCCTCGAAGAGGCCGGCCGGCGCCCCGTCGAGGTGCCCGACGGCGATCATGTCGGCGACGGCGATCTCGTCCGACCGGCACCGGCGCTCATCGGGCTGTACCAGCACGATGCGGGCGCCGTCGAAGCGGGCCAGATCGAGGCCGGGCCTCACCGCCGCGAGCGTCGCCTCCGGGAGATCTCCACCCACGATGGCCCATGCCTCGATGGCGCGCGCCGTGGCCCATCGAGCGGCGGTCCCCGCCGAGTCCGCGTACGGCACCTTCGGATCCTCCAGGCAAGGGTGGACTCGCGCGCGCTGGCACGCTCCGGCACGTGCCGGAGCCCACGCCGGGATCGATGGTCCGCGAGGCGCGTTTACCTATCGTTACGAAGCCGATAACAGGACGCTAACTCCGCCGCTCGATGATCCGGCCGGACGCCCGCACACGCGATCGGAGACGCCGTGGAGCCACTGCTCGTCGCGACACTGAACCTGCGAGCCATCTTCGATCGGTGGGACGAGCGGCTGCCGCTCCTGCTCGCGGACATGGCGGCGCTCCAGCCGGACCTGCTCGGCCTGCAGGAGGTGGTGTACCCGGCGCAGCAGGATCGCCTGCTCGCGGCCGCCGGCGCGGGCGAGTACGAAGTCGTGCGCGGATGGGCGGGGCGTCCCGAGTACGGGAACAGCCTGCTCGTCCGGCGCCCGCTCGCCGTCGAGCGCGTCGATCGCCTCGACCTCGGCCTCGAGCGAGCCGCGCACTGCGCCGTGGTTGCGCGCCCCGGCGGGCCCCGACTGGCGTTCTGCGTGACGCACCTGCATCACCCGCCGGACGCCCAGGACGCACGGCTCGACCAGGTGGAACGGCTGCTCGCGTGGCCCGCCCTGTCCGGTTCCGACACGCCGTCCGTCGTCGTCGGTGACTTCAACGCGGACCCGGCGGAGCCCGCCTACGTGCGGATGGTCGAGGCAGGCTTCCGGTCCGCGTTCCGGGAGGCGAACGGCGCCGAACCGCGCGTCACCTGGCCGTCTGGGCTGGTGGCCCCGGCCATCGACATGGACGGCGACCCGGATTGCCTGGACTACATCTGGCTGCGCGGGGACGCGCATGTCGCCTCGGCGCGGCTCGTCTTCGACCGACCCGCCGTCGGCGACCCGGACCTGTATCCCTCGGACCATTTCGGGCTGGCCGCTTGGATGAACGTGCTCTGACCACGACGGCCACAGAAGTTCACAGGCCGGAAACACGGGACTAACGATCCGGCGCAAGGCTGTTGGTGGCCGGCCGTCGTCCCAGCGTTGGCCCAACCGGTGACGGTTGCCTCGACAGTGGCCATCGGAGACGGCTCCGATGCGCCGACTCGAACCGAACCTGAGGAGGGGTTCCCGTGGCGAACGACCCACTACTCGCGCGCATCGACGAACTCGGCAGCGCGTTCGCGTCCGGTCAGCTCGGACGGCGGCAGTTCATGAAGACGCTGCTCGGCCTGGGCCTGGGCCTGCCGGCCGTCGCCGCGATCATCGCCGCCTGCAGCGCCGCTGCCACGGCGTCTCCCGCCGCCGCCGGCGCCGCGGCCGCCTCAGCCGCGGCTGCCGCCCCCGCCGCGTCCGGGTTCGACATGAACGCCCTGGTGGCGGCTGCGAAGAGCGAGGGCAGCATCTACCAGACGGGCATCCCGCCGGAATGGGTCAACTACCAGGCGATCTTCGACCTCTGGAAGTCGACCTACGGGATCCCCATCAACGGCACTTCCACCGAAGGCGAGTACACCTCGGCCCAGGAGCTCGACTCGATCAAGAACACCGGCAAGCCCGACGTTGGCGACGTGGGCATCGCGGTCGCCGTGTTGGGCAAGCAGCAGGGCCTCACCGCTCCGTACAAGAACTCCCACTGGGCGGACATCCCCGACACGGCCAAGGACGCCGACGGCTACTGGTGCTGCAACTACTGGGGCGCGCAAGCGTTCGCCATCAACACCGACGCGGTCAAGATCCCGATCAACGACTGGAACGACCTGCTCGATCCGTCGCTCAAGAGCGCGGTGGGCATCGACGGCGATCCCACGAAGGCCAACGACTCCTTCTTCGCCGTGTGGTCGGCGGCCGTCGCCAACGGCGGCAGCCTGGACAACATCGGGCCCGGCATCGACTTCTTCAACAAGCTGCTGCAGTCGGGCAACCTGACCGCCGCGCGGGCGAACACCGCCAACGTCGTCAGCGGCGAGGTCAAGGTCGCCATCATCTGGGACTACCTGGGCCTGGCCTACCGCGACAAGGCCAACGGCGCGCCGAACATCAAGGTCACGATCCCCGCCAGCGGCTCGCTGGCCAGCCCGTACGCGGACATCGTGGCCGCGAAGGCGCCCCATCCGAACGCCGGCCGCCTGTGGCAGGAGCTCATCTACAGCGACGCTGGCCAGCTCCTGTTCCTCGGGGGCTATGCGCATCCCATCCGCTACGCCGTGCTGAACGCGGCCGGGAAGATCCCGCCCGACGTGGCGGCGAAGATGCCGGCTGCAGACCTGTACACGAAGGTGCAGCTCGTGACCGACGTCAGCAAGATCACGGCCGCAGAGACGGCCCTGGCGGCCGGCTGGAAGATCGTCGTCAACAGCCAGTAGCCGCAGGCCATACCTGGGAACGAGAACGTGAGCGCTGCGGGAGTCGCACGCCCCACGGGCAAGCCCGCCACGGTCGAAGGCCGTCGCGGGCTTGCCGTCCTCGTCCTGCTGCCCTTCACGGCCCTCGTCGGGCTCTTTCTGCTCGCGCCGACAGTGTCGCTCTTGTGGGGCAGCGTCCACAGCGCACGCACGGGCCAGTTCACGCTCGCGAACTACTCGTACCTCGGGCACCCGCTCGACCTGCTGCCGTTCGCCAACTCGGTCGAGCTGTCACTCGCATCGACTGCGCTGGGAGGCCTCGTCGGGCTGCTGATCGCCCAGGCCATCGTGTCGTCACGCCGACCAGTCATCCAGGAGATCGCGACCACGTTCAGCAGCGTGGCCGCGAACTTCGCGGGCGTCCCGCTGGCCTTCGCCTTCATTGCCACGCTCGGGGCGGGCGGGCTGGTCACGCGGCTCTTCCTCGACGCCGGGATCGACCTGTACAACGGCGGGTTCAAGCTCTACTCGGTCCTCGGCCTGACGATCGTATACGCCTACTGGGAAATCCCCCTGATGGTGCTGGTCATGCTCCCGCCGCTCCAGGCGATGAAACCCTCGTGGCGAGAGGCGGCCGAGATCCTGGGCGCAAGCCGGTGGCAGTACCTCCGCGCCGTGGCCGTCCCGATCCTGGCGACCCCCGTCATCTCGTCGCTCCTGCTCCTCTACGCCAACGCCTTCGGGGCCTTCGCAACGGCGTACGGGCTGACGACCGGGTTCGTGTCGCTCGTGCCGATCCAGATCTCCAACCTCGTCAGCGGCGACATCACCTTCGACCCCGGCCAGGCGGACGCCCTCGCGGTCGGCCTGGCCGCCATCATGGCCCTGTGCATCGGCGGCCGGGCGCTCCTGGAGCGCCGCTCGACCCGCTGGCTGGCGCGGTGAGGAGCCGGCGATGAGCGGCGGCTCGATGACCGGCGAGGCGACGGAGGAGACGCTCCCCGCGATCGTCGCCGGGGCGCACGCGGAACGGCTCGTTCGGCGCCGAACCAGGCGCCGGACCCGGACCCCGGCCTGGGCGGCGGTGGTGCTTGGCGCGGCGGCCGTCTACTTCCTGGTGCCGCTCTACGCGACGGCGGTGTTCGGCTTCTCGACGGGCAAGGCGTTCACGCTACAGCCGCTGTTCGCCGGTCTGGCCGACGACGGCTTCCATTCCTCGCTGCTGCTCAGCCTCGGCTACGCCATCGTGACCACCTGCCTCGCCCTCGTGGTGGTGGCCCCGACGGCGTACCTCGTGGAGCTCCGGTTCCCCGGCCTGCGCTCCACCATCGAGTTCGTGTCGATCCTGCCCTTCGTGATCCCGCCGATCATCCTGACCGTCGGGCTCTCGACCGTCTACGGCATCCGATCGCCCGTCAACCTGATCAGCTCGGAGTGGGCCCCGGTACTCCTCGTCGGCGGCTACTTCGTGCTGACGCTCCCGTTCGCGTTCCGCGCCATCGACAACGCCCTGCGCGCCGTGGACGTGCGGATGCTGAGCGAGGCCGCGGCAAGCCTGGGGGCGAGTCCGGTGCACACCTTCCTGCGCGTCATCGTGCCGTCCATCTCGCTCGGACTGGTCTCCGCCGCGCTCCTCGCGTTCACGACCGCGATGGGAGAATTCACCATCGCCGCGTTGCTGGGGTATCCGACCTTCCCGGTGTATCTGCTCAACGTCAATGCGTACCTGCCGCGCGAGGGGGAGGCACTCGTCCTCGTCAGCTTCTTCATCACCTGGGCGGGCGTGCTCGCGCTGGCCGCGGTCGCCCGCCGGGCTCCGGGCACACAGATCGTCCGCGGCGGACCCATGTAGCGCGGGTGAGGACAGGATCAGGCCATGTCACGTCTCGAACTCAGCGACCTCCAGAAGACCTTCGGTGATCAACGCGCCGTTCGCGACTTCACCCTGACCGTCGAGGACGGGGAACTCGTCTCGTTCCTCGGGCCCTCCGGCTGCGGCAAGACGACCACGCTGCGCATGACCGCAGGCTTCGAGACGCCGGACAGCGGCTCGATCGTGGTCGACGGAAGCGACGTCACCGACATGCCCCCGAACCGGCGCGGGATGGGGATGGTGTTCCAGGGATACGCCCTGTTTCCGAACATGACGGCAGCCGAGAACGTCGAGTTCGGGCTCGCCGTCCGGAAGCGGCCGACCGCCGAGCGGAGAACGCGGGTCTCGGAGCTGCTGGAGCTGTTCGGGCTGGCCCACGTGGCGGGCAGCTACCCGCACCAGCTGTCGGGCGGGCAGCAGCAGCGCGTGGCGCTGGCGCGCGCCCTGGCGGTCCAGCCGGGCGTGCTGCTGCTCGACGAGCCACTGAGCGCGGTGGACGCGAAGGTCCGGGAGGAGTTGCGGACCGAGATCCGTCGCATGCAGGTGCAGCTTCGCATCACGACGATCCTGGTCACGCACGACCAGTCGGAGGCGCTGTCGATCAGCGACCGCGTGGTGGTCATGAACCGCGGTGCAATCGAAGAGGTCGGCACGCCGGCGCAGATCTACGCGGAACCGAGATCGGCGTTCACGGCCGGGTTCATCGGGGCGATGAACGAGATCCCCGTGCGCGTGGTGTCGGGAACGCACGGTCAGATCGAGCGTCGCGGACAGCGCGTCACGGCCCCCGGGGCCGAGGGGCTCCCCGAGGGCGAGCTCGCGGTGCTGCTCGTCCGGCCTGAGTCGCTCGAGCCGCTGCAGGCGACGAGCGAGGTGCTCAACGGAGACCTGACGCTCAGGGGGCGGGTGGAGGTGCAGACGTTCCTGGGGGCGACGACCAGGCTCCTGCTTCGCGAACAGCCGGCGGGGCCCGACGACCGCTACGCGCTCCCGTCGTCGCGACGACTCGCCGTCGACGTGGCCAGCGCGAGCGCCGGTCAGTGGCCGGCCGGCAGCGAGCTCTCGGTCAGGATCCCGGTCGGGTCGAGCCGCGTCATCGCCGACCGATCGGCCGCGCCCGCAGCGCCCGCAGGTTTGGCTCCCTCGATCGAATCCGTCAGTCGATCGTCAGCGCGCGGGTAGACGACGCCACAGCGGCCGTGCGGGCGTAAAGCTCCTCCTCGCGGCGCCAGCGCTCGGCGTGCGGGATGGCGAGGGCACGGTCTGCCTCATGTCGCCGCCTGGAGATGGCGCGGAGGCCGGCGAGGGCGCCAACGACGAGGAGAAATCGAGCGCTTCTGGCGGCCGGGCGAACCAGCATGTCGCGATCACCCGAACCACAGCGCGATCTCGGCGTCGGAGGGTCTGCCGCGCAGCTCCGCGGCGGGCCGGGTGTCATTGTCCGGCTCGCGGGGTCCGGCGCGGACCCTCCCCGACGGACCGCCTTCGCGATCCGGGACCTGGCTGACGACGCTCTCGTCCCGCCGCCCTGCCGGCTCGTGTCGGTCGTCCATGCATGGAGGATCACGCCGTCCTGTGCACGGCGTATTGCCGGCCGGTGAACTCTCGGTTCCCGGTTGGAGTGTCGCCGGCGCCACGCGGAGCAGCCGCGAGGCACACGACGACCGTGCTTGTTACAGGCCCCTAACCCACCGGGCGCATGCCCCTAACCCACCGCGCGCACGCCCGTCACGAACGGCCGGCAGGATTGGCACGTGATCGTCGCGAGTCAGCCAGCGGACGCTTCTCCCGACGAGGACGCTCTTCGCTTCCACGTGGCGCTCGTCGCGCGGGTCCTTTCCGGGGCAGCTCCCGTCCCGCCGCGCTGGCTGGTGCCGGGCTTCGTCGCCCAGGTGGAGCAGATCCGCCGACAGCTGGGCCCGATCCGCACCGGCGAAGCGCTGGCGGCGAGCTACGGGCGAGAGGCACGGCGCATGGGCCTCCGTGGAACACCACTGGGGCCGCACGGCGCGGTCGCAGCGACCGGCCCGCTGGAGCTGGCCTACGCCCTGCGGCTTCTCGAACTGGACGGCGGCGCGGCCGCGCCGTGGACCACCCTGGTGCGCCACGCGGCCGAGGCGCGGTTCGCCGGCCGCGAAGCACGGACCGCGGCGGGGCGACCCGAAGACTGAATCAGTCCGGCGAGAGCGGCAGGCTGAAGCGCACCAGCGCCCCACCGCCGTCCGCATTCTCAGCCGTGATCGTCCCACCGTGGGCCAAGATGACGTCGCGGGCGATGGCGAGGCCGAGTCCCGAGCCCGTCGAGCCCTGTCCCTTGACGAAGCGGTCGAACACGTGGGGCAGCAGGCTGACCGGGATGCCTGTCCCCGTGTCGCGCACCGCAACGGCCAACGCGCCAGCCTCTGCCGCCACGGCGACGGTGATCCGCCCGCCCGGCGGCGTGTGGTCGAGCGCGTTGGACACGAGGTTGGCGAGCACGCTGCGCACGCGAGCGGGATCCATCGAGACCGTCGGCAGGTCTGCCGGCAGCTCGGCAGCGAGCGCGACCCCGGCCGCCTCGGCCCGTGCCCGGAACGCGGCGATGGTCTCGTTCACCAGGACCGCCGGGTCGACCGGCTCGCGGTCGAGCGGCAGGCTGCCCGTTTCGGCGAGCCCCAGGGTGCGGACGTCCTCCACCAGCCGTTCGAGGGTCGACGCCTGCGCGAGGGCCGGTTCGATGTGCTCCGGGTCGGATGGGTAGACCCCGTCGCGGAGCGCCTCGAGCTGCCCCCGGATGACCGCGATCGGCGTGCGCAGCTCGTGGGCCAGCTCGGCCAGGAACGCGCGGCGACGGTCCTCGGTCGCCTCGAGGCGAGCCGTCATGGCGTTGAACGCCCGCGTCACGGTCTGCAGCTCCCGCTGGGTCGGTTCGGCGAGTCGCACGGAGTAGTCGCCGTCCTGCACTCGCTCCGCCGCCTGCACCAGCGTCGCGAGCTGTCCGGCCATGGCGCTCAAGACCCTGGCCATCCAGCCGATGAGCATGGCGCTGAGGGCGAAGGCCACCAGCGCGCCCGCGAGAGCGCCGGCGGGTGCCGAGACCACCCCGAGCGCGATGGCGGCGATCCACAGGCCGATTCCGGCGGCAACCGTCGCCACTGCGACGAGCAGGAGCAGCAGGCAGCCCGCTCGCCCAACGAACGAGTGGCGACCCGGCGAGCGGCGCCACTTCCGCGGCGGCCACGGCTCCTCCGCCGGCCACCAGGGCGGGCGACGTCCGCGGCGACCGGGCGGGCCCCAAGGGTGGCCCGCGTGGCGCTCCTCCATCAGGGCGCCTCGTCGCTCACGCGGTAGCCGACGCCGAACACGGTCTGCAACCGGCGCGGATCCCGCGGGTCGGTCTCGATCTTCCGGCGGATGTTCTTGACGTGGGCGTCGATCGCCCGTTCGTACGACTCGAAGGCGACGCCGTGGACGGCGTCGAGGAGCTGGGCCCGGGTGAAGACACGGCCGGGCTGGCGCGCCAGGGTGGTGAGGATCTCGAACTCGGTCGGCGTGAGCTCCACCCGGCGGCCGGCGACGGTGGTGCGCATCCGCGGCACGTCGAGCTCCAGGTCCCCGGCACGGACGATCTCGGCCGGAGTGCCGGCGGCGTCGGTGCGCCGCAGGACAGCACGAACGCGCGCGACCAGCTCCTTCGGGCTGAACGGCTTGGTGACGTAGTCGTCGGCGCCCAGCTCCAGCCCCACCAGGCGATCGGACTCGTCGGCGCGCGCCGTCAGCATGATGATCGGCACCTCCGAGGTCCGTCGCAGCGACCGCGCCACGTCGAGACCGTCGACGCCGGGGAGCCCGAGATCGAGCACGACGAGATCCGGCCGATGGCTGGCCACCAGGGCCGCGGCGGCCGTGCCGTCCGCCGCCACGAACGCCTCGAACCCGGCGTGCTCCAGGTAGTCACGCACGAGGCGGCGGATGTCCGCGTCGTCGTCGATCACGAGGATGCGCTTCATTGGCGTCATGGTATGGCCCGGCCGCGCGGCCACAGCGTGGCCGCGCTCAGGCCGGGTCGATCACGCCGTCGCGGAGTCGATGGGCTCGCCGGACCGGTGCGCCCGAGCATGCCACGTGTCGAGGATCCGCTCGATCCTGGGCGGAAGCGGGAACGCGCCGGACTCCTCGGCCTCCGTCGCTTCGCCCTCGACGCGTCCCTGGCATCCGCGTCCTCGACCCGCGGGCCCCCAGGCGTGGCCGCCCGACCGCGCCCAGGGGTGACCGCCCGCCGCCTCCCACTCGGCCCGGCGCCGCATCGCGCCCTTGGCGACGATCACGGCGACGGGAATCAGCAGCAGCAGCCCCCAGTTCGGGCTTCCGCCGCTTCGTTGCTCGCTCATGGTGTCCTCCGACTGTGCGGTTCGCTGCCTGATCGCGGCACGTTCGCCGGCGATGACCACCATGGTCGGGGCGGGTTGTGAAGCAGGCGTGGACGACGATGGGAGAAGATCCGCACGGCGCGGCAGGCGTTTGCCCACCGACGCCTGCGCAGCGGGCAGGGCGGGGACCTCAGCCCGCCTCGGGGTTCGGGACGAGGCGCACGATCGGGATCGTGCGGGTGGTTGCGCGCGCGTACTGCTCGTAGTTCGGGGCACGGCGCAGGATCCGCAGCCACCAGTCCGCCGCCTCGTCGGCCGGCAGTTCCTCGGCGCGGACCGCCGTCGTCCGACCTGCGACCTCCACACGCGCCGCAGGGTCGGCGACGAGGTTGAGGTACCAACCGGGGTGCGACTCACCGCCGTCATTGGCGGCCGCGACGACCATCGTCTCGCCGTCGGGGAAGAACTGGAGGACCACCGTCCGCTCTAGGCCCGACCGCCGGCCGCGGGTCGTGATGAGGAGCACGTCCACTTTCCACGGCCGGGCGATCCCGCCCCTAGTGCGCCGGTACAGCCACACGCCGAGCGGGGTGAGCCGCCTGTCCAGGCCGCGGCCGACTGCCAGTCCGACGCGCTCTCGGAACGACAGCGGCCTCGCCGGTTGGCGCACCGCAGGACCGCCGGGCTGGGGACCGGCGGTCGACGGACCGTCCATCAGGGCGCAAGCCTTCGCGAGCCCTCGCGGGGCCTCAGGCCACGGGCGACGGCTGCAGGTCGCGGGCGATCCCGGCCGCCCAGCCCTCTATCTCCGGCCAGTCGCGGAAGTCACCCATCGGCATGCCCTCCCTGGCGGCCGGCATCAGCGAGACGAACCGCTCGGCGAGCCCGATCGGCT
>Ga0209415_10010072_pt1 | contig 16140 bp, 4 predicted proteins | sample PeaSoiSIISIP2007_FD_187696 | JGI IMG/M metagenome (GOLD analysis project Ga0209415, IMG submission 187696) | Peat soil microbial communities from Weissenstadt, Germany - SII-SIP-2007 (SPAdes) (version 2) | ecosystem: Environmental > Terrestrial > Soil > Wetlands > Peat | place: Germany...
CGCGAACTCGATCATCTGTTTTTTAACCGCTAATCGGCGCTAATCTGCGCTAATGACTGACCCGGAGGAGGCGCGAACCCGAGGACCTATTCCTGCCGCGTGAGTTGCTTGAAATACTCATCGATCACCGGCTCGAACTCCCTCGGGGCCTGCTCGGCGCTGACGTCGGGAAGGGCGCTATTTTCGTTCAGTATCCGTTCCAGCAACGCGGCCACCGCGTTGAGTCCCTGCCAACCCTGCAGCGCGTAGCTGTAGCCGAAACGCATATTGCCCTCGCGGAACGCGTCGCTCGCCGAGGAGAGCCGCTGCGCCGTGCTGGCCATCGATTTCGGCACATTATGGCCGAGGCGCTGGTCATGGCCCGCAAGCCTGGCCAGGAGGGCTGCCAGGACTGCCGCTTCGCCCCTGAGCCGGTCCTGGTGGTTGGCCAGAGAGGCGGCCTCGGGATTTGGTTTTGCCTCGCCGGCCGGGCGGGATTCGGCGGGGGCGGCATTCGAGGCGGCGTTAAGGCTCTGGCAACTCTGAGCCAGGTTCGCCTGGTTGCGGCTCAGTTGTTGGACCTGCCGCAACACGTCCGCCAACTCCCGGTTGTCAGGCTCCTCTTTCATTTGTTTCTTGATGGCTTGGAGAACGACCTGCAACGCGGGCGCCTGGTTTTGGTTCCCGCCGCCGCCTTGGGGTGGGCGGGTCGGGAGGTCCTCCAATTGGGGCATCATCTTGATCACTTGATAAAAGCGCGCCAGCGCGCTTTCTTCGCAGGGCAGCGCCGCCACTCGGCGGCAGCCGGCCAGATGGTCCTGGGCGTTGACCAGGTCCCGCAACGCGAGGCTCATCTCGTGGACGGCCTCTGACGGCGCACCGGCTTGGGTGAGGCCGTTGACATAGATGCGGCCAAAGTCGGCCGCTTCCTTCTCGCGCTCCGCCAGGTCATGGAACTGGGGGACGGCGGCGTTGTTGGAAAGGGCCGTGGTATCGGCGATAATCTGCTTCTGGATAACGAGCAGGTTCACTTTGGCGCAATTGCACTGCGAATGGCACGGTTTGCCCTCCTCATTGGTGATCTCGATAAAATAAACCGGGGATTTTCCCACTCCGGGACCGTCGAGCGAGTTGTTATCCACGGCTTCGGCATGGTAGGCCACGAGTTCGTAGTCCTTCAGGGCGAGGTCGGCCAAGGGCAGCTCGACAGAGAAATTGGTCTCGAGGAGGTAACCGGGAGGGAGTTTGAGGCGGAGCGTGCGGGGCGGTTGCCCGAGCTTGTGGTAAACGAGGCGCACCTCGGTCAGGCCATAATCATCGGTGGCCGCGATCTTGACCGGGACGGTTTGCGTGGCGTCGGCGCGAATGTCCTGGCCGGGCTCGGCGAGCTCAAGCTTGGGCGGTTCATCGGGCAGCGCGTGGATGCAGAAAGGCCTTTCGTTGCTTCCCAGACGCCCCCGCTGGTCGAACAACTCGATCCGGTATTCGTCATCGTTGGTCACCGCGAGCGTCGCCCCCCACCCGTCCGGGCCGGAGTGCAGCTCGACGGGCGGATTCCGGGTGAACCGCAGCCGCGCTCGGGAAAGCGGCACGGTCGGTTCGATCGAAAAGCGCACGGTGCTGGCGCGCAACACCGCCACGTCCGGCGATTCCGATTCTTGCGCGGCCCGCCCGGTGTAGGCCGGCAATTCGGACCTCACCTTCAAGCGCTGGACTGCCGGAGGGACATAAACTTGGACGGCGTAAGTCGGCGAGCACGCATCCCCGCCGGTGACGTAATACTCGAGCGAGTTCTTCAACTCTTTGAACTCGAAGCCGGAGGTGTCGTTGCCGGCGGCCAGCGAAAGCTTTTCCCGGTGCCAAACCTTTTCGCCTGTGCCGCGCCAGTGCAGCGCGGCCGTGGCCGGGGAACGCCCTTCAAAGGCGGCTCGGACCGCCAGACCTTTTCCCTGGGCAATCTCCGCCGCGCCGGGGTCCACCCGAACCGTGGTGTAAGTGGTTCTCGTCCAGGGCAGCACGACCCGTTTCAGGGCCGTGAACGCTCCGGTCGAGCTAGCCAGGAAGACGAGGAGCGCTAAGCCGGCCAAAGCAACGGCGACGGCGGGCCCCCGGACTCTTCGCCAATAGCGCACCGGCCAGGCCTCGAGGTAACCAGCCGCCTGCCGTTGGAGCGCCGCCGCGAGCTCCGGCTCGTAGGCCTGGGTGATTTTGCGTTCGCCGGTGAGGTACTCGGCGGCGGTGCTGACGACGCAGCCGGCGCCCGGGCGTTCGCGCTCGAGGTCCAGGGCCGCATCCTTAAGGGCTGGTCTCTTGAGCAGGAGCCGGGTCAGGCGCCCGGCCCCGCCGGCCAAAAGAGCCAGTATGGCCATCGCCGCAAGCGCGCGAATGGGCCAGGGCAGCAGCAGCCAATAATCGATCACGGCCGCGCCCAGCAGCAAACCGGAGGCGAGGGCGCCCGTGGCGAGCAGAGCGGCGGCTCGAGTGCTCCAGGATTTCTTCCGGCAGGCGCCCTCGAGCAGGGCCGTCGCGGGATGCATGGGTTTGTCGCTCATAGCTTTACGTTCAACTTAGGGTCCGATTGGCCAACGCCAGTTCCGCCACCAGCAAGCCCAGCAGGCTGGCGAGCAGAAGTCCAGAGTAATCCTTGCGGCCTCCGCCCGGGCGCGATACTAAACCGCCCGCCTCGGCCTCGGCCTCCCGGCGGCGGACAGATTCCTCGAATTCCTGCGCCGACATGGCGGCGAGGTCCGACTCGACGACCGGCGGGTTCACGGCCAGGCGCCGAAGTTCGCGCCCGCCCTCATCCACCACCGACCAGAGGCCCGGCCGCAGCGTCGCCGGCAGGAGGCACTGCCCCGCGGCATCAGCCCGGGCAGGAACCTCGGCGGTTCCGTCCCGGAGCTTCAGGGCTCGTCCCGGCGCAAAGCCCTCGAGCTCGGTCTCTTCGCCCGCGTCCACGCCGGCCTGCGCCAGGTTGCCCTTGGCCTCGGCGCCCGTGCCGCTCGACAAGAAATCCGTGAGGCCGTGCATCCAAGGCACGAAACTTCGGTGTTTGGGCCAGTCGCTCCAAGTGGTATCGGCCGAGGTGTTCACGAGCAGGACTTTGCCGTGGCCGACCTGGCGGGCCAACACCGCCGGCACGGCATCAGTGAACCGCGCCAGAACCGCGCTTCCGGGCTCCTCAACGAGCAGAAACCGCCGCGTGAACTCCGGCAGAGCCAGGTTGCCGCCTTCGGGGGTCTGAAACGCGGCGAAGATGGGTGAACCGGGGTCGAATTCCTGCAACCGCCAGCCGGGGCGGGTTTCCCGGTCGACGGCGCCCAGGCGGGCCGGCAGCAGGTCCGCCAACTCGCGGTCATACTCGAGGGCGCTCAGGCCCTCTCCGACAAACAACAACAGACCGCCGCCGTGCCGCACAAACTCCCCGAGGAGCAGGCTCGAGCCCGGCGGCAGTTGGCGCAAGCCGGGCAGCATCACCACGGACAGGCGCCCGCCAGCCGCGCGCAGGCGCGATGCCAAATCCTCGGGCCCGCACTTATCCACCACGAAGGCGGCGTTGGCGACGCCCTCGCCGGTTCCGGCCGGGTTCAAGGCCTTGGCCAGGAACAGGGTTTCCTCCTGAAAAGGCCGCACGTTCTTGCGCGGCTCGAGGACGAGCACTCGTTTCGGGGCGGTGGCATAAAACGCGGCGTAGCGCGTGTTGTCCAGGACGAGGCTGTCCTCGGCCTCGAGGCGGGCTTCAGCCCCATGCCAGCCGGGGGCGACGTTGGTCAGGGACAACGGGAGGTTGGTGACCGAGCCGGGCCCGAGGCTGACCGGTTGGTCCAGGATGACCTGGCCGTCGAGCCGCACCCGCAGACGGCCCGCGATCAAGGCCTCGGCGAAGCTGGTCAGGGTCACTCTCGAGACCGCACCCAGGCCCGTGCCGCAATGGAGCTCGGTCACCGCCACGTTGGGCGCCGCAGCGTCGCCCACCGCATAGATGCGCAGCCCCGCATCGCGGCGAAGCGACTGGACCGGAACGGAGACGCACGAATTGCGCTGCAAATCGCTTACCAGCCACACCTCGTTGGTTTCGTCGCGGGTGGCGCCGGCCAGGAGGCCGTCCGCCTGGCGTAACGCGTCCCCGAGGTCGGCCGCGCCAAACCCCGGTTCGAGTTTTACGAGGCGCTGCAAGATCGCCGCCGGCGGCGAGAGGGGCGCCAGGACTCGCGCCGGCGAGCCGGCCTCGATCAGAGCGGCGCGGTCGTTCACTTCGAGCTTGCCGAGGCGGCCGCGCGCCTCCGCCAGCGCGCGCTCGAAGCGCGGACCGCCCGAGTCGCGGGCGTTGAGGCTCGCCGACCGGTCGAGGATGAGCGCGACGCGACGCTCGCGGCGAGCCGGGCCGCCTGGGGCGGAGTCGCTGCGGAAGGGGCGGGCGAAGGCCACGACCAGCAGAGCGACGGCGAGCAATCGCAAGGCCAGGAGCAGCCACTGGCGCAACCGGCGGCGCTGGCGGGCGCGCTGGTCGGCGGCCTCAAAAAAACGCAACGTGCTGAAGCGGACCTTGAGGCGCCGGCGCTTGAGCAGCAGGTGGATGAGGATGGGGACCGAAAGCGCGGCCAGTCCGCCCAGGAACGCCGGATTGGTGAAGGAAAACGGCCCCATACCATGAGGTCAGGCCGCGAGCGCGGCCCGATGTTCCAGGTAGGAGACCAGGGCGTAATCCAGCGGCTGGTCGGTCCGCAACCGCTGATAGTCGACCTCGAGGCGGACACATTCCTGCCGCAGGCGCCCGCAAAAGGACTCCAAGCGGTCCCGGTAGTCCGTTCGGGCCGCCTCGGCCATGACGGGCAGTTGCAACCCGCTCTCGGCGTCCTCGAACAATACTTCGCCCGCGTAGCCCAGCTCGATTTCTTCGGGGGCCAGGATCTGGAAAGCCACGGTCTCCTGGCGTTGAATCTGGAGGGCGCGCAGCAGGTCGAAGGCGGTCTCTTCGGGGGCGAAGAAGTCCGAGATGACGATCGCCAGGCCCCGGCGGTCCAGTTCCTGCACCTGCCCGAGGAGCGAGGAGTCGATCGCGGTCGCGCCGCCGGCGGTCGCCTTCGACAGGGCCTGAAAGATGTCGTCCGCGTTGTGGCGGTGTGCCCGGGCGGGAACGGCGCGGACCGATTTTTCGTTGAAGAGCACCAGCCCGGCAGCGTCGTTCTGGCGGACCATCAGGTAGGCCAGCGCGGCCGCCAGCACGCGTCCGTAGTCGAATTTGTTGGCCTCGCCCGTGCCGAAGTCCATGGACGCGCTGGTATCCAGGAAGATCTCCCCGCGCAAGTTGGTGTATTCCTCGAACTGCTTGACGTAGAGCTTGTCGCTCCGGCCCCAGACCTTCCAATCAATGTGACGCGGGTTATCGCCCTGCGTGTAAGGGCGGTAAGTCGAGAACTCGGTGCTGTAACCCAGAAACGGGCTGCGGTGCAAGCCGTCCAGGAACCCCTCGACAATGGTCTGGGCCACCAGCGACAAGTCCTCGACGGTCGCCAGGACGCGGGGATTCAGTTGGAGTGTGGCCGCCATTACACGCCATCCGGTTTGACCTCGTTCAGGATTCGATCGATGAGGTCGGCCACGCTCACCTTCTGGGCGCGCGCGTTGAAGTTAGTCAGGAGGCGATGCCGCAGGACCTCGCGCGCCACCGAGCGCACCCCGGCGTGGTCGGCACAAAGGCCGCCGGTCGTGGCGGCTCGGGCCTTGGCCCCGAGGACGAGGTACTGGGAGGCGCGCGGGCTGGCCCCCCAACGCACAAACTCCTTGACGTAGGACGGGGCGCCGGCCGTCTCCGGCCGCGTCGCTCCCACCAGGGCCACGGCATAACGGATGACCTCGTCCGAAACCGGCATCGCCCGCACCAGCCTCTGGATCTCAAGGAGTTCCGGGCCATCCAACACCGGCGCCAACTGCGGGTCCTCGGTGCCGGTGGTGTTGCGCACGATCTGCTGCTCCTCCGCCGTGCTCGGGTAACCGGTCTGGATGCAAAACATGAATCGGTCCGCCTGCGCCTCCGGGAGCACGTAGGTGCCTTCCATCTCGATCGGGTTTTGGGTCGCGAACACATGGAACGGCAACGGCAGCGGGTAGGTCCGGTTGCCCACGGTGACTTCCCGCTCCTGCATCGTTTGCAGCATCGCCGCCTGCGTCTTGGGCGGCGTCCGGTTGATCTCGTCGGCCAGCACCAGATGCGCAAAAATGGGGCCCTTCAGAAACTCCGTTCGGCGCCGGCCCGTCGCCGCGTCCTCCTCGATGAGGTCCGTGCCCGTAATGTCCGAAGGCATCAGGTCGGGAGTGAATTGGATGCGGCTGAAGGTCAGGCTCAGGGCGCGCCCCAACGACCGGACGAGCAGCGTCTTGGCAAGGCCGGGCACGCCGACAATGAGCCCGTGGCCGCCGCAGAACATGGTCAGCAGGACTTTATCGATCACCTCCCGCTGACCGACGATCATCCGCCCCAACTGCGCCACCAGCCCCTGCCGCTGGGTGCTCAGCCGCTGGATGGCCTCGACATCAACCGCCGGCCGGGTTAATGGGGTTACCTGGGCGATTACCGGCGGAACCGAAGTCGTCAAGCTTGCCATGCTGGTTGCCTCTGGGTGATGGGGTGCTTCCGAACCCCTTCATTTATGTCATGCCGCCCCGGGTTTGTCAAGCCAGGACGCCGTTTGAACGGCGCGCGATCCAGGGCGGCCGGGCGATTTCTCGCTCCTCGCCGAGGTCTTCCTGCGGGAGCTCCGGCCGCACGAGGCGCAGGCGATGTACCGATTCCGCGCCAAACGAAAAAGGACGGGGTCTTAAGCTGACAGAAGAATCAATTCGCCGGCCAGTCGAGACCATTCGGCGTTGAGTAACCAGGTGCCCACCTCGCCCAGACCGTCAATCGCCCGGTTCCTTTTTTGCCTCACACCCGCCTCAGCCAGGCACACAGCCAGGCAGGGTCACTTCTGCTGAGCGCGGAAGAAGCGGGTGGTGTCGCGGCTGTTCGTCAGGTCGAAGACGGCAGGGGAACTGGTCAGCGTCAGGTTGTACAGGTTGGACCAGAATGGCGCCAGGAGGTTGGTCGCGGTCTGTATAGTGTATTGGGCGCCTGCTTGGCCCTGCAAGGTGAGAGCGAAAGCGCCGGCGCCGAGGCTGCGGAGATTGAGCCCGAAGGCGGGCGTCTGGTAGGCGCGGATGAAGATCATGGGGTTTGCTGCCGGCAGGTTGGTGATTTGCACGAGGCGGCCGGCGAGGGCGAACCGTTGGAAATCGAGCCAGGGAGCGGCGGCCAGATTCGTCCGATACTGCAAGAGGTACGCGTCGCCCGGATGGCCATACAGGGTAAGGATGGGGTCGGACGACATGTCCATGACCGGTTCGGCGCCGACAACAATGATGCGCCCGCCCGTGGCTTCGGTGTTTGTCAGGGTCTGGCCGCCGAGGATCTGGCCCAGCGGCGGCAGGATTCCGAGCGGCACGATGGCCGAGTGTGCGTTGGTGACTGCCAGGAAGGACACCGAGGCGACCACACGCATGGGGCTGCGCAAGAGGGCCGGATTGAGCGTGAGGTTGCCGGCATAGGCATTGGAGCCGAGCGCCTGCAGGGTCGCCGAGACGACTTCGGGGGCAGCCGGTTCGAGCCTCAGAGCGGTGAGCCGGTTTGTGTCCGCTTGCAGTTGGAAAGTGATGCTGGTGATGGCCAACGTCGACTCCAGGTCCAGGGGCACCCTGCCGTTCTCGCCGACCATCAGGTTGGTGCTGCCTAAGCCCAACACGAAATCGGGCAGGACGCGAACCACGACAACCGTAAAGCTCTGCGTGGCGCTCAGGCTCGGCGTTCCGCTGTCGGTGACGACGACGGAAATGAGGTTGGTCGAGTCGGCCTGGAGGTGCGTCGGCTGCCATTGGAAAACGCCGCTCACCGCGTTGATGGCGGCGTTTGTCGGCGCGCCTGCCCCGAGGCTGAAGGTGAGCGTCTGGGGCGGAAAATCGCTGTCGGAGGCGGTGTTGGTTATCAGCAGCAACTGGCCCTCGACGATGGTCTGGCCGGGGATGGGGGCCAGGATGGGCGGGGTGTTGGCCGCGCTCAGCACGACCACGTTGAAAGTGCGGGTCATGCCCTCGCGCGGGATGCCGCTGTCGAGCACCTGGACGGTGAGCTGGTTGGTGCCGGGCAGGGTGCTACCGGCGGTGATCCAGGTGAGCAGGCCGGTTGCCGGGTCGATCTGCACCCCGGCCGGGGCGGGGCCGACGAGGCTGAAGGTGAGCGTGTCGCCGTCCGGATCGTGGGCGGTGGCCAACACGCGCAGCGTGTCGCCCTGGTGAATGACCTGGTCCGGAATCGGGTCGAGCGACGCGGGCGTGTTGGTCAGCGAAACGGTCGTCTGGGCCTGTGGCGTGGTGGGAGGGGCTTCGTGGTTGTTGGCATTGTCGGTGGCCACGCTGTAGAAGGCGTACGTGTGGCCCAGCGTGCCGAAATAGATGTCGCTGGTGTCGGTCGTCTGTGTGACCCAGGGCGCGAAGGGTCCGCCATTGTCCGACACGTAAACGTCGAAGTAAGCCAGGCCAGAGCCACCGGGGTTGTCCTGCCCGGACCACATCACTGGAAACTCGTCGAAGCTCTGGGCCGGCAAAGCCGCGACTTGGCTGGTCGGCGGAACCGAGTCCGCCGGGTGCGGCATCTGGTAAAAAAGCTGGTAGCTGCCAGTGCTGTTGTAGTCGAGCAGGTGGAGCTTATGTTCGTAGATCGGCGCTTTGCCCTGGCCGATGAACGTGCGGTCGGTCGTCCAGACATTGGTGTTGAAGGAGATTTCGACGCCGTCGGAGCGGACGACGCGGACCAGGTCGAACTGGCCGCTGCCCGGGTCGGGCACGTCGAGGTAAGTCCAGCCGCCGGGCAGGCTGGCGTTCAACTGCACGCTGAGGTTATTGGCGGCGAGCTGGCCCACAACGCTCGCGGCCTGGACGACCTGGACTGAACTGGTCGAGCCGTCGCTGAGGTAGAGTTTATCCGGCAGGTCCAAGGGCGGCACGAGGCTGTCGCTGACCAGGAAATCCGGCTTGCCATCCTCGAACTGGCCGGGCGCTTCGACCAGGTGGGTCATTTCGTGGATGCTGACTTCGTCGATGATGGACAGTTGCTGGTCCAATGGCCCGCCGCTGTGTTCAAGCGTGGCGGAGAAGTCGGTGAACAGGCCCTGGAGGGTGGAAGTCATGAGCCACTGGCCGATGGCGATCTGAGCCGGACTAATCGTGCCGAAATTCACCGTGAGCGACGGCGTGACGTTTTGCCCGGCGACCTGGGTGCCGATGATCTTGAAGTCGATCAGCAGGCCCTTTTGGTTGTCGATGATCTTCGGCTGGGCGGAGGTGATGCTCACGTCGTTGGCGGCGCCTTGGCCGGTGTTCTGGATCATCACCGCCAGCGAGAACGGGATGCTCGGCTCGATGAGCGGGCTGAACGGGTCCTGGGCATACACATCGCGCTGGAGGAAATACTTCACGTGGAGCTGGGGATCGGGATAGACCGTGATGGGCACCGGCGTGAACGGGACCGTCAGCGAATTGCTGCCTTGAACGTAAGTCAGGTAGCCGCCCACCGTGTAAGGCGTCGGGCCTTGGGGCGCGGCGTCGGGCGTTGGCACCAGGAGCCACGAGGCGGTGCCGGTGGTGCCGGGTTGGACGACGCCGGTGCCGTCGGTGGCGTCCAGGCCGGTCAATCCGTTGGTCAGGATGCTGAACCGGTCGCTGGCGCTGTTGCCGTTGCTGTCGAACACGTCCACCTGGACCGCGACGTTGTTGAGGCTGTTGGCCGGGTCGTTATTGATCAATTGGAGCGTGGCGTTGAACGCCGAGCGCGTGAGGACCAGGTCCTGGTCGAGCTGCAGTCGGACATCCGCGCAGATGCCGCCGGCGTCCTGCGGCGTGGGGGGCGAACCCGTCGGCGGGCGCTGCGAGCTGTGTGCCGCGGAAACCGCACCCGCCGGTCGCTGGGGCGCGGGTGCCGAGGCCGGCGTCGCGTTCTCGGCGAGGGCAACGTTTGCCGATTGGCCGAACTGCGCCAGGAGACTGCGGAGGGCCTCGGGTTGCTGCCCATCGGTTTGTTCGAGCAGGGCTTGCATCAGCGGGAGGAGTTGCGCCACGGTGGCGGCGTCGAGCGCCGCGCCCGGACAATCCGTCGATGGCTGAATGAAATAGAACTTGCCTGGAGTCGGTTCGTACTGAAAAGCATCGAAGCTCTGGCCGAACACGCTGAAATTGTCGGTCGCGTAGAGGCCGTCGGACTTGAAGCAGTACTTGACGCCGTTTTTCTTGGACCAGGTGGCCGTGAAACTAACGCCGCCATAGAGCCCGATGTTCATGGTTCCCGCGTTGTCCTCTTTGGATACGCCGGCGGCGGTGAATTTCCCCTTGGCTTTGCCTTCGATCGCGGTCTTGATCGGCACGCTGAACGTGAGGGAGACAGACGCATCAGGATCCTTGCCGCAGCCGCCGCTGGCGGACCCGGTCAACGAGATGGTGGGCGTGGCCTTGGCGGTGCCCTCCAGTTTGGCGTCGTAGGTCAGTTGTCCGTTCACGCCTCCGAGCGTGAACGGCAACGAGACATTGTCCTTGCCGATGGTAAGCGACTTGCCGATGGGGAGTTCGCCTTTGCCCGTCAATTCCCCCGAAACTTGCAATCCGGGCGGACCGCTGCAGCAGGTCTGCGCCTTGCCTTTGGCCTCGGCGGTCAATTTGAGCTGCATGCCCAGCGTCCGCGTCCACGGGTTGACTGCCAGTTCCGCATTGGCGAGCGTCTGCAGGATGTCGAGGCCGGGCTTGAGCGCGGCATTGGCCAGAGGGGTCCAGTCGAAGCTGATCGTCTTGCAGTTCGTGTTGCAGTTGGGCGGCATCGAGAAAAACGGCGTGCTCACGTAGGGCGATCCCGCGCCGCCGGTGCCCCCGCCGCCGAAACCACCGATGCCACCGGGGCAACCGCCGCCGGCGTTCGCTATGCCAATCGGCGTCGAGTACGTCTTCGTCGTGCCGCAGAACAGCGTCCAGATGCCCGCGGCGGAAAGGCCGCAGCCGCCGCCACCGCCGTCCTTCGGAACATGGACCAAGCCCCGGGGGCGTCGGGCGCGGAGTGCCGGCCCGAAGGGCGTCAGCCGCCGGATCGTCAGCGGCACCGTCAGCGAACTGTTGGCCGGCAGCGCGCCGAGGTCGGAGACCAGCGGCGTGAATTGCCAGTCAGAATTGCTCCCGAAGGCGAGGTGAAAATCGTTCGCCGCCACCAGGCCGTGGTTCGCGATGCGCAAGTTGATCTGCGTCACCTCGGCGTTGATCTGCGACAGGTCGATCAGCGCCGGCTCGATCGTCACCACGGGAATCGGCACGAACGTCTCAAACGTCGTCTCGATAGTGATGTTGAAGGTCTCGGGAATCTCGGTCGGCGTCACCGTCCAGACGTACTGCACCGTCTCGCGCGAGAGGAAGGCCTGCGCGTCGTTGGTCAGCCCCGCCGTGACCAGCGCCGTGCCCTGGAAACCGATGTGGTTGCTCGCCGACGCGTCGATGCCGTAGTAGCCTTCGGGCAATTGCGGCACGACGAATTGGCCATTGGTATCCGTGATGCCGTTGGTCAGGACCAGGCCCGAGACGGAGTCCTTCACGGTCACGCTGGCGCCGGCCAAAGGGGGCGAACCGGCGGCATAGAAGGTGTATTCATCGACCGTCGTGACGCGTAACTCACCCTTCGCATCGGACAATGCGCGGAAGCTGAACGGCACGGACACATTCACGTCGCCGCCGCTGACGATCAGCGCGCCATTGTAAGGGCCCAGCGGCAAATCGGCCGCCGGCATCAACTGGAGCGTGACGCGATTGGTCGCGCCCGGCGCGAGCGGCGTCATCGGGTTGAGGCAGGCCACGTGCAGCCAGGACAGATTCGGCGTGACGACGCTCAGCGGCGCCGTCGGCGTGTTGCCGAGGTTGGCCAAATCAAATGTCACCACGGCCTGGCCGCCGGGTTTCACGCCTGCCAGCAACGTGGCCGGCACGGCGCTCACGCGGGCCCGCAGCGGCACCACGCTGACTTGCAGCGGCACGTCCAGGGTCGCGCCTTCCGCGCTGGTCAATTTCAAATCGACCGTGCCCTGCAGCGTTGAGGCACCGCTGGCGGTCAGGACAAAACTCAAAAGGTTCGTCGCGAAACCCGGCAGCGCGGCAGCGAGGCTGGCCGAGCCGGCCACATTTCCCATCTGGCTCGACACGTTCACGGCGAGCGACGAAAGCGGCACGTCGCTCAGGTTCACGACCGCAACCGAGCCGGTGACGCTGTTTTGCTCGACCACCGTTACGGTCGGCGACGACGGAATCGCCTCCATGCCGAAGAGCGTGAAGGTGTCCTGAACGGGCGCGCTGGCGTCGCCCGGATGGGCCGCGCCGATTTGATAAACCCCACCTTCGTTGGGCAGCGGCAGGAAGGCATTGGTGAAATTCCCGCCGTCGTCGGTCTGAGCGAGGATGATGCGCTGCGTGCCGCGCACCGTCAGGAAAATGTCCACCGGCACCTGCGCCGCGAACGTGCCGTCGGGCCGGAAGGCATGGCCGTGGAAGGGCACCGGCGTGCCGCTTGGGGCGCGGTGCAGATCGACGGACACGGTCGCCTCGTAGGCCGCCGTCACGTGGATGGGCGTGGGGCTCACGAGCGTATTGTTGTCTTCGAGCGTCTCCGGCACGGCATTGCCCACGTCGGTGCTCACCACCACCCAATAATCTCCGGCGTTCACCGGCAGCAGCACTTGCAGCGCCTGGTCGAACGACTGGCCCACCGGCAGCGAACCGGCGAAGGTGAAGGCGCCGGCCGGTGGGTTCGTCACGTTGCCCGGGTCCTGCGTCAGGAAAACCTGCGTGAGGAAGCTGCTGGAGGTCGGCGCCTGGCCCTGGTTCAGGATGCTATAGGAAATGTTGGCGTAACTTTCCGTGGGTGCGTTGGTCGGCGCGGTGATGCCGGCCACGACCAAATCGGGGAGATTCACGTTGCCGACGACCAGCCCGGCGACGCCCTCCGTGACGCCGGGAGCGGTGGCCGAAATCGTCACCGGATAATTCACGCCGGGCGCGCCGTTCGTGGTCGAGTTGACGGGAAACGTCGCGGAACCCTGGCCCGCCGGGATGGTGACGCTGGCGGGGACCGTCGCGTGGGTCGCGTCGCTCGATGACAGGCCCACCACGAGGGCCTGGGTGGTGCCGGTGTTGGTGCGCCACACCAGGCCCGTGGTGGCGGGACTCAACCCCGCCGCGACCAGCGCGCGAGCCAGCGACAGCATGAGCGTGGGGCCATTGTCGTCCAGCACCGTCAGCAGCGCCGGCGTGCCTGCGGCGACCGGCGCGCCCGTCAGCGAATCGGTGACCCAAGGCGTGATCAGCGTCTGCCGGGTGTTGCCGACGATGTGGTCTTCGACCGCGGCGACGGGGAAGCTCGCGGAGGCTTGACCGGCGGGGATCGTCACGAGGCCGGGCACCCGCGCCGCGGCGGGGTTGCTGCTCACCAGTTGCACCACGACCGGTTGCGCGGACACCGGCGTGCATGTCACCGTGCCGGTCGTTGCCTGCGGCCCGGCGCCTTCGCTGACCGTGCTGGCGGCGAGCGTGACCTGCACCGACGGCACATCGGCGTCCAGCACCAGCACGCTCACGGGCGGCGCGTCGTTCATCCCCGCGGCCCCGGCGGTCACTTGAACCGTTCGGCCGGTGCTGATCAGCCCGTCGTCGATCGCCTGCAATGGGAACGTGGCGGAGGTCTGCCCGGCGGGAATCACGACCGTGAAGGGCACCGTCAGGTGGTTCGGATCGGAGCTGCCTGGAAGAACGGTGATGTCATTTGTCGTGGCGTCCGGCAGCGTGACGGTCGCCATGAGCGTGCCGCCCTCCGGGACGACGGGCGACGCGACCTGCAACGCCAGCGCGGCCACGTCGGAATCGTTCTCCATCACCTCGGCCTGCCCGTCGGCGAAACCCGGCGCGCTGGCATCGATCGTCGCGAACTCCGGCCCATCGACCACGCCATCGGGAATCGCGACGAACTGGAAGCCCGCCGAGGCAAGCCCGGCGGCGATGACGACGTTGGTCGGCACGAGCAGGTGGACGGGATTGCTGTTGGACAACGCGACGGTGAGTGGCTGGGAAAGGTCGCCGTTGCGCGTCACGGTGCCGGTCGTCGGCGGATCGTTCTCGTTGATCTGGGCCGGCATCTGGAGGGTGAGCGCGGCCGGCAGGAACGTGCTGTTCGTCGCGACCGTCCAGTTGTTGTTCGTGTTGGCCTCGACGACGTCGCCGCCGCTGTTGACGACCACCGCGAAGAACACGTTGCCCACGGGGCTCGAGAGCGGCACCACGACGTCCTGCGTCCGCGTCAATCCGTCGCCGGGGTTCAGCATATTGGTGAAGGTGAAGACGGCCAGCGGTTGCGCGTTCGTCAGGCTGCCATCGGCCGAAAGCAACGCGGTCTCAGTCCAAACGCCGCTGGCGGTGGCGCTGCCCACGTTGGTCACTGCCCAGCTCAACGTCGCCGTCGCGCCCGGCGTGATGGAGGCCGGGGCGAGCAGGTTCGTCGCCGCCAAATCCGGCAGCGGCGGCAGGGTGAGGGAAATGGCGGCGCTCAGCATGTTGTTCGTGCTGGGAACCTCCGGTTGGGCATTCGCCGCGTCCGCCACGGCCACAAGATAATACGTGCCGGCGGCGGACCCGTTAGAGAGCGGGAGGGAAACAGTGAGGCGGTGCGCATAACCCGCACCGGGCGCCAAGGGCGAGCCCCCGGGAATCGTGGCGAGCAGAGTTCCCCCGACGGCGGCGGGTGAAGAACCGAAGTAGATTTGATCGGACCACGCCACCGTCGCCGCGGCTGTGCCGAGGTTGGTAACGGAATACGAGACATTGACGGCTTGTCCGAATTGGGCGCTAGACGGAGCGATGAGCTGAGCCAAAACCAAATCCACGGCGGTCAGAACCGTCGGCGTCAAGGAAAACGCGGTATTGTTGGAGAGGGAGCTTTCCGGCAGCGAACCGCCGCTGGCTACGGTGACTCCAAGATAGACAGGTCCCAAGAGCCCTGCCGGCAGGAGCAGTTGCTGTGTCGCAGTGACCGCGCCGTTGGACGGAACTGCGGTGGCAAACGGGACCACGCCCAGACTCAGAGCATTAGAGCCCGAAGCGTTGGTGGAAATCCAAAACTGATTTAACCACGGAGGCGTGGCGGTTGTGCCGCTCAAGTTTGTCGTAGTGTAGGTCAAGCTGACCGGCTGTCCCAGAACCGCCCCGGAGGGCGTTATGAGATCGACTGGTTTCAGGTCGGCATGCTGGGGCTGCAACACCACGCCACTGTTGGTCACGTCGAACGTGGTCCTGGAAGGCTGATAACTGCTCAGCGCCGTAAGGGCGACCTCGCTTCCGGCGCCATTGGCTATCACCTGGGCGTACCCGTTCGAAATGGAGCGCAGGGCGGCTAGTTGCACTTCGCCCCCGTTTAGAGCCTCGACTTGCAGGTTGTAATTGGCGTAGGCATCGTACGGCGCAATCACGTTCGTGAGCCCGTTCAGGCTTAAGACGGTGTTTGTCCCCGCCGCCTCCCAGACGGGATATTGCGCCGCGCTTTCGTCGCACTCGGCCACGGCCGGAAAAGAAATGCTGGCGCCGTCCAGCGCATAAATGCTGGCGCCGTCGACATTGACGACGTCAGGCAGGGTGAAGGCGCCATTTGTGACAGCAAGCGAAACGCCGGTGAGATTTGTGACCGTAGCGAGGTTCAACGAGCCACCGCCCAGGGTGATGGTGGCATCTGTAACTTGTTGCAGTTTGCCAGCCGTGATCGAGCCGCCGCCGCTGGGCTGCAACTGGGAGATGGCGCCGCTTTCCTGTGCGCCAAAAAATGTCTGCAGTTCGGGCACGGCGAGGATGCTCCCGCCGCCGCTGGCCTCCGCTTGCACAACACCGCCAGAAATGGCCGTCAACGAATCCATCTGAACCCCGCCTCCGCCCACCGCCTGGAGGACCAGCGCGTTGGTGCTGTAATAGCTGTACGGTCCAACAATGTTGGTTAGCTCGTTTAACGCCAGCAAGCTGTTGGTCCCGCTGGCTTGCCAAAGAGAAGAACCGCCGCCGGAATTGTTCACGCTCTGC
>Ga0209415_10010074_pt1 | contig 16136 bp, 13 predicted proteins | sample PeaSoiSIISIP2007_FD_187696 | JGI IMG/M metagenome (GOLD analysis project Ga0209415, IMG submission 187696) | Peat soil microbial communities from Weissenstadt, Germany - SII-SIP-2007 (SPAdes) (version 2) | ecosystem: Environmental > Terrestrial > Soil > Wetlands > Peat | place: Germany...
TGCGCGCCTCGCCGCTCGTCACGGGCGCCGCGCTCGTGCCCTGGGCGATCGCGGGCAGCATGGGCGCCGCCGTCATCGGTCCACGCCTCATGCCCCGCATCCCTGCGCGATACCTGCTCACGCCCGGACTGCTGCTTTGCGCGGCCGGGAACCTGCTGCTCGCCGGCCTCACCCCGACGAGCTCGTATGCGCCGTTGATCCTGGGCGCGGAGGTTCTGCTCGGCTTCGGCGCCGGTCTCAACGGGACGCCGGCATTGAATGCGGCCCTCAGCGGTGTGGCACCTGCCGACACCGGGGTGACCTCCGCCATGTCGAGCACCTCGAATCAGATCGGCGCGTCCATCGGCACCGCGCTGCTCAGCACGCTCGCCGCGAGTGCGACCGCCGCATACCTCGTGACCCACGGCGCACGGGCGGCTTCGGCAGCTGCCATCGTGCACGGCTTCACGAGCGCTATGACGTGGGGCGCGGTCGTCGTGCTGGCCGGAGCGCTGCTCGTCGGGATGCTGGTCAATGCGCACCCCCAGGTTCAGGCGATCGCAGCCGGCGATAGGCCTGATCGGGCCGCGGTCCGCAGCTGAGAACTGCACCGCACGTGCGTCGCGACCGGGGTGCGAAACTCAGGTCGCCACGCGGCCACTGTCGCCGTCTCTCGGTAACCCCGCCCCGACGCGCACCGGTCCGTGCCAGCTGCCCGCTCGTCCACCCCATCGCACCCCAGCCATCACGTGCGTTTCACGTGGCTGTCTCTGGGGCTGTCAGCGGGACCGCAGACGCGCCGTCGGAGCCTGTCCGAGGACGCATTCACGCGTGGAATCGTGGTGAGCCGGCTGGGATTCGAACCCAGGACACGAGGGTTAAAAGCCCCCTGCTCTGACCGCTGAGCTACCGGCCCGCGCACAGGGTAGCGGCGGCGGACTCCGGGCGCGAGCGACGTCAACCCCACCCGTTGCACCCCACCCGTTCCCGGTCGAATCGGGACGTTTGCCCCTGTCGATCGGCCCATGTCCGGGTGACGATCGGTCCTCTCGAGCCGCCCCGTCGGCCAGGTTGGGGGACGGGGACGAAGGAGGATCTGGCGATGACGCGCGTCCTCGTGGTGCACCACGACATCGACATTGCCGACCAGGAGGTCGAGGCGCTCCGAATGGCCGGCTACGAGGCAGAGCTGTGCACGGGGCCAGCCATGAACCGCTGTCCAGTCCTCCGTGGCGAACCGTGTGACGCGGCGGAGCAGGCGGACGTGCTGCTCTACGACGTGTGGGCGACCGGGGAAAGCGACGGCGGACGGCGGCTCATCCACGGACTGCGCGAGATGTACCCCGGCATCCCCGTGGTGCTGACGGCACCTGGACTCGAGCTCGACTGGGTCGAGGAGGAGGGCCCGAGCGGCGTGACGCCGCTGACCGGGGTCCCGGATCGCGCCCACCTGCAGGCGGCAATCACAGAGGCCCTCGCCCACCGCGCCGAGACCTGACCCCGCAGGCCAGTCGGCCGGGACCTGACGCCGCAGGTCGGTCGGCCGCGCCCCGGCGCTCTCTGCCCGCCGATCGCCGCGGAACAACGCCGAGCGCCGCACGTGGCGCACGGGAAGCTGTGCCGCAGGGGAGGCCGACGGGTCCGTGCGAGAATCCGGCGGATGGGACGCTTCTACGACATCGACGCCGCCAACGAGCGCCTGGTCGAGCTGAGGCCGCTGCTCGAGGGCCTGCGGGCCGACCGTGATGCCCTGGCGCAGGCCCAGCGGGAATTCCGCGAGACTCTCGCGTCGGACGGGGCGCCCGGTTCGGAAGGCACGCTCCAGGCGCAACAGGGCCGCGTGCGCGAGATCGTCGCACGAATGGAACAGGCGGTCGCGCAGGTCGACGCATGGGGTATCACGCTGCGGGACATCCAGACGGGGCTGGTCGACTTCCCGGCGCTCGTGACCGGGCGGCAGGTCTGGCTCTGCTGGCGGCTGGGCGAGGGGGACGTCGCATGGTGGCACGAGCTCTCCGCAGGCGTGCGGGGCCGTCGTCCCTTGATCGACCTGGCGTGACACCCGCACGGGGCCCGATCCTGGTCCTGGACGGCGACCCCCGCCCGGAGCTCGAGCGGCGAGGCATCCCGCTGCGCCCGGCGCCGGGTGCGCTGCCGCTGCCTGTCCGGGAGTCCGTGGCCGTTCGCACGTTCCACGCCGGTTCCGCCCTGGCCGGCTCGGACGTCGTGACCGCGATGACGGGGGACCTTCACCGCCGGGCGCTCGCCCGGATCGGCGCCGCGCGGCGGGTGCGGGAGTGGATCGGCGTGGCGCTGGACCTGGCACGAGAGGCGGCGGCAAGTGCGGAGGATGCCGGCCGGCCGGAACGGGCCGGTGAGCCGGCCCCTCCCGTTCGCGTTGCCGGCCTCGTGTGGCCCCTGGAGCCGCACGGCGGAGCGGAAGCCGCCCCGGACGTCGCCGACGCGTCGGCCGAGCACCGGGCACACGCGGGCGCGCTTACGGACGCGGGCGCCGGGCTGCTGCGCATCGAACGGGTCGAAACGATCGCCGAAAGCGAGGCGGCGACGATCGCCGCGATCGATACGGGCGTCGAGACCTGGACTGGGGTGGTGCTCGACGAGCGTGGGACGGCCCTGGTGTCGGGCGAGCCGGTGTCCGCGTGGCTGTCGGTGGTCGCGCCGCTCGAGCCGTCGGGTCTGCTCATCGAGGCGAACTCATGGGATGCCACGATGGCTGGGCTCGACGCCGCTCGCGCGGCGCTCGACCTGCTCGATCCGCGCGGCGCCATCGCACTCGGCGTGGCCCTGCCGCTGGAGACCGCAGCACTCCAACCCGAAGGATCCCGACCGCCGGAGGCCGGGCTCCTGGAGGCCGGCGCCACGCTGCTGTCGGCCGGTCGCGACGGCTCGCCGCAGCGATTGGCTGCGCTGCGCGCCGTGGTAGACGTCGAGCAGGCGGCCCGAGTCCGCAACGAGCGCCTGCGGCAGGATCGGATGGCAGCGTGGCTCGCCCAGGCATCCGACCGCGCGCTGCCCGGTCCGGCCCTGTGGCTCGAAACCGATCCGGTGCCGCGATCGGAACTGGCCCTCCCCGACCGGTTTTCCTGGCACGTGGCGGACCCGGGGGCCGTGCGCCAGCTCCCAGCCGAACGCTTCCGCCTGGCGGTCGTGCCGGCGTGGGACGGCCTGACGACGCCGGCAAGTCCGGTCGACCTGGTCGGTCCACTCGTGGACGCGCTCGAACCCGGCGCGTGGCTGCTCGTCGAGGGCACCGGGGTCCCCGAGGCGTTGGCCACGGACGCCAGGCTGGGCGACATCAGGCCCGCCGACCCGACCGGCCCGGGTGTGTACTCCTGGCTCGCCCGTCGCCGGCCCTGAACGTCCTCCGCCGGCCCCCTGACGGACTTGCGACGGACCGGGCCATCCAGTCCTTGACGGTGCTTGCCTCCCACGCGACCCTCCCGGACGGAGGGAAGGGAAGGAGGCACGTCCACTGAACGCACAACGACCGAACCGGAACCCAGCGAACCGGAAGCAGCGTCGAGCCGAGGAGCGAGAGGGTCGCGGCGCCGCTGCCGGCCGGTCCGCTGCTCCGACGAGGCGTCGGACGCCCGCACAGCCGTCCCGCCTGGCGGCCCTGGCACGCTCACCGATGGCGCTGATCACGGCCGGCGCCGTCTTGATCGGCATCGTCGCCATTGCCGCGAGCCTGCTCCTCAACCAGCCTCCGTCCGCTGCGCACCTCGTCGCCCCGGCCGAGCCCGCGCCCGCGTCGCTGGCGAGTGGCATGGCGCTCGGAAGCGCCGCCGCGAAGGTGACCGTCGACGTCTACGCCGACTACCAGTGCCCGAACTGCCGGGCCTACGCGGAGCAGGTCGAGCCGCGACTGGTGAACCAGTACGTGCGTCCGGGCTCCGCCAGGATGGTGTTCCACGACCTGGCGTTCCTGGGCACGGGCTCCGACCCGGCGAAGAACGAGTCGATCCAGGCGGCGGTTGCCGCGCGGTGCGCCGAGGACCAGGGCAGGTTCTGGTCCTACCAGGAGTACCTGTTCGCGAACCAGGGGCCCGCCGAGAACGGCGGTACGTACAACCGCACCCTGTTCGACGCCATCGCCGAGCGGATCGGCATCAACCGCACCACGTTCGATTCCTGCATCGCCGATCCGGCGCAGGCGAAAGCGGTGCAGTCCGACACCGCCGCGGCGTTGCAGGCGGGAATCCACCAGACGCCGACGCTCATTGTCAACGGCACGACGCTCGGATCGTGGGGCCTGCAGGCCGTTTCCGCGGCGATCGACGCGGCCCTCGCCGGCGCGGGACCAGGTCCCTCAGCGGCTTCCTCGGCGGGCCCGTCGTCGCGCCCATCGTCGGTCCCTTCGCCCACCCCGCAGGTGACGCCGGCGCCTTCCTGAGTCAGCCCGAGTACTCGTCCTCGAGCGGCGGGTGCACCCGGCCGCGGGTGAGCCGCGAGAAGAACCGCCGCGTGGCGCGACGGTGGGAGAAGGCCACGCCGATGAGGATGAGCAGCGCGAAGTCCGTGCCGCCCACGACGCTGGCGTCGACGTACCCCAGCTGCTGGCCGATGTCCCCCTTGATCGAGAGCGCCGGGATGGTGGCGCCCACCAGGCCCAGCGCGAAGAACGGCGGCCTCGGCGAGATGTCACTGCGGAGCGTGGCTGCGGACGGTCCGCCGATACCCGCGCCACCGATCAGGAACGCCTGGCCGCTCGTCACGACCGCCGCCGCGCCGGCTCTCGGCTCGGAGACTCGGCCTGCCTGCCCGGCCGCCGCCAGGTTGTCCTGCGTAAGCTGCTGCCACCCACCGGCCAGGTCGCCGGCGGCGTCCGGGGTGGCCCAGTAGAACGAGTCCGTCGGTGTTCCGGCCGCATCCCGGCCGCCCACCACGTAGAGCGAGCCGTTCGCCACGAACCCTGAGGCATCGGCCCGGGGCGCCGGCAGGGACTGCGACTGACGGCTGACGTTCCAGCCGAGCACGCCGTTCGTCGCCGCGTCGACGGCCGGCTCGCCCTTCGAGTCGAGCGAGAGGCGGAAGACGCTCGCCTGCGCGCCGTGCGCATCCTGGCCGCCCGCCAGGTAGAGGAAGTTACCGACCTCGGCGCCGACTGCGAACGCTCGCCCCGCGGGGAGGACCAGCGCCGGCTGCTCCTTCCAGGGACCCAGCGCGCCCGTGGTCGCATCCGCGATGGAGCGGTACACGGAGCGGCTGTACCCACCGGTGGCGTCCCGGCCCCCCAGGAGCCAGACGCTCGTCGGCCCGACGACCGCCGCCGCGCCCGCCAGGGGCTTGGGAAGGGTCAGGGCAGGGAGCGGCTTCCAGCCGGTCAGCGCGCCGTTGGCGTCGAGAACGGCTTCGTACACCGCGTCGGACGGCTTGCCCTCCTGGTCGGCCCCGCCGATGAGGAGCGTCGTGCCGGAGATCGTGGCCTCGGCCGCGCCCACGCGCGGCGCCGGGAGAGCAGCGGCCGTCTTCCACGGCGAGAGGTTGCCCTCGGCGCTGACCGTGGTCTGGAACACCGACGCACTGGCCCCGCCGGGGCCGCTGCCGCCGGCGACGTACAGGCTCGTCCCGGCCGTGATCGCGACCGCGTCGACGCGTCCCTCGGGGAGCGACAACTGCGGCGGGTTCCCCTGCCATGGGATGAGCGATCCGACGGGGGCCGGGCAGGGCAGGTCGGCGTTGTCGGGTGGGCAGAGGTTGATCGGGCTCACGATGTTCGCCCCGAGGTCGATGGTCGGGAACACCGTGAAGTAGTAGGCGCGGTCGGGCAGGTAGCCGAGCACCACGACCAGCACGACGAACCAGCCCAGCGCCTTGATCCCGGCCCACGTCCAGCCGTCGGCGTCGAGCGCGCCGAAGAAGGCCCGCCTGCGGCCGCCGCCGGGCGGCAATGCCCGCTCCGCCACGTCTCCTCCCGCTCCCTGCGCGATCCGACTACGGCTCGATCTGGATCGTGCCGTGCATTGTCGTGTAGTGCCCGGGCACCAGGCATCCGAAGCCGAACTGCCCGTCCTGGTCGAAGGTGTAGTCAAGGGTTTCGGTTCCGGACGAGAAGTCAGGGACACCCTTGAGCGCGGCGGTGTTGGCGGCCTGAAGGTCGGAGACCAGCCCAACGTAGAAGTTGTGCGTGAAGTTGGCGGTGTTGGTGATCTCGAAGCGCACCGTCTCGCCTTTCTTGACGTAGATCGTGGACGCCTGCTGGCCGCTGGGGTCCGTGATCTCCAGCTGCGCGGTCTCGTCGAGCTTGATCACGCGTGGGCTCTGCGCCGTGCCGGGGCTGGCGATCGGCGGCGGAGACCCGGCCGCGGTGCTCGACGATGCAGGCGCTGCGCCCGGGCCGATCTGACCGCTGGGATTCCGCCAGCAGGCGGGCACGGGCGTGGCGCCGGGAGGCGGCACGTACGTGGGGTCGCGCCAGCCCTGGTGGATGGCCGACGGGCCGGCCGTCTGCCCCGGGGACGCGACGGGCTGGTAGACCCAGCTCACGTCCTTGCTGGCCGTGATGAAGGCGATCAGGTCGTCGACCTGCACGTAGTTGAGCGGGCCGCCGTTGACGTCGGACCAGATGGGCATGAGGCTGTTCGGGTCGCCGCACACGTAGCGACCGCCCACCGTGAGCACGTTCCGGATGTAGTTCGGGTTCAGGTGCCCGGCTCCCGGGGCGCCCGCCGGCGTCACGGCGTTGTACAGCTTGCCCTGGTCGTTGAGGGGCGGCCCGATGCCGCCCTGGCCCTGGTCGCCGTGGCACCGCGCGCAGTTCGACAGGAACAGTTGCTCGCCGGCCTGGATCGCGGTGACCTGCTGGGCCTGGGCCTCCTTCGCCAGGCGGCTCGTGTTCGCCACTGCCGGGACGCCCAGGTCGTAGAACCAGTAGATGGGGATGAACAACGCGATGACCAGGACGGCGAGGAAGGCGATGGCACGGGCGTTGCCCGTCTGCCGCACGATCTGCGCGGCGCGCTCCTCGCTGAGCCCGACGGTGTGGGCGGTATCGGGGGCCGAGAAGCGCTCGACGCCCGCCTCCGTGGGGGGTCGCGGTTCCAGTTCGCGCCCGGTGCGGTGATCGCCGGTTCCATTCACAGGCAGCCCGGACCCTTGGCCGGGATCAGTCCGGGCTGGCCGATCGAGACTGGAAGCGGACCCAGGGTGATCTTCCCGGTATCGATCGTGAGGATCCCGTTGGAGTCGATGGTGGAGGCGAAGCGGTCGAGACTCCGCGGGGCCGGCCCCAGCTCGGCGACCTTGATGCCGAGCCGGTCGTAGCGGGAGCCGTGGCAGGGGCACTCGAACCAGAAGTTGCTGGGGCAGAAGTTCGGCTTGCAGCCGAGGTGCGTGCAGCGCTGCCAGAGCGTTCGCACGTTCGTGCTGGCACCGTCACCGAGCGAGTTGTCTCCGGGCACGAAGCCCCGGCTCGGGTCGAGCATCATGATGTACGTCTGGGCGCTCTGGAAGTAGGCCGGCGCGCCGTCGCTGAACTTCGCGGCGCTGTTGGCCGGCGAGGCGGCCACGGTCTTGATATCCCCGATCTCGACCGTGCCTCCGAAGCCGCCCGCGAGGTTGGGCCACAGGAAGCCGAGCGTCCCGCCGAGCACCTCGGCCAGCCAGAGGCCCACGGCCGCCCCGAGCGATCGTCGCAGCAGCTGGCGGCGGGACAGCCCGGCGGATCGGCCGGACCGCATCGACTTCAGCACCTCTGGCGTGAGCGCACGCGGCTGTTCGGAGACGGCGAGCTTCCAGTTACCCATGAGGCGACGGTCCTCCCGGGAGACGCGCGGCCGACATCATCGCCGTTCCTCGTTCGCGGCGTTCACAGCGCGAAGTGCAGCCCGCTGACCCACGGCAGCACGAAGGCGTAGCCGGGACCGCGGAAGAAGGCGCCGACGAAGGTGAGGAAGAGCCCGAAGATCGCGATGTAGGAGAAGAGCATGACGCCGAGCTTCCGGTCGGACGGCCGGTGCGAGCCCCCGGTGCCGTCGGGACCGCGGTCGATGAAGGGGATGAGCGCAGCCCCAACCAGCACGAACGTCGGCACCAGGACGCCCGCCACGGTGGGATGGAACGCGGTCAGCAGCTCCTGTAGCCCGACGAAGTACCAGGGCGCCTTGGCCACCTCCGGCGTCACGTTGCCGTTGGCCAGGTCCTCGAGCGGCGCGTTCACGAAGACGCCCATGAAGAGCAGGAAGATGCTGATCATGGCGGCCGCGAAGAACTCGATGGCCAGCAGGTGGGGCCAGGTCAGGACGGTGTCGTCCGGCTCCTTCTGCACCCGCACGACGGCGTCCTGCTTGACGAGCGCGAGCAAGCGGTACGGCTTGGCCGCCATCGGCACGCGCTGCTTGTCGATCTCGGTCGTGCGCCGCTCCGGGGGCGCCGCAGGCGTCGTGCTCCGCTGGGGGAGTCGAGTCTCGGTCATCTCAGTCTCCGCGAGAGCCCGTCACAGCGGGCCGGAGATCCCGCCGTCCTTCCGGATCCGCCAGAAATGGACGGCCATGAAGACGGCGGCGATCAGCGGGAACGCCATGATGTGGAGCACGTAGAAGCGGAGCAGCGTGTTCTGCCCCACCTCGATCCCACCGAGCAGGATGAGCTGGGACGGCTTGTTGAACAGCGGCGCGTAGTTGGCCATGTTGGTGCCGATCGTAATGGCCCAGTACGCGATCTGGTCCCACGGCAGCAGGTAACCGGTGAACGACAGCATCAGCGTCAGGAACAGCAGCACGACACCGACGACCCAGTTGAACTCGCGCGGCGGCTTGTACGCCCCGTGGTAGAAGACCCGCATCATGTGCAGGAAGACGAAGAACACCATCAGGTGGGCCGCCCAGCGGTGGATGTTGCGGGTCAGGAGTCCGAACACCACCTGCGACTGGATCTGCAGGATGTCGGTGTAGGCCTGCGTGGCGGAGGGAACGTAGAAGAACATGAGGTAGACGCCGGTCACGACCAGGACCAGGAACAGGAAGAACGACAGCCCCCCGAGGCAGAACGTGTAGGCGAACTTCACCGCGTGCTGGCGCACCCGGACCGGGTGGAGGTGCAGGAACACGTTGTTCATGACCGCCATCGCCCGCGAGCGCTCGTCGGTGGGGTAGGCCTGCCGGAATACCGAGCGCCAGACCGCGCTGCGGCGGATCGACTGGTCGACCCGCTCGAGGAAGCTCACCTGCCGCCACCTCCGGTCACCGGCTGGTTGTCAAGGCCGAACAGTCCGAGCTGGGCATCGCGATAGCTCTCCTTGTAGAGCCACCCGTCGCTGCTGACTTCCTGGAGTTCGAACCGCTCCATCGTGATCGCGTCGTAGGGGCATCGCGTGACGCACAGGGCGCACCGGATGCACCGCTCTTCGTCGAGGACCATCGCCGCGCCGGTCTGCCAGCCGTATGCCTCCACCAGCTCGGGAAGCGCCTCCTCGGACTTCATCTGGCTGACGTCGATCATGTGGATGACGCCCTCGGGGCACACGTCCGCGCACGCGCCGCAGAGGACGCAACGGAACGGGTCGAACCAGATGTTGTAGTTGCACATCAGGCAGCGGGTGGACTCGGCGACGGCCTCGGTCGCGCCGTAGCCGCGCTCGACGGGCTGCGCGAAGTTGACGGACGGGTCGGTCGAGGGCATGCGCGCCGCCGGCGACACCATCGGCACATGCTGCCGCGGGATGGTGTCCCAGAACTCGGGCATCTCGTGGCGCCAGGAGCTGATCACCCGCACGCCGGCCCGGATCTCGACCTGCGAGCGCCCGGACAGGTACCGGTCGATGGCGTACGCGCACTTCTTGCCGTGACCCGCGGCCTCGATGAGCGTGGTCGGGCCGGTCACGAAATCGCCGCAGGCGAAGACGCCCTTGACGTTGGTGGCGTACGTGCCGGGATCGACCTTGATCCGCCCCCGGGCGACCTCGAACCTCGACTCGACCGGCAGGAAGGTGGTGTCGGCGGCCTGGCTGACGGCCGGGATGACGGTCTCCGCGGGAATGACGAACTCGGTCCCCGGTATCGGCACGGGCGAGCGCCGGCCGGTCGCATCGGGCTCCCCGAGCCGGTTGCGAATCATCCTGACGCCGGTCAGCCGCCCGCTCTCCCCGATCAGCTCGACGGGGCTCACGAGGAACTCCATGCGGACGCCCTCTCGCTCCGTCTCGCCCAGCTCCTCCTCGTCGACCACCAGCTCGGAACGGGTGCGGCGGTAGGCGATGGTCACCCGCTCCGCCCCGTACCGCAGGCTGGTCCGCGAGCAGTCCATGGCCGTGTACCCGCCGCCGATCACCACGACGTCGCGTCCCACTTCGAGCGGCTCGCCGAGGTTGGCCTTGCGCATGTACTCGACCCCGTACTGGACGCCTTCGAGATCGCGTCCGGGCAGGTCGAGGGGAACCGGCTCCATCGCGCCGGCGGTGATCGCGACGGCATCGAAGCGCTCCAGCAGCGCTTCGAACGACACGTCGCGGCCGATGCGGGTGTTGTAGCGGAAGCGGACGCCCAGTCGCTCGATCAGGCGCACGTCCATCTCGATCGCTTCGCGTGGGAGGCGGAAGGCGGGGACCCCGATGAGCATGGTCCCGCCCGCGTACGGCAGCTCGTCGAAGACCTCGACCTGGTAGCCGGCCGTCGCCAGCTCGCGGGCGACCGACAGGCCAGCGGGTCCCGCGCCGACCACGGCGACGGTCTCGTCGCGACGCGTGACGACCGGCATCTCGTCGGGAATGCCGGAGGCGGCGTGCCACTCGGTCAGGAACCGCTTCATGGCGCGGATCGCCAGCGGGCGATCGATGTCGCCGCGCCGGCACGCGCGCTCGCACGGCGCCGAACAAACGTAGGCGCACATGGCCGCGACGGGGTTGGGATCGCGGGCCAGGATGTAGCCCTCCTCGAAGCGGCCCTCCGCGGCGAGGTTGAGATACCCGCGGCAGTTGGTGCCGACCGGGCACGCCTCCTGGCATTCGATGTTGCACTGCAGCCAGGAGGCGTCGACTGGCTGGACGAGGAACTCCTGGTTGGGATCGATCGCCACGGTCGGATCGGCTCTCCGCTTGTGGGAATGGAGCTGGTTGGTCCGGGAGACCGCGTGGTCGGTGAGGGGCGGAATCTACCATCGGCCGCCGAAAGTCGTGCAAAGAGTGCCCATTCGACACCCCGCGGGAGGGCCATTCAGCTCCGGAGCCGCCTGCCGGGCCAACCCGCTTCGGGGGGCGACCGCCTCGCGGGCCGACCGGCTCGCACCCGGCGCGACTCACACGGCCCGCGCTGTCCGCAGGCCCGCGCTGTCCGATGTCCGGTTGACTCGGAGCCCGACGGCCCGTAGGCTCGCATTCCAGGATGCGACGCCCACCGTCCGCCGTACTGCTCCGCTCGCGATGAGCCTCCCCAATCCGTCCCGCGTGGACAGAATCCTGCGGCGGCTCGTGGGGCGAGGGTCGCGCGACGCCAGTGCGACGACCGAGCCGGAAGCCGCGGACGCCGGGGCACACCGCGATCGCGTCCTCGAAGGGCCAGGTGCGTCGACGGTGGACATACCGGGCGGTGGCGAGACGAGCGAGCCTCTCGGGGGCGTGCCCGGCGAGCCGGAACCGACCGCTGCGGCCGAACCTCCGCCCGCCGATGCCGGACCTGGCCGCGTGGTTGTCGGCGGAGGGGAGTCCCGGCCTGGTGACGTTGGCGCGGACACAGGCGACGGCGCGGACACGGCCGACGGATTGTCAGGTGTCGGGGACGAATGCGCCCGGGACCGTCGCCTGGTCCGCGAGCTGTCGGCACTCGTAGCGCGCGCACGTGCCGTGAACCAGGACGTGCTGGACCGTCAACGTCGGCTGCAGCGCGACTACGATGCCGCCACGGCCAGCGCGCAGGCGGCCGCCGAGGTCATGGACGGGCGGCGCGTGCTCGAGGAGAAGGAGGCGGCCCAGCGACGGTTCCGCGCTGCGCGCACCTCATCCCACAGCGCGTCGGACGTCGAGGAGGCAGCGACGCGCTGGCTCGCCGCCATCAACGACCTTAACGTCCAGGTGCAGGAGGCCCGGCGGACGGCCTCCGTCGAACGCCGCCGTGCCACCCGGCTCGTGGCAGAGATCGAGGCCGGCGGCTACCGGGTTGACGCGGCACGCATCGCGCTGGAGGCCGCGGAGGAGAAGGCTCACCAGGCGCGCGAGGCGCTGGCCGCGTGCGAGGAGCTGCAGGGCGCCCGGCGCGCCGCCGCGGCGATGGCGTCCGGCGCGCCCCATGCGGCCGGTGAGAAGCCCGGCACGACGATGGCGCACGAGGAAGGGGCGCCGATCGGTGCCCTTCCGCGCGTGCCGGCGGCGGACAGCGACATCCCGGATCGCAACATGGCAGAGCCCCGGAGCTACCTGGTCGAGATCCTGCACGGCGACGAGGGCGCGCTCGACGAGATCGTCGCGGCGCTTGCCGCGGACTCGGCCGGGGACGCCCGAAGGTGGCTCCACGAGCTGTCGGCGCTGCGGGACGCGCTGGTTGCGGCCGCTATCGACGCGGCACTCGTCGACCCGCCGAGGGACCACCCGTTCTGGTCGACGTTCTCGCCGGAGGAGGCGCGCGAGATCGCCGTGGCGCTCGCCAGCCTCGGCTATCGATACGACGGCCGGGGAGGCTTTGCGGACGGCCGGCTTCCTTCGGCCCGTGACCTGGCGCTGGCGATCGGGTACGCACGGATGGATCCACGGCGCATCCGGCGCTGGCCTGGTCTCGCCGAGATCCCCCTACTGCTGGACGGAGCGCACGTCGCGGTCGAGGAGTTCGTCCTTGCCGGCGCGCCCGACCTGACGCTCGGGCAGATGGTGGAACTGCTCGGCCGCCGTGCGCCCGGGCTCACCACGCTCTGGGACCAATGGGGACGCGTGCGGCCTCTCCTCGCGGCCGCGGCGCGTTGACGGCTGGTCGGGCGGTCAGCGTTCGATCCGGATGACCCGGAACGGCTCGGCGGCGGGCACCCCCACCAGCGCGCCCTGCTCCGCCAGCCGCGCACGTACGCGCTCATCGACTGCCGTCGGGTCCCGTAGCTGGCTGGCATGCTCCCGCAACGCGAGCATCTTGCGATCGACGTACCCGGAAACGTCCACCCACTCGTCGGGCTCGCCCGGCCAGAAGAGGTACAGCCTCCGGACCACGTGCGGCGTCAGGCCCGACTTCGCCAGGTGCGGAAACGCCATCGCGTTTCTCGCAGCCGGGTAGACGGCATCGACTGCGGCGCTCCCCGCCGCCCGGTGGTCGGTGTGCTGCACGAAACCGTCCGCGGTGAACAGGTGTGTCGGGTCCGACGTCATCACGGCGTCCGGCCGCATCTCCCGGATGATGCGGACCAGCTCCTCGCGCAGCGGCAGGTCGTTCTCGAGCGCTCCGTCCGGCTGGTGCAGGAAATGGACGGCCCGATATCCGATCACGTTTGCGGCGGCACGTTGCTCACGCTCCCGCAGGAGCGCCAGCTGGACCGGGTCGGTGTCCGCGTCGTCCGAGCCGGCGTCGCCGCTCGTGCAGCACACCAGCTCCGCCACGGATCCCCGGTCGATCCAGCTCGCGACCGTCGCCGCAGGCCCGAAATCCGCGTCGTCCGGGTGCGCCACGATGACCAGGAGGCTCTGGGGGCGCTCGGTGTGGAGTGTCGGTTCGCCTGCCATCGTCGGATCGTACCGCGTCAGCGCATGCCAACGGCCAGCGCGGCCATCGCGATCGCGAGCCCCGCGGCAAGCACAGCCGCGTCAAGCCACCCGAGCGAGACCGGCCGGAACACTCCGCGCGGCTGATCCCCATCGAACCCGCGCGCGTCCATCGCCAGCGCCATGCGTTCGGCCCGCCGGACCGCGCTGACCAGCAGCACCATGAGCCGGCGCCCGAAGGCACCCACCCTTCCGAGGACTCCGCGCGGTTCGATCCCCCGCAGCCGGCGGACCGTCCCGATCGCCGTCCAGTCCGCCGCGAGGAGCGGAACGATCCTGAGGGCAGCCAGTGTGCCGTAGGCGAACCGGTACGGCACACGCCATTGCTGAACCAGCGAGTCCGCCAGGCGGGTCGGATCCGACGTCGCGAAGGCGAGGAGGCTGACCAGTGCGATCACCGCCAGGCGCAGGGCGATGGTCGCACCGGCCCAGAGCGCCGTCTCGGTCACCCGCAGCGGACCCGCGGCCATCGCGACACGCGCGGCCGGATCGCCGTTGGCGGGGTTGACCAGCACCGTGAGCAGGCCGAGCCCGAGCGCAGCCAGACCGAGCGGCGCGAGCCGCCCCGGCACTCGTTGGAGTGGCAGGCCGGAGAGCAGCACGAGCGAACCGACGCCGGCCACGGCGAGGACCATCGGGACGGCGGGACCCGCGGCGACCACCGCGACCCCGAGCCAGGCGATCCCCACGACGAGGCGCGTGACGGGCGCGACGCGGGTCAGCAGCGCCGGCCGGATTGGTTCGAGAGGCGCTGGAAGGAAGCTCACGCGATCACCCTCGCCAGGGCCCCGCCGGGCGGAACGGCGGATGGGCCAGAAACTCCGCGGCCGTCCCGTCGAAGATCGCGCGCCCCCGGTCCAGGGCGACGACACGGTCGCACGCTGGGATCAGCCGCGGATCGTGGGTCGCCAGCAACTGCGCCTGGCCGCCGGTCCTGAGCCGGTCGAGCTGAGCCACGACGGCCTCCGCGCCGCGGCGGTCAAGGGCGAACGTGGGCTCGTCGACCAGGAGGATCGACGGCCCGATCACGCTCGCGGCGGCGATCCCCAGGCGCCTCTGCTCGCCCTCGCTCAGGCGGAAGGGATCCTCGCCGGCGAGCGCCTCGAGGCCGAAGTCACGGAGCGCACGGACGACGTCCGGGTCCGAGGCGTCGGCAGGGCGGCCGAGTACGGGCAGGCTCGCGGCGACTTCCCCCGCGCACGTGGACTCGACGAACCCGAGCTCCGGGTTCTGGAACACGAGGCCGAGCACGTGCGCCAGCGACCTGCCGGGCAGCCGGGCGGGGTCCCGATCGGGCGGCCCTCCCCGTTCGGCGACACGCACCGTGCCGCTGGATGGCCGGCGCAGACCGCCGAGCGCGAAGAGCAGTGTCGACTTGCCCGAACCGTTCGGCCCCACCAGCGCGACGCGCTCCCCGGCGTTGAGGACGAGCGAGACGGCGGCGAGGGCGACTCGATCACCTCCCTCGGCGGCCCTCGGGTACCGCACGGTCACGGAGTCGGCGACGAGGACGGCGCGAGCCGCAGGGGGTTGCGCCGGCTCGGGTTTGAGGACGGGCGGCTCGCCGGCCGTCCATGCCTGCCAGGCGCGAGGGACCCAGCTGCCGAGCCGGGCGAGCTCCTCCGCGTGTGCGCGACCCACCTCGCCGGGAGGGCCGAACGCGAGCTGCCGGCCGCCGGCGTCGAGCAGCAGGACGAGGTCCGCCAGCGGGAGCGCCGCGTCGAGGCGATGCTCGATGATGACCAGCGTCCGGGCCCGGGCCGACGCGATGCCGGTCAGCCGTTCGAACACGCCGTCCATGCCCGGCGGATCCAGGTTCGCCGTCGGCTCGTCGAGGACGAGCAGCCCGGGCATGGGAGCGAGGACGTCGGCGATGGCGAGCCGCTGCTGTTCGCCGCCCGAGAGCGCCGCAGTGGCGCGTGTCTCGAACCCGGCGAGCCCGACGAGCTCGAGCGCTTCGGGGACTCGTGCCTTCATCGCCAGCCGCCCCCAGCCGCGGTTCTCCAGGCCAAAGGCGACCTCGTCCTCGACCCGCGGCATCACGAGCTGGCTCTCGGGCTCCTGGAACACGATCCCCGTTCGGCCGCTCACGACCCGGGCCGGCGTCGCGGCGACGTCGAGGTCGCCCACACGCAGGAAGCCGCACCATGTGCCCGGCAGTTCGTGCGGCACCAGCCCCGCCAGGGCGCGAGCGAGCGTGCTCTTGCCGCTCCCCGACGGGCCGATCACGAGCAGAACGTGGCCCGGGGGAACATCGAACGACAGCCCGGCCAGGGCCGGCCTCGTGCGGCCGCGATACGTCCACCCGAAGTCGCGCGCGAGGATCGAGGGCGGCGTGCCGCTCGTACCGGCAATCCCGAACGGGGCGTCTCCAAGATGATCCGCGACCGTGGGCGTCAGCTCGGAAAGCCCTCCAGCACGCCGGCCCGGCGCAGCGCGCGGACGAGCAGCCACCCACCGTACCCGGCGA
>Ga0209415_10010075_pt1 | contig 16135 bp, 19 predicted proteins | sample PeaSoiSIISIP2007_FD_187696 | JGI IMG/M metagenome (GOLD analysis project Ga0209415, IMG submission 187696) | Peat soil microbial communities from Weissenstadt, Germany - SII-SIP-2007 (SPAdes) (version 2) | ecosystem: Environmental > Terrestrial > Soil > Wetlands > Peat | place: Germany...
CCCGGGCCTCGACGACCCGCGGCGTCGAGATGGTCGTCCAGGCCATGCCCACGCACCGCGTCGCCGCGACCGCGGGCGGCGCGGACGACTACCGCAGCCCGTCGGTCTCGCGCGAGCAGCTCTGGGAGCTCATCGAGGGGGCGACCACCGACGCCGGCACGAGGACCGCCGCAGCCCAGGCGCTCGCGACGCAGCTGGACGCCTCCGAGCGCACGCGCCTTCGAGTCGCCGCCGCCCGCTGCGCCGAGCCGCCCACGCGCATCGCGCTGGACACCCTGGCCAGCGGCGAGGACTCCGGAGCCGAAGACGACGTGGGTATCGTCGCGCCGTTCAGCGCGCGAACGGTACGACCCCGTTCCGTGTGACGGCTCCGCTCCTCACTCGCTCTCGAACGCGATCCGCCACACCGTCCCGTTCCCGTCCTCGCTGACGAAGAGCGCCCCGTCGCGCGCGACGGCGACCCCCACGGGCCGCGCCCACACCGCGTCGTCGTCCACGACGAAGCCCGTCATGAAGTCCTCGTACTCGCCGGTGGGAACGCCGTTCACGACGGAGACCGCGATCACCTTCGGCCCCGTGCGCCGTGCGCGGTTCCACGAGCCGTGGAGCGACGCGAACGCGCCGCCGCGGTACTTCGCCGGGAAGGCCGTGGCGTCGTAGAAGGTCATCTGCAGCGACGCCGAGTGCGCCTGGAGCAGCACGTCGGGGACGATCGCGGTGCCGGCGAGCTCGGGCCTCTCGCCCTTGTGACGCGGGTCCTCGTGGTCGCCGAGGTAGTACCAGGGCCACCCGTAGAACCCGCCGCGCCGGACGCGCGTGATGTAGTCGGGCACGAGATCGTCGCCGAGCCCGTCGCGCTCGTTGGTCGAGCACCAGACGTCCCCGGTCGACGCGTGCACGGCGAGGCCGACGCAGTTGCGGATGCCGCTCGCGAAGACCTGCCGCCCTCCGCCCTCGGGGTCGAACACCAGCACGTCCGCCCGGTCGCGCTCGTCGCTGTCGCCCTCCGCGACGTTCGACCCGGACCCGACCGAGACGAACATCTGCTTCCCGTCGAGGGAGAACGCGACGTCGCGCGTGACGTGGCCCCCGCTGCCGGGGATGAGCGTCGCGACGAGCGTCTGCGGGTCGCCCCGCGCCGTCATGTCGCCGTTGCGATACGGAAAGCGCACCACCGCGTTGGTCTCGCCGACGTAGACCCATTGCGGGTCGGGGCCGGGCGGATAGAACGCGATGCCGTGGGGCAGATCGAGGCCCGTCGCGAAGACCTCCTTCCGCTCCGCCACGTGCGCGCCGTCGGCCGCGCGGAGCACGCGCACGCGGCCGGCCAGCATCTCCGCGACGAACAGGTCGCCCGAGGGAGACACCCTCAGCAGCCGCGGCCCGGCGAGATCGTGCGCGAACACGTCGACGCGGAAGCCAGGGGGCACGGCGGGGTAGGTGGCCAGCGGTCGCGCGACGATCTCCGGGGCGTTCCGGACCGAGGGGGTCGCGTACGGCTGCGGGAGATCCGCGAGGGTGATGTGGCGACGCACGCCGGGCCTGTCGCCGTGGTAGTCGCCCGACGTGGCCCCCCCGCTCGCCGCCCGGGACGGCGCCTCGCCGGGAGCGAGGGTCGCCAGGTAGTCGAGGAGATCGCGCCGCTCCGTGTCGTCGGGAACCGCCATCGGCATCGTGGTGCCGGGCACGAGCTGCGGCGGCGCGGCGAGGAACCGGTCGAGCGTCGCGCGGTCCCAGGTGAGGCTCGCCTCGCGCAGCGCGCGCGAGTAGGCAAAGTGCGACGAGGCCGCCTTCCTTCCGACGACGCCGCCGAGCCCCGGCCCCTGCGCCCCGCCTTCCCCGGTCGCGTGGCAGACCGCGCAGCGCTGCACGAAGAGCCGCCGGCCGGGCAACCCGGCGTCGAGGTCCGGGGGAGGCGCTCGAAGGCCGCGCGACCAAGCGACCACCACGGCTGCGCCGAGCAGCGCGAACGCGGCGACGGCGGTGAGGCGAGGGAAGGGAGGGGCGGGCATGCGCGCGCCCGCGATCCTACCCGTCTGCGCTACCCTCCGCCCCATGGCCTCCCTCCGCACCTCGCTGCCGCTGCTCCTCCTCCTCGCCGGCTGCGCCGCCGACCAGGGAACCGTCGCTCCCCCGCCGGCTCCCGTGCCGCCGCCCGTCGTCGCCCCCGCCGTACCCCCGCCGCCTCCCGTGGCCACGGCTCCGGCGCCCGTGCTGCCTCCACCTTCCTTCGAGGCGCAGTACCGGCAGCTCCTCGAGCAGATGGTCGGCGTCGACACGAGCCACGGCGGCGAGACGAAGCTCCTCGAGCCCGTCGCGGCGCTGTATCGCGAGGTGGGCGTGCCCGTGCAGATCCTCGAGTCGGCGCCCGGTCGGGGCAACCTCGTCGCGCGCCTCAAAGGCAGCGGGGCCAGGAAGCCGATGCTCCTCCTTGCCCACGTCGACGTCGTCCCCGTCGAGGGACAGCCCTGGAGCGTGCAGCCGTTCGCCGTGACCGAGAAGGACGGCTTCCTCTGGGGACGCGGCATCAACGACGACAAGAACATGGCGTCGGCGATCGTCGCGCTCACCCTCGAGCTCGCGCGGTCGCACGCGGCGCTCACGCGCGACGTCATCGTGGCGCTCACCGCCGGTGAGGAGACCGGCGGCGGGGCGGGAGTGAGGTGGCTCACCGAGAACCACAAGGAGCTCCTCGACGCGGACATCGCGCTGAACGAGGGGGGCGGGGCGCTCGTCACCGACGACTTCTCGAAGCCCGTGGCCGCCTGGGTCGGCGTCTCGGAGAAGGTCATCCACACGTTCAAGCTCGTCGTGAAGGGCAAGGGCGGGCACTCGTCGCGGCCGCCGACGATCGGCGATCCCGTCGTCGCGCTCGCACGCGCGCTGCTGAAGGTCGGCGAGTATCGCTTCCCGCCCAACGTGCTGCCCGAGACGAAGGCCGACTTCGCCGCCGAGCTGGACACGGCGGAGCCGGCGTACGTCGCGGCGCTCCGTCACGTCATCGCCTCCGCGCCGCGGATCTCCCCGGCCGACGACGCCATCCTGTCGAAGGACCCGGCGTACAACGCGGACATCCGCACGACCTGCGTGACGACCATGCTCAAGGCGGCGCCCCAGGAGAACGTGCTCCCGACGACCGCCGAGGCCGCCGTGAACTGCCGCATCCTCCCCGGCGAAACGCGCGCGCAGGTGCGCGCCGCGCTGGTGAAGGTGATCGCCGACCCGAACGTGGCGGTGCTCGACGGACCCGAGCTCGGCGACGCGCCGGCGACGCCCTTCGAGGGGGAGGTCGTCGAGGCTGTGAAGAAGGTGACGGCGGCGACGTTCCCCGGGATCCCCGTGCTGCCGGGGATGTCGACGGGCGCGAGCGACTCGCGCCACCTGCGCCGGATCGGGATCCGCGCGTACGGGGTCTCGCCGGGCATGGGCTCGCGCGCGGAGGGCAAGGCCGGGCACTCGGCCCACGGGCCCGACGAACGGAAGGCTGTGAAGTGGATGATGCCGGGGGCGGAGTACTTCCGGGAGATCGTGCGGACGCTGGCGCTGTAGGCGCGCGGTTCTCGCTCAGTCCTCGTCGTTCGCTCGCGCGTGACCCACGACGTGATGCACGAGCAGCGGCGCCTTCGCGGGGTCGACGGTCGCCCGGATCGGGAACCGGGCGTCGGTCTTGCCCAGCAGGATGCGCTCCACGAGGAACGACAGGATCGCGACGTCGTGGGCGTCGTCCGTCTCCCGGTACTGCTCGGGAGCGCGGTTCACCCACGCCTCTTCGACCGCGCTCCCCGCGCCCTCGACGCGGAGCTTCACCGCGTAGATGGCGACCCCCGTCCAGCTGCGGTGAAACCAGAGCCACGGCGGCTCGTGGAAGACGAACCACTTGTCCTCCATCTGCCCGGGCACGATGCCGCGCGTGACGCGCTCGTGCTCCGCCGCGTCGAACGAGCGCGCGTACGGGACGCTCGCGCGAGCCTCGGGCATCGGCTGGGTCTTCCAGGATGCGCGCGTCGCGGCGATCATCGTCATCCCGATCCCCTTATGCTAACGCTGGTCGGCGCCGGAGAGATCCGTGAACACGATCCCCGCACCCTGGCTCTTGTAGACGCGGTTCAGATGAATCAAGACGGGCGTGAGCGACTCGAGGGCGATGGCGTTGACGAGCGGGCCCGCGTCGAGGGCGCGCAGTCCCAGGTCGCGCAGGAGGGCGATGACCGTGGCCTTCGCGCGCGCGTCGTCGGCGGCGACGAGGACGTCGCACTCGATGACGTGCGACGGGTCGGCGAGGTGGGTGGAGCTGACGTGGTGCAGCGTCGCGACGACGGGCGTCGAGGCGCCGAGCAGCGCCTGGGCCTCGAGGGCCGCCGCCTGACCGGCGGGCAGCTGCACGCGGCTCACCTTCGGCGGCTTCAGCGGGACCGTCACGTCGACCACCACCTTGCCGGCAGCCGCCTCCACGATCCCGCGGAGCGTCTCCGCGTGAGCCTCGTACGGGACGGTGAGCACCACCACCTCGCCCTCGCGGGCGGCCCACGCGTTGTCGCCGCCTTCGATCGCGTGCCCCTCCCCCGCGAGCTCCGCGGCGCGGGCCCGCGCCTTCGCGGGATCGCGCGAGCCGAGGGCGATGGTGTGCCCCGCGCGGGACCAGCGCACCGCCAGCCCGCTGCCCTGCTTTCCCGTTCCGCCTACGATCCCGATCCGCATCCCGGCCTCCGCGGGGAACCCCTAGCATGATCACCTGCGCCGATCGCCTCGAGGCCCTCGCCGTGCCCGGGCTTCCGCTCGTCGGGCGCGGCGACGACGTGCCCGCGCTGGTGTGGCGCGCGCTCGTGGCGGCCGGGTTCTCCGTCGCCGACGGCGACGTGCTGGTCGTGACGTCCAAGCTCCTGTCGCGCGCCGAGGGCCGCTTCGTCGAGCTCCCGCACGTCGAGCCGTCGCCGCGCGCGATGGAGCTCGCGGAGCAAGTGGGGAAGGACCCGCGGGCTGTGGAGCTCATCCTGCGCGAGTCGAGCGCCGTGTCGCGGAAGGCCCCGGGGGTCCTGGTGGTGCGGCACAGGCTCGGGTTCGTGGTCGCCAACGCGGGGATCGACGCGAGCAACGCCGTACCGCCGGACGCGCCGCCGGGGAGCGGTCCGTGGGCGCTGCTCCTGCCCGAGGCACCGGACGCGTCGGCGGCGGCCATCCGGGCGCGGATCGAGGGCGAGTCGGGCGCGCACGTGGGGGTCGTGATCACGGACTCGTTCGGGCGGCCGTTCCGCGTGGGGACGGTGGGGGTCGCCATCGGCGTGTCGGGGCTGCCGCCGGTGTGGGACCGGCGAGGGGAGCCGGATCTGTTCGGGCGCGTGCTGGAGAACACGATCACCGCGCTGGCGGACCAGGTCGCGGCCGTCGCCGATCTCGTGGCGGGGCAGGCGGCGGAGCGGCGCCCCCTCGTCCTCGTGCGCGGCCTGCGGTTCGATCCGTCCGAGGAGGGCGCGGGCGCGCTGCTGCGAAGCACCAAGGAGGATCTCTACGCATGACGAAGGTGGTCGCTCTCTCCGGCGGCGTCGGCGGCGCGCGCCTCCTCGACGGGCTCGCGCGCGAGCTTCCGGAGGGCTCGCTGACGGCCATCGTCAACACGGGGGACGACTTCGTCCACCTGGGGATGCACGTGTCGCCCGATCTCGACACGGTGATGTACACGCTCGCCGGCCTCGCGGACGAGGAGCGCGGCTGGGGGCTCGCGGGGGAGACGTTCGCCGGCCTCGGGATGGTCAAGCGCTACGGGGGGCCGGCCTGGTTCGCGCTCGGGGACGGCGACCTGGCCACGCACCTGCTCCGCAGCGAGGCGCTTCGTGCGGGGGAGACGCTCTCCGTGATCACCGCGCGCCTGTGCGGGGCGCTGGGGATCGTGCACGCCGTCCTGCCGATGAGCGACGCGCCGGTGGCGACGATGATCGAGACGACGGACGAGGGGACGCTCCCGTTCCAGCAGTGGTTCGTGCGGCGTCGCGCGGAGCCATCGGTGCGCGCGGTGCACTTCCAGGGCGGGAGGACGCCGGCCCCGGGGGTCGTCGCCGCGATCGAAGCCTGCGAGGTGGTCCTCGTCGGGCCGTCCAACCCCTACGTGTCCATCGATCCCATCCTCTGCCTCGACGGCGTTCGCGAGGCCCTCTCGCACAAGCCCGTCGTTGCCGTCAGCCCCATCGTCGGCGGCGCGGCCATCAAGGGGCCGCTGGCGACGATGATCCGCGACCTCACGGGCGAGCCCGCGTCGGCCGGCGCCGTGGCCAAGCACTACCGCGGGCTGGTGCGCGCCATGGTGGTCGAGCGCGGGGACGAGGGCACGGTCGCGTCGATCCCGGTGCTCGGGGCCTCGACGGTGATGCGGTCGCGCGACGATCGCGAGCGCCTGGCGCGCGAGGTGCTCGCCTTCGCAGCGGGCGTGGCGCGATGAAGCGGCCGGCCTGGGCCATCGTGCCGGCGAAGTCGCTGTCGCACGGCAAGTCGCGGCTGCGTCCGGTGCTCGACGAGGGCGAGCGAGCCCTGTTCGCGCGGCGGCTCCTGGAGCACGTGCTCGACGTCCTCGCCGCCTGCGAGCTCGACGGGGTCCTCGTGGCGACGGGCGGCGACGACGTTGCGGCGCTCGCGGCGGAGCGCGGCGCTCACGTCCTGCGGGACCGCGGCGTGGGCACGCTCGCGGACGTCGTCGACCGCGCGCTCGCCGAGGTCGCGTCGCGCGGCGCGGCGGCGGCCGTGGTGCTCATGGCCGATCTCCCTCGCGTCGAGCCGCGCGACGTCGACGCTTTGCTCGCGGCCCTCGACGGGCACGACGTCGCCCTCGTGCGCGATCACCTCGGTCGCCACACCAACGCCCTCACCCTCGCGCCGCCCACGGCGATGCCCACGTGCTTCGGCCGCGAGGACAGCTTCGCCGCCCACTGCGCCGCGGCGCGTGCGGCGGGGTTACGGGCGATCGTCGTCGAGAGCGAGCGCATCGCCTTCGACGTGGACGTCCCCGCCGATCACCAGGAGCTCACGACACCGCGACCGGCAGTCGGAACCTGAAGCGCTCGTCGCGCGTCAGCCGGTCGTAGCTGCCGAAGACGGCCTCGGGGTCCTCGACGCCGTCGAGCGGGTGGCGCTCGTCGTCTCCCGGCTCGCGGGGGAACGTCCGGAGCACGTCGTACCGCGTGCTCCTCTCGACGGGGATTCGACCGGCGTCGCGAATCGCGCGCCTCAGCGCCGACGGCGTCTGGAGCTGGCCGTACGTCGCCCCCGCGGACGTCGAGATGCTCTCGTTGATGAGCGTGCCGCCGAAGTCGTTCGCTCCGCACGAGAGGAGCCACTGCGCCTGGCGCATCCCGTCCTTCACCCAGGAGACCTGGAGGTTGCGGATGGTGCTGCCGAGCACGAGGCGCGAGATGGCGTAGAGGCGGATGACGTCGTCCCCCGTCGGACCGGGGCGCAGCTCGGGGAGCTGCTGGCGCATCGTCATCGGCGCTTCTTCGTGCACGAACGACAGCGGCACGAACTCGGTGAAGCCCCCGGTCTCGCGCTGGATGGAGCGCAGGAGATCGAGGTGGCGCATCCGCTCCACGTCGGTCTCGACGTGGCCGTACATGATGGTGGACGTCGTGCGCAGGCCGACCGCGTGGGCGGTCGTCACGACGTCGATCCACTCGGCCGTCGTGATGCGTCCCGGTGCGATGCGGGCGCGCACGCGGTCGTCGAGCACCTCGGCCGACGTGCCGGGGAGCGAGCCGAGCCCCGCCTCTTTCATCTCCTCGAGCACCCGGCGGAAGGACCAGCCGCTCTGGGTGGCAGCGAACTTCACCTCCTCGGGCGACAGGGCGTGCACGTGCAGCGACGGCGCCGCTGTTTTCAGCGCGCGGACCAGGTCGATGTAGAAGCGCGCGTCGACCCCTGGCGCGAGCCCCGCCTGGATGCAGATCTCCGTCGCGCCGAGGGCCTGCGCCTCGAGCGCGCGCCGCACGATCTCCTCGGTCGGGAGGAAGTAGCCTTCTTCGCTCCGCCGCGTGCGGGAGAAGGCGCAGAAGCGGCAGGCCTTGACGCACACGTTCGTGAAGTTGACGTTCCGGTTCACGACGTACGCCACCTGGTCGCCGACCTGCTGGCGCCGGAGGTGGTCGGCCACGGCGGCGAGCGCGTGGAGCGATGGCCCACGGGCGCTGCACAGGAGCACCGCGTCGTCCACGCCGACGTCGCGGCCCTCGAGCGCGTGCTCGAGCGCCCGGCGCACACCGCTCGTCACGTCGCCGAACACACGCTCGAGGCTCACGAGGCGGCGCTCTCCGACGCGAGCCGGGTCTGGACGTCGCGCGTGGGGGCGAGCAGGCGGCGATCGAGGAACCCCGGGCGCTCGACATAGCGATCGTAGATGGGCGGGCGAGGACGCAGGGTGAAGCCCGCCCGCGCGCACGCCTCGCCCAGCGCGTCGAGGTGCGGCCACGGATGGCGCGGGTTGATGTAATCGGGCGTGACCGGCGAGATGCCGCCGAAGTCGTTGAGCCCCGACGCGAGCAGGGCCTCGGCCGAGGCGGGGTTGAGGTTGGGCGGTGCCTGCAGCGAGACGTCGGCGTCGAGGATGAGGCGCGCCATCGCGACGGCGAGCGTCACCTCGTCGTCGTCGGGCTCGGGCGCGTGCTCCATCGGAACACCCGGCACGGCGCGGAAGTTCTGCACGATCACCTCCTGGATGTGCCCGTGGGCGCGGTGCGCTCTCCGGATCGCGAGCAGGCTCTCGACCCGCTCGCGCCGCGTCTCTCCGATGCCGACGAGGATCCCCGTCGTGAAGGGGATGCGCAGTCGACCCGCCGCTTCGATCATGGCCAGGCGCCGATCGGGTCGCTTGTCGGGCGCGCGATGGTGCGGCATTCCCGGCTTGCACAGACGCGGGCTCGAGCACTCCAGCATCAGGCCGAGGCTCACGTTCACCTCTTTGAGCCGCGCCATCTCGGCGTCGGTCAGGAGGCCCGCATTCGTGTGCGGCAGGAGCCCGTGGGTCAGCGCCGTCGAGCCGGCCCAGTGCAGGTACTCGACGGTGCTCGTCTGCCCCAGCGAGGACAGCGTGCGGCGGTACGCGGAGAAGGCCTTCTCGGGTTTGTCCCCCAGGCAGAACAGCGCCTCCGCGCAGCCGAGCTCGCGCGCGCGAACGAGCTGCTCCTCGATCTGCGCGGGCGTCATCGTCCACTCCCCCGGATCGCCCGGCGAGCGGCGGAAGGAGCAGTAGTCGCAGTGGTTTCTGCACAGGTTGGTGAGCGGGAGAAAAACCTTGGGCGAGTACGTCACCACCCGCCCAAAGAGCGCGTCGCGTACCGAGGCTGCCGCGGCACGGATCTCGGCCGCGCGCCCGCCGGTCGCGTCGGCGATCGCGAGCGCCTCGTCGTCCGGGAGCGGCGCGCCCAGCATCGCCTCAGCCCATCGTCGAGACGGAGGTGGGCTCGATCTCGAACGTCACCCGGACCTCGCCCGGCTTCCGCCGGTGGTACTTCTCGAGGCCCATGTACTTCTTGGCCAGTGCGTCGATGCACTCGTCGGCGCCTTCCTCGGTGACGCGGACGATCTTGCCGCGCAGCGAGACGTGCACGTAGAGATCGTCCGGGTCGACGACGGACAGCGCAACGCGCGAGTCGAGCGTCATGTTGCGCTCCTTCACGCGGCCGCGCGCCGTGTTCACGATGAACTTCCCGTCCCTGTAGAAGAACCAGACCGGCGTCACCTGCGGCGAGCCGTCCGGCATCACCGTCGCGAGCTGGGCCAGGGCCTTCTTCTCGGTGAGGATCGGCAGGTACTTTGCCGGGATGACCGCGCTCGCCATGGGGCAGGGACTATCCCACGTTTTCCTGTAGAAGAAAGGCGCCGATGAGCACGCGAGCCGCTCTCCTCCTTCTCCCACTTCTCCTGCCGAGCGCGGCCTGCGACCGCGCGCCGTCCACTCCGACGCCGCAGCCCGAGCCCGCGAGTGCCGCGCCTTCCGGGGCAGCCATCGCCTCGGCGCCCCCGGCTCCTTCGGCCGCCGTCTCCGCGGCGACCTCGGCCACGGCTCCGGCTGCGTCCGTCTCCGTCTCCGCGGCCGGTCCGCTGCCCTCGGCATCGGCCATGCCTCCGCCGCTCCCGCACGTGAAGGTCGAGAACATCGGGATGCACATCGGGGGCGGTCCCAACGACGCGGTGAACAAGGGACCCATCGCCGACAGCGTGGCGCCCCACTTCGACGAGGTGCGCGCGTGCTGGTCGCGCGTCGACGATCCCGCGCGAGGCGGCGACTTCGGCGTCGACCTGCTCATCCAGCCGGAGGGTGGGCGCGCCAGGGTGTCGAATCCACGCACCGGGATTCATCCGGATGCGTTCAAGAGCTGCGTGGTCGCCGTGTTCGAGCAGATCGACTTCCAGAAGCCCAAGAAGGGGCTGACGATGGTGAGCTACTCGCTGCGGTTCACGCCGTAGGGGCGAGCACGGGGTACTCTCCCAGGGGCATGATCCTCGTCGCCAAGACGTACTGGGGCGGCTTCCCCTTCTGGTTCCGGCGGCCTCCCGACGACGCGCGCGTCGCCTCGCTGGCGCTCCGCACCGACGACCGGCGACAGATCCGCGCGCTCCACTGGACGCCGGCTGCGAGCGCGCCTCCGCGGGTCGGCGTCGTCGTGATCCATCCACGGGTCGACTTCACGCACCACTACACGGTGCCCCGGCTGGTCGCGGCCGGGTTCGGCGTGCTCGCGGCGAACAGCAGGCACGTGAACAACGACACGTGCTGCGAGCACGAGGAGCTCGTCCTCGACGTGGCGGCCTGCGTGAAGTGGCTCCGGACGAAGGCGGGCGCTGAGCGGGTGGTCTTGCTCGGCAACTGCGGCGGCGGGTCGCTTGCGGGCTTCTACCAGGCGCAGGCAAAGCTCCCGGCGGCGGAGCGGCAGGAGCGTTCCCCGGGAGGGACGCCGACGCGATTCGGCGCGGCGGAGATGACTCCCGCCGACGGCGTCGCATTCGTCGCCGCGCATCGGGGGCAGGGGCACGTCCTGCTCCGGGGGATCGACGCCGCCGTCGTCGACGAGGCGGATCCCTTCGCCAGCGAGGCGAGCCTCGACGTCTACGACACACGAAACGGCTTCCGCGAGCCGCCCGCTCCGTCGACGTACTCGTCCGACTTCGTCGCTCGCGTACGCGCCGCCCAGGTCGAGCGCGTGCGACGCATCGACGAAACGGCCCGCACCCTCCTCGCGGCTCACTCCCAGGCTGTCGACGAGACCGAAGCCCCGGAGTTCGCCCGGCGCCCCTTCGAGGAGCGTCAGGCGGCGCTGCGGCGCCGGGCCTACGAGCCCATCATGCTCGTTCACCGGACCATGGCCAACCCGGCCTTCACGGATCCCACGCTGGACGCGGATCCCGGGGGGGCGATGCGCGACTACGGCTCTCTGCTCAGCGACCGACCCGACCTGATGAACATGAGCGCCATGGGCTTCGCCCGCACCTGCACGCCTCGCGCGTGGCTCTCCACGTGGTCGGGTCTCTCGTCCCACGCCGACCTGGTGGCCAACGCGGCGCGCTTCGACGAGCCGACCCTGGTGGTCCACGCCGCCCGCGACCGCGAGGTGTGCTTCGACCGCGACGTCCGCCCGGTCTTCGAGGCGTCCGCGGCGCGCGACAAGCGGCTGGTGCGCATCGACGGGGCGCGGCACTACTTCGAGCCGGACTTCGGCGAGCAGGCGACGCCCGACGTGGAGCGATTGATGGATGTCCTCGTCCCGTGGATCCGGGAGCGGTTCGCATGAGCGGCGTCCGGAGCACGAACCTGCGCGCGCTGGCGGCGCGGCCGGGTCGGTTCGAGCATCACCTCGTCGTGGTGGCTCGCGCCGGGGTCGCCCAGCTCGAGATCGCCACCGCGTCCGAGCCGCTCTACTTCGCGCACATCAACGTGTCGGACGAGTACGCGATCGCGCTGCCCACGGGCGACGCGACCGTCGACCGCTTCCCCCTGCGCACCTTCGTGACCGACGCCGGCACGCTGGAAGACGTGGCCCGATACAACCACCGAGTAGGGGACCTCGTGCTCCACCCGCTCGGTTACATGCACTGGCTTGGTCGCCTGCGACCGCCCTTCACGCCGTTCGTCTTCCCCCCGGGAATGCGGCGCTGCGGCGTCAGCGTGGTCTTCTGCGCGTCGTCCCCGACGCCCGGAGGCAGAGGGCCGCTGGGGGTGACGGAAGGGCGCGAGGCCGACGCGAAGTCCTACGCGGCCGAGACGCCGCCGCTCGTGCTTCGCGAGACCGGGCGGGAGGGGGAGGGTGTCGTGGCGCGCGTGGGCGATGCGTCGCTCACGCTGGTTGCGCGTCCTGTCGCGATCACGGCGCCGCGGGGCGCGTACGTCGTCGTCCTCGAGGCAGACGCCGCGGGCCCGCACGGGGCGTGCGATCTGCTCCACGTCCGCCCCGGCGCGATGGTCGACGGGGTGGGGATCGCGCGCTGCCTCGTCTTCGCCAGCGAGACGTGCGACGCCGAGGAGCCGCCGGCGTCGTGGGACCGCGTGCCGAGCGCGCCGATGAGGCCGTTCGAGGACGCGCCGCGTTCTCCGCTTCCGGTCTCGCGAGGCGGGATCGAGGTGACGGCCGTCGACGAGCAGCGCGTGACGGTGGCCGTCGGAGGGCGGAGCGCCGTCGTGCCGCGGCACTGGCTCGCGCGCATGCTCTTCCGGATCGCGCTCCACCCTCCCGTGCTCGGCTACGTCGAGACCTACGGGGGATTCTTCTACGACGACCGCGCACCCGGGGCCGTGCGGGTCGGCCTTCGTGGCGGGGGGGAAGTCGTGCTCGCACACGCCGACGCGCTGCGGTTGATCGAGGCGCTCTACCGCGCGGTGCCGCCCGAGGGGTACACGGAGCGGTGCGGCGACTGAATATGAACCCTCACGGTCCTGCGGCGATGGCCTGGCGGAGCGCCTCGAGGCTCCTCCCATCCAGCGCATCGCCGCGGAACACGATGCGGCCGTGGCGGTCGACCACCAGCGTCGAGGGGACCCGCCGCTGACCGAGCGCGTCGGCGAACGCGAAGTCCTCGTCGACCAGCTGCGCGTAGCGAAGCCCCCGCCTCCGCGCGAACTCCGCCACCTTTTCCGGCTCCTCACCCACGTCCACGCCGATGACGACCGCGTCTCTCCCCGTCGCCGTCTTCGCGTCGAGTCGGTTGAGCGCGTCCATCTCCCTGGCGCACGACTCACACCACGTGGCCCACAGGCTGACCAGCGCGACGCGCCCGTCGGCCAGGCGCGCCAGCTCGGTGTGATCGCCCGCCAGCGTGGAGAGGGCGACGGCGGGCACCGGCACTGCGGGCGGCGACGACACGCGCGGTGTCTCCGGCGTGCCGCACGCGCCGTCGAAGAGGAGGATGGCGATCAGAATCGGAAGCCGGTGGCCCATGACACGATGTTCACTTGGAGGTCGTTATTGCGGAAGTAGCGCTCGCACGCCAGCTCCATGTGGAGGGCGCGTATCTCACCTCGGAGGGGGAAGTCCATCACGATCTTGCCCCCGATGGTCTCCGAATCGAGCGGCGCCAGGTCGCTGTCGGCGACGCGCAAGGTGGCGGTGAGCGGCGCCAGAGTCGTGAAGAAGCTCGCCCCCGTCTGGGTGTGGAAGCGATAGTAGCCGCCGACGTAGAGCTCCGGCGTCAGCCGCTGCATCAGCTGCGCCTCCATCGAGTGGGCGACGATCCCCCAGTCGTCGGCGTAGAAGCGATAGTAGAGACGCAGCGCGCCGTTCCACGGGAGCCACTGCGCCGCACGGGCCACCAGCGCGTGACGCAGGCGCTCGTTGGGCAGGAGCTCCGGGCCGCGCCCTCCGGCGGCGAGCGGCACGCTGTTCCAAGTGTTGCCCATCGTGCCTTCTTGCACCGTGAATCCGTAGTTGATGCTCGCGACCGTCGTCGGCGTCAGCACCTGCGTCAAGCCCATGGAACCCGTCGTGCCGTTGCGATCGGTGTGCTTGTGGCGGTTCCCGTGGATGTCGAAGTGGTCGAACCAGTCGAAGACCGCGAGCGCCCCGGCCGACACCACCGTGGCGTCGTCGGCGTACGAGCGCCGGATGGCCATGCCGCTGTCCCAGGAGCGGAAGGGGTTCTCGAGGTGCAGGCCGTTGCGCATCGAGAGATCGGTCGTCTTGGTGGCGCGGTAGGTCGTCGTCCAGTCGATGGCCCCGGCCTCGACGTGGCGCGAGGCCGAGCTCAGCACGTCGATGGCGTCGGGTGAGGCGTTCGTCACGACGTCGACCGGGATCCACACGCGGTGCGTGAGGCGATCGCCCTGCGTGGCGACGATCTCTCCCTGGGGCTCGAAGACCGTGAGGCGCTCGGAGCCGGGGCTGATCGGCGTCGGTCCGCCCTGAGCCTGGAAACCGTGACCGAACTGGTCGAACCCCGTCACGCGCGTCGTCACCGATTGCACGTGCACGGCCGAGTCCGTCACGTCGAGGATGTCGTCGGTGAGGTACGTACCTGCATCGTCGGCGAACACGCGCGACGGCGCCGCGATGACCATCGCGAGCACCACCACGCTCCGCAGCGCGCGCGCTGCCCTATTGGCAACCGCAGCCACCACCCGCCGATGCCCCGTCTCCCCCCGCCGCTCCTTCGCGTACGTCGTAGAGCTTTTGCCGCCGCGCGGCCTCGAGCGGTTCGTCCGTCAGGCTCATCATCGAATCGGCCAGGTGCGCCCGCCGGTTCTGGGGCACCGTCGCGCACGCCGAGACGGCCAGGCCGATGACGGCGGTCAACGCGAGGACGCGGCCCCTCACAGCGCACCTCCCACGGCGACGCCGGCGTTTCCTGCGCCGAGCACCGGAGTCACGTGGAGCGCGCGACCGGGGGAGAACACACTGTCGATGACGCCCGCCATCGACGCGGCGAGGCCGGCGACGAAGAGCCCCCACATGACACGCTGCTGCGGGAGCGTGCCGTTCTCCACCCCGGCGCCGTTGATCTGGAACACCGGGATCGTCGCCAGCGTCGTCGCCGTGGGGATGGCCGCGAACGCCGCGCCGCGCGCCCACTCACCGACGACGGCATGGGACGTCAGCGGCGCGATCGAGAACCCGCTCTCGAGCACGAACCACCCAGCCTCCGTCTTCGTCGCGCTGCCCTGGTTGGTCGCGATGAACGTCCCCCCCACGACGAAGCCGGCGAAGACGGTCGCCGCGCCGACCGCGAACGCGACCGCGGGGTCGGGACCGTCGGCGCGAGCCGTGGGAGCGACGAGGATGGCGGCGGTGAGGGCCGCCGGAAACACCAGACTGCGCATGCGGGCCAGGTTACACCGGCTCGCCCTCACCGAGGCCCTCCCCTGCAGGCGTCAGGCGCCCTTGAAGAGCGCGATCGCGGCCCCCTGGGGATCGGCGATGACGCTGAAGCGGCCGATGTTGGGGATGTCCATCGGCGGCAGGAGCGTCTTGGCGCCCATCTCGCCCGCGTTGCGCGTCGAGCCGTCGACGTCCTTCACGGCGATGTACTCGAGCCACGCCGGATGCGGCGGGGCTCCGGGCGGGAACTTGGTGATGCCCGCGCGCTGGCGGTCGCCGCTCTTGAGGATGCGGTAGGTGCCCATCGGACCCATGGGGACCTCCTCGATGGTGTAACCGAAGAGCGTCGAGTAGAACTTGGCCGCCGCCTCGGGATCGCTGGTCGCGAGCTCTTCCCAGCAGAACGCGCTGACCGGCGGCCTCTCGGGCTCCTCCGGGTACGCCTTGACGCTCGTGAACAGCGCGAAGGCGGCACCCTGCGGATCGGTGACGGCGGCGAAGCGACCGACGTTCGGGATATCCATCGCCTCCATGAGCACCTTGCCGCCGAGCTCCTTCACCTTGGCCGCCGACGCGTCGACGCTGTCGACCGCGATGTACGGGAGCCAGTGCGGCGGCACGTGGGCCGGCGCCATCGACTTGGTGATGCCCGCGTGGTCCTTGCCGCCGAGCAAGCAGAGCGTGTACGGCTCGCCGGGGCCCATGGGGACTTCCTTCGTCTCCCAGCCGATCAGCGTCGCGTAGAACTTCTGCGCCTTGGGGCGATCGGTCGTGTGAAGCTCGTGCCAGACGAAACGGCCGGTGCTCGAAGTGGTCATGGGTTCTCTCCTCGTGAGGCCCTCCGGCGTACACGCCAC
>Ga0209415_10010077_pt1 | contig 16134 bp, 15 predicted proteins | sample PeaSoiSIISIP2007_FD_187696 | JGI IMG/M metagenome (GOLD analysis project Ga0209415, IMG submission 187696) | Peat soil microbial communities from Weissenstadt, Germany - SII-SIP-2007 (SPAdes) (version 2) | ecosystem: Environmental > Terrestrial > Soil > Wetlands > Peat | place: Germany...
GCACCCAAGTTCAAAACTCGAGCGGAGTTTCTGCTCAGCAAGGGCAGCCCCACGGCTGTCAATGCTCAGGATGACAAGTCTTCGGACCACAGATCCCAAACCGGGGTCATTGCCGTCCGACAAAGTGAGTTAGAATCTTACGGCATGGATGAACTGATCGAACGCTATATCAACTACCTCCGGTACGAGCGCAATGCCTCGCCGCACACCGTGCGGAACTACCGCAGCGATTTGCTGCAGTTCCGAGATTTCCTGGCCGCGGGCCTCGCCGGCGCCAGCGTTGACATCAAATCGGTCGACGCCTTAGGCATTCGCGGGTTTCTGGGTACTCTCTTTGAAAAGCAGGAGAAGAAATCTTCTATCGCCCGAAAGCTCTCGGCGGTGCGGGCGTTCTTTAAGTTCCTGAGACGCGAGGGAGTGTTGACGGAGAATCCCTCCGCGATTGTCGCGACGCCAAAGCAGGACAAGACCCTTCCCAGGATCATGACCGAGGAAGAGATGAACACGTGCCTCGACCGGGTGGCCGAGGCTACGAAGACCGGAGACCCTGCCATGCGGCGCGACCGAGCGCTGCTGGAACTGCTTTACGCCTCAGGCCTGCGGGTGAGCGAACTGGTGGGCCTGGATCTCCGCAGCGTGAACTTCGGAGACGGCATGTTGCTGGTGCGCGGCAAGGGACGAAAGGAAAGGATCGTGCCGTTCGGCTCAAAGGCAAGGCAGGCCATCGAGGATTACCTCCCGATCAGGCAGGGAACACTCCAGGAACGGAAGAAGTCCGGCCAGCAAGCCTTGTTTTTGAATGTTTGGGGCGAGCGGCTCACGACGCGTTCCGTGGACCGGTTGGTGAAGAAATACGTTCGGCAGTACGGGCCCTCTGTAAGAGTCAGCCCCCATTCGCTCCGGCACGCTTTTGCCTCCCACCTGCTTACGGAAGGAGCTGATTTGAGGGCGATTCAAGAAATGCTGGGGCACACGAGTCTTGCCACAACGCAGAAATACACCCAGGTATCCATCAAACAGTTGATTGACGTCTATGATAAGACTCACCCCAAGGCGTGAGTCACACCAGGAAGCGCGAGCGGATACTTTCCTGCACCGAGGGGCTGCGGCGCATAAGCCATTCCCCAACCTCAGCAGAAGCTTCAAGTAAAGTATTCAGAGTGGACTTTGCAATCCGGACGCAGCCCTCCAGCACCTTCACACCTATCCACACGCCCAGTTGCTGCGTCGACCTTGCAGGTTCATGAAGATTGAGGTTGAGGCGGTAGCGTGGCCCCGCCATCCGATAGCTGACCAGGACGACCGCCACATAGAGGGCAGCGGCTGCGACGACGAGCCAACTCAGCAAGTGGCCTGACAGGATGCTCAAGTAGGTCACCATTCTCTCTTATACCTTGTCCTTTCTTCGTGAACCCTTACACAATTTAGATTCTGGTTATGTCAAAAGGATACCCAAACTTGTCAAACAATATCTGGTTAGTTTTCCTGAGGAAAGAGGCACGGGCCGACTTTGAGTCGGTGTTGGGTGCGAATAGTGACAATATATCCGCCTCGCCCCCTCATTTTGCTTGCCACTCCCCTGCCTTGCACTTTAGTCCCGATCACGAGCCTGCATCGCAGTTGGCGTTGTCGAGAACAGCTCCGCCCTTATATCGGCAGGGGTTGACATGAACTCGAATGCTATCTGGGGAGAACCAGGAAACCGCACCGCGTTTCGGAATCCGCTGCGCCGAACGGCAAGGGACTGGGCTAAAACTTGAAGTCGATGCCAAGGGAAATACTAGCTTGAAGAGGCTGGGGCGGACGTAGCGATTGCCCGCCGGGCTGCAACCCTGCCCGTGCGGATGCAATCCGAGATTCCGATGCCCGAATAGGCGTTGCCGGCAAGGTAGATACCGGGTAAGTCGGCGAGCCGACTTTGGATTCTCGTTAGGCGCTCGGCGTGTCCCACCGGGTATTGCGCCATGGAGGCGGGCCAGCGGTGAATCCGGCAAAAGAGCGGATCGAAGGAGAAATTCAGGATTTCCTTCAGTTCCTGCCGCACCAGCTTAACCACTTCTTCGTCGGGTAGATTCAGGGCTTCCGGGTCGCGCGAGCCGCCCAGGAAGCAGCGCAGTAACGCTCTGCCTTCGGGCGCGCGGTGGTTGAACTTGCGATGCACGAAGGTGCAGGCCAGCATCCTCCGGCCTTCCTTGCGCGGGACCAGATATCCGAAGCCCGGGGGAAGGTGCTCTCTGGCCCCCTCGGCGTACCCCAGGGAGACCGTCATCGACGAACTGTAGGGTATTTCGCCGAGCAATCCACCCAGTGCCGGGTGGAACGGAGAGAGCAGTCGACTGCATTCATGGGTGGGCATAGCCAGGATGATTGCATCCGCGTCGAACGCCTGCCCACCCTCGCAAAAGACCTCGTACCTTCGGCTGCACCGGTCCACCGCACCGCCTGGCCCGCCCGGCGCCGGTTCGATTCCAGTAACCCGTTGTCCGAGGTGAACGCGAGCCATGTCGAGGCGCTCGACCAGCTTGCCGGTGAGCTGTTCGAGTCCGTCCCGAAGTGTCATGAAGAGCGGCAAGGGGTTGCGAGGGGCAGCGTCGGCGCCACCGGAGTCAAGCTGAGAAGTTGATTTAGCTTTGGCCTTACGGCGCTGCCGCATGGCGCGCAATGTGGCCCGGGTCAGGCTGCCGTGCTGGCGCTCCATTTCGAAGAAGCGCGGCAACACGGAGCGGACGCTCAAAGCTCCTGAATCGCCGCCATAAACCCCAGCGAGCAGAGGATCGGCGACATTTTCCAGCATGGCCTCTCCGAAGTGCCGCCGCACGAAACTGGCTACGGACTCGTCTGCATCCCCGTTGCCGGAAGGCCGCTTGGCAAACAACTCGGCGGCCATCGCCAGTTTGCTGCTGAACGGCAGCAGCGAAGTCGTGACCATCGGCCAGAGGCGAGTGGGGACCAGAAACATCAGTCCATCAGGCAGAGGAATCAGACGGCCCCGGTGAAGGATGTAGGTACGCCGTTGGCTGTCGTTCGAGCCGATCAGCGAGTCACCTAAGCCCAGTTCGCGGGCCAACGCCGCCGCCTCGGGCTTTTCGGCAAGGAAACTGTCCGGTCCGGCTTCAATGACGAAACCCTCAAGACGTTCCGTGCGGATCACTCCTCCCAGGCGGTCCCGCCCCTCAATGAGCAGCTCTTCGACCGGCGCGCCGGACTCCCTCGCGCGAGCGAGAGCGTATGTGGCAGCCAGGCCGGCAATGCCCCCTCCCAGCACTGCCACGCGCTTCCGGTTTGACGGATTAGTTGGCACTACCGACAAACCCCCTCACCCGTCCCGCGCCGGCTGGAGAAAGCGCCGTTGCGGGCCACCCTCTCCCCCAAAGGGGGCGAGGGCCACCATTCGCGATCTTTTGCCTTCCGCCTACAACCCACCTGCCGACCTGCCCATCTGCCTACCTGCCCATCTGCCCACCTGCCCACCTGCCCGCTCTCCGACGACGGCTGCCAGCGCTTCGATGAACAGCGGGCTATCGTTCAGCGACTCGGTACGGTGTACGGTTACACCCCTGGCTTTTCCATATTCGCGGAATACGACGTCAATGTCATAAAGAATCTCAACGTGGTCGCAAACGAAGCCCACCGGCGCCAACAGGATGTGGCGCCGGCCCTGGGCGGCGTTCCGGTCGATGAGGGATTCGACGGTGGGGCCGATCCACGGCTCGCTGGTCATTCCCTGGCTTTGAAAAGCCACCTCGTATTCCTCGAGGCCCAAGGCCCTAGCCACCAGAGCGGCGGTTTCCTCCACTTGCTGCTCGTAGGGATCGCCGTCCTCGATAGTCTTCTGGGGAACGCTGTGCGCCGTGAAGATCACAGGAACCGGCCGGGCGGCTTCAGCTTCCACGCGGGCCAGCGCCGTCGCCACTCGCTCGCGAAATGCTTCCACCAGGCCCGGATGATCGTGCCAGTTGTCAATGAAGGCCACGCTTACCTGCGGTGCGAGCCGTTCCGTCTCTTCAAACAGGCACGTCCGATAAAGTCCAATGCTGGTCCGGGAATTCTGAGGCGCCAGGCAGAGCGCCACAACGCGTTCGACCCCGTCGGCCGCGATCTGCCGAACCGCATCGGAGATGAATGGCTTCCAGTTGCGCATCCCCACATAGATGGGCCGGCCCAGCCGCTTCGCCAGGCCCTGGGCCTGCGAGGTGGTCAGGCGCAGCAAAGGTGACCCGCCGATCAGCCCGTAACGGCGGATGATTTCATTCACGGCAGCATCAGGCAGCTTCCGGCCACCGCGCACGTTGAGCAAAAAGGCGGGGATATCCTCGAGCCGGTCGGGTGCGCCGTGCGCGAGGAGCAGCACACCCCAATTGTCACGACCCTCCATCGCAACTGCTCGTTCCATAAGTTTCAATATTCGACGGAGCGAAGGTCCCAATGTACGAAGCACCTTGGAGTGCGGCAGCGAAGCTGCCGCCTTGGGATCGAAACGAAAGGCGGTAGCTGGCGCTACCGCACTCCAAGGCGCCTTCGGCGCAAGAATTTTCCCGCCCATTAACAATATAGCATGCAGTTGTTTACCACCGGGCAAACACCGGGCAAACACAAGGGCAAACACAAGGGTTGCCCCTGCAACGCCGCGCGTGTACACTCCTAATTCCTATGCCAATGAAGCATGGAGGACCCCGCACGGGCCGGCTCTAACCTGCGATTCAGGATGCCGTTGACAGGAGACTAAGCGATGAAGGCACGTTTGATTGCTCTGCAATTATTATGCTGTTTAGTAATCTCTGTCCCCATGTGGGCAGCGTCTGACACGCCGGGGTTTCGTCCGCCCGCAGTGCCGCTGGTGACCTGCAATCCGTATTTCAGTGTCTGGTCGACTGCGGACCGGCTGACCTATGACGCAACGCGCCATTGGACCGGAGCCAAGCAGGAACTCCACAGCCTGGTGAGGATTGACGGCACGGCATGGCGCATCATGGGCGACGAGCGGCGGGATATCCAGCCCATGCCGCAGACCGGCCTCCAGGTGCTGCCGACGCGCACCATTTATGAGTTCGAGGGCGGCGGCGTCCACATCACGCTCAGCTTCCTCACCCCATTGCTGCCCTCGGACCTCGACTTGATGTCCTGGCCTGTCACTTACCTCAGTTGGGAAGCTCGATCGCTGGACGGGAAGGAGCACCAGGTCTCAATTGAATACGACAACACCGCACAGCTCGTGGTGAATACCGAGGACGAGCCGGTGGGTTGGCAGCGTGAAGAAACGGGAGGTTTGAGCGTGTTGCGCATGGGAACTGAGGCACAGCCCGTGCTCAAGAAGTTCGGAGATGATCTTCGCATCGACTGGGGCTATCTCTACGTCGCGGCCCCAAACGCGCAATCTCCTCACAGCGTAGTGGCGAACGTCAGCAGCGTTATCGGGACTTTCGCCAGGAAAGGGTCGCTGCCTCCGGCTGACACCCGCATGCCCCGGCCGCCGCGCGATCACATGCCTGCGATGGCCGTGGCATTTGATCTCGGCAATGTGGGCGCCGACCCTGTCGAGCGCCATCTGATCCTCGCTTACGACCAGATCTATGCCATTGAATATTTCCACAAGCCCCTGCGCCCTTATTGGCGGCTCAAGCGGACCGAGGCGAGCAGCCTGCTGGAGGAGGCGGACCGGAGTTACTCGTCGCTCGTGAAGCGCTGCGAGAAGTTTGATGCCGACCTGGTGGCTGAACTCACTCAAGTCGGGGGCGAGAAGTACGCTCGCCTTGCGGCCTTGGCTTACCGGCAGGCCATGGCGGCGCAAATCTTGGCGGCGGGGCCGGAGGGCGAGCCGGTCTTCCTGCCCAAGGAGAATTTCAGCAACGGTTGCATCGGGACCGTAGACGTGATCTACCCCGCTTCGCCCATTCTGTTGCTGCTCAATCCGAAATTGCTGGAAGCCTCGCTGGCGCCGCTCTTTAACTATGCAGAGTCAAACCGCTGGCATTTTCCTTTTGCCCCGCACGATCTTGGGACCTATCCGCTCGCTAACGGGCAGGTCTACGGCGGCGGCGAGAAGTCGGATGTCGATCAGATGCCGGTGGAAGAGTCCGGCAACATGCTGTTATTGGTCGCCGCCATCGCAAAGGCTGAAGGAGGTGCGAGCTTTGCTGGCAAGTATTGGCCGTTGCTGACGAAGTGGGCGGAATACTTGAGAGACAAGGGGCTGGATCCCGCCAACCAGCTTTGCACGGATGATTTCGCCGGTCACCTGGCGCACAACGCCAATCTTTCCTTGAAAGCCATCGAGGCCCTCGATGCCTATGGGGAACTTGCAGGCATGCTCGGCAAGAACCAGGAGCACGATCTCTACTCCAACACCGCGCAGGAATTTGCCCGCCAATGGGTGAAGATGGCCGACGACGGGGACCACTACCGGTTGGCGTTCGATAAGCCTGGGACCTGGAGCCAGAAATACAATCTGGTGTGGGATAAGGTTCTTGGCTTTCACCTCTTCCCCGCTGACGTCGCCGCGAAAGAAGTTGTCTATTATGAAACCAAGAACCACTTCGGCTTTCCGCTCGATAATCGCCAGGATTACACCAAGCTCGACTGGGAATTCTGGTCCGCAACGCTGGCGGATTCAGCGGCGGATTGGGAGAGTCTCATTTCCCCGATTTACGATTGGGCTAACCAATCGCCCAGCCGCGTCCCGCTGACGGATTGGTATTGGACGACCGACGGCACCGAGGTGGGATTCCAGGCACGCTCGGTGGTTGGCGGGCTCTTTATCAAGATGCTCGCGGAAGGTGAGACTTGGAAACGCTGGGCGGGCAGACGGAATGAATAGTGAATGTTGAATAGTGAATAGTGAATAGTGAATTGCGAATTAGACCGACCTCGCTGTCATCCTGAGCGCAGCGAAGGATCTCCGTAGTTGTTTGCAAATGTCTGAACTTAAATCCTACTGCAGAGATCCTTCGCTGCGCTCAGGATGACAGCTCGAACTTGGTGGGAGTACTGCGCAGAGCAAATCTTGAAGCGGCGATTCGCAATTCACCATTCACTATTCATAATTTGAACGGGCTCGATCCTGGGGATCATCCAATGCACAACTCCGAAGGCGAGCGGGTGCATAACTCCGGCGATGATGAAGAGAGGCACGTAAGTGTGGAACCACTGAAGTGTGTAGCCGGCGACGAGCGCCAGGATCATGCCGCCGACGGCGCCGCCCGTGCCGCCGAGGCCCGTGACCGAGCCGACGTCCCGCTTGGGGAACATATCCGAGGCCAGAGTGTAGACGTTCGCCGACCAACCCTGATGGGCGGCAAGCGAAAGGGAAATGAGGGCCAGCGCCCACGTGATGTTGTGGGCAAAAACGGCCACGATCCCGGACGGCATGCAAAACGCGCAGATCGCCATCGCCGCCTTGCGCGCTCGGCTTACGGGCCAGCCGCGTTTAAGAAAGAAGCCCGAAAGCCATCCGCCCGCCACGCTTCCCACACCTGAAACGAGAAACGGAATCCAGGCGAAGAGGCCGATCTCCTGGAGTGTGAAGCCACGACCCTGCTTGAGGTAGGAAGGCAGCCAGAAGATGTAAAACCACCATATCGGGTCGGACATGAATTTCGCCAGGATGAAACCCCAAGCCTGCCGGTAGGCGAGGATTTTCCGCCACGGGATCCGAGCGGTTGGGACGGCTTCCGGTTCGCCCTCCCCGCCCTCGATGAGTTCCAATTCGCCGGGAGTAATCCAAGGATGCTGGCCAGGAAGGCGGTAAAAAGCTAACCAGAGGAACAGCCAAAGAAATCCCAAAGCTCCCGTGAAAATGAAAGCCGCACGCCACCCCCAGCGAAGTGTCAGCCAGACGACCAGGGGAGGGGCGATGACGGCGCCGACCGTCGGCCCGGCATTGAAGACGCCGGTGGCCAGGGCGCGCTCTCTTTTGGGAAACCATTCGGCGACGGCTTTAATGGCGGCGGGGAAGTTTCCTGCCTCACCCGCGCCCAGAAGGAAACGAGCCGCGCCAAACGAGATTGCGCCGCGTGCCAGCGCATGAGCCATGGCGGCAATGGACCACCAGGTGATTGAGATCGCGTATCCCAACCTCGTTCCCAGCCAATCCATGACCACGCCCGCCACCGTGAACATCAGGGCATAGGCGAACTGGAAGGCGAATACAATCCAACCGTAATCGCTTTCCGACCAGTGCAGAACGCTTTGCAGGTGAGGCTTTAGGACGGAGACCGTCTGCCGGTCAACGTAGTTGATCGTGGAGGCAAGGAATAACAGCGCACAGATGGTCCAGCGAAGGCGGGTAATCGTGAAGGGAGGTTTCGGCATAGCTAAAAGCAGTGGCTAGTGGCTAGTGCCAAGTGGCTAGTATTAAAGGATAAAGGGTAAAACGGGAAACAGCAAGCCCGTAACGGGCAAGGGCTATGCTCTAACCTTATAGCCTTTACACCTTATCCTTTCTGCTGCCTCCCTTGCTCTGCACCAGCTACTCGGCGCCAGACACTAGCCACTAACCACTACCCACTGCTTTTCACCCACGCGTGCCGCGGGTCATCCGCCCAGGCGCCATAGCGGCGCTCTTCTCCGGCCAGTACCCAGGTGTAGTGAAGTTCGTAGCCCGGCGCCGCCACGACAGGATGATAGCCCTTGGGAAGAAGGACCGTATCCCCGTCCTCGATGACGAAGACTGTGGAAAAGCCCTCAGGGTCATCGGCAGCGGTATAGGTCCACATCAAGCCAAAACCCTGGGCGGGTCGAGTTCGGAAGAAGTAAATCTCTTCGAGGACCGCCTCGTTAGGCGGGTTCGAGCGGTCGTGCTTGTGAGGGGGGAAGCTGGACCAGTTGCCGGGCGGATTGACCGTCTCGCCCGCCAACAGGCGCTCCGCAGCTACGTTTTCGGCCAAGGCCGAGTAGACGGTCCGCTGCCAGTTGTCGCGACCCACGTTTTTGGCGGTTACCTCAGGACCCGCAAGGAGCGTCGGAGGCGCGGTGGCGGTGGACGGAGCGGAGAAGATCCCCGCGTCGAACTCTTCCGAGGCAGCCGTGATCGCGTAGGAGGAGCGCGGCGGCAAGTAGAGCATGACGGGCGGTCCGGAAAAAACATCAGCGCGTGCGCCAATATCTGCGAAGACCTGACTTTGCCCGTTGGGCGTCTCGACAGCGATGCTCGCTGTGCCGGAGAAGATATCCAGCACCGATTCGCGCTCCCCAGCCTTTGCCGAATACCGCTGACCTTTTTTCAACCTCAACAGGGCAAAGTCCAGAAAACGCAGAACTCCCAGCGGGACGATTTGCTGAAATCCTTCCTTGGCTTGCGCTTTAATTAATCGTTCCATGCTCCCCCCAGAATCACTTTCCCTCGGCGTACTGCGAATAGGCTTCGGCAACCTTGGCTTCGGCGGCATCACCGTCATGAATCAGCACCCGATATCGCAAGGTCAAGGAGTCACCCACAGCAATGGTCACGCTCCCGTCGCGCTTGGGATCACCATAGAAGTCGTGCTCGCCAAAAGGATTGACGGCGAAGAGACCGTATCCGCGGGCATGCCAATAAGTGGGATGTTTGATGTTGCGGGGATAATCGAAGATGGCAATTCCAACCCTTTCCCCTCCTACCACCCCGGAGTAATCAACCCAATCGGCTCGCTTTCCCCAAATGTTCTTCTCACCCACAGCGCCGTTGGAGTTCAACATCTTGACGGCCGGTTCTTGCAGGTTTCTAACCACCCGAATGGCGAAGGTTCCCTCCTTTGTGTCGCCCATCTTGAGGGGCGTTCCATGGTCCGCCGTGATGGTAAACACGCAGTCGATGGTGCGGGTTTTTGCATCGCCTTGAAACGTGTATTCCTGTGTCTCGCTGCCCATCACCACTCCGTTTGAACCGAGCAGGCTGAAGACTGCCCGCAGCGTGCCGGAATCAGGCCCCCCCTTCGCTTCTTCGAGCTTGGTGAAGACGGTACGGCCTTTGGGCAGTTCCTCCGAAGTGGCGTAGGTTTTCCCCGCGACATGCACGGGCGCCTTTTCCATAAACTGTGCTTCGCCCCAGAAATCAACTCCGTTGATATCTCCGTGAGCGAAAAACAACCCGCGGTGATGGGGATGGTCTTTGCTCTCGCCAGGGATGTCCTTCACCATGGGATACCCACGCGTAACGATGATACCCTCCGGCGAACGCAAAGGATAGAGGTAGGGTTTAGGGGTATCAGGGTTGAAATAGTAACTCGCGAAAGGTTTTCCGCCGATGCTCACGTCAACTTGATCGCCGTGCCGGACAAAGGCCACCGGCATGTCCGCGGCCACCAGCGACGAAGCTTGTAATAGTATTATTAAGGAAATCAGGCGCAAGAGGTTTCTCCGTCGGAAAAGTCTAACAAGCCAAAACACAAGAGAGATGCACTGTCATTCCGAGCGCAGCGAGGAATCTCGCTCTGATCAAATGCCTGAGGAGCAAATCTGAGTCTGAATCAGTGGTCTCGCCCGGGTCGCAGGGCAAAGATCGAGCCATCCGATCCTGACTCCTATTCGTCTATTCCCAACAAGATTGCCCCGGCCAGTACGGTGGTCCAAAGGCCCCGCTTGTCGCCGATTGCCGACTGGGTGATATTCATCGTGCGAACGATCTTATTGGAAATTCGGTAAATCTCTTTCTTTTCATCCCAACTGCGGTCGGGGTCGAACTCCACGCCCAGAGTGGTGGCGAGCATTTCCGCCGCCAGTTCTTCGGCGTATTCCCCGGCCACTTCTTCTGTCTCGCCGAACGAGTGGTGCTCCGAGAGATAGCCAAATGCATTCCGGTCAGAGGGAATTGCAACTCCCACCGAAGCGGCAATCAAACGGTGCGGCTCCCGTGTTGAGTTCTCACTCATGACCACGAATGTCACTTGGCCGGGGCGGAGTTCTTTCACGCCCTCGGTCCGGGAAACCAGCTTGCAGCGGGGCGGGAAAATGCTCGAGACTCGTACCAGGTTACACGCAGCGATTCCGGCAGACCTAAGCGCCAATTCGAAGCTGGTAAGCTTTTCCCGGTGTTTCCCTACACCTTTAGTGAAAAACATGCGTTTGGCTACGAACATTCGATTCCCCACCTTCTCATCGGCGCTGTTTTTTCCCAAATCGAGCGGCGACGCAACGAAGACAGCCCTGGAAGACTCCTTTTCGGGTATGGCCAGGAATGATGTAAGCTAGCAAAAAGCCAAGAAAAGTGTCAACGCATTTTTCAAAAGATCAAAACAGCTCGCGCCAAGCGACTTAACGGCGAAGGAACGCAAAGTGGAAGTTGCTTATTCTCTGCGACCTTCGCGTAGTTTGCGCCTTTGCGTGAAGCTGTTTCCCGCACAGAATTCTGTGGCGCATTCCCTTGACCGAAGTATGTTGTCTGCTGCACAGCCTTATAAAAAAATTTGATGGCCGCAACTCTTGACTAAATCCTCCGCGCACGCTATGTTGCATTATTAAGTAAAAGACAACCTGCGCTTACGCCCTTGATCGTGGGCAGAAAACTTTCCTAGGGAGGATCTATGAATCCGAAGGCAGTATTAGAGTTCGCTGCTGCCAACAACGTGAAGATCGTGGACATCCGTTTCACCGACCTTCCGGGCCTGTGGCAGCACATTTCATTCCCTATTCACGAACTGGAAGAGAGTTCTTTCGAAGATGGCTTCGGCATGGATGGCTCCAGCATCCGCGGCTGGGCGGCGATTCATGAGAGCGACATGCTCCTGATTCCCGACCCGAGCTGGTTCATGCTCGATCCGTTCACTGAGACCCCCACTTTGGCCATGATTGGCGACATCATCGACCCCGTGACCCGGCAACATTACCTGAAGGATCCCCGGAATATCGCCAAGAAGGCGGAGAATTATCTCGTCTATACCGGGATTGCTGACACGGCATACTTTGGTGCGGAGGCCGAGTTCTTCATATTTGACAACATCCGTTTCGACCAGGCCCAGCAACACGGTTTCTATTTTATTGACGCCGAAGAGGGACGCTGGAACTCGGGCCGCGAAAAGGATAACCTCGGCTACCGGCCGCGCTACAAGGAAGGCTATTTCCCGGTTCCGCCCACCGACCATTACCAGGACCTGCGCAGCGAGATGGTCTTGGCGATGGAAAAGGCCGGGCTTAACATCGAGTGCCACCACCACGAAGTCGCCACCGGCGGCCAGGCTGAGATCGACCAGAGATTCAACTCCCTGTTGAAATCGGCCGACGGGATGATGGTCTACAAATACATCATCCGCAATGTGGCCTATCAGTACGGCAAAACGGTGACCTTCATGCCCAAGCCGATTTTCCAGGACAACGGCTCGGGTATGCACACGCACCAGAGCCTTTGGAAGGACGGCAAGCCGCTGTTTGCCGGGGACAAGTACGCAGGATTCAGCCAACTCGGCCTTTGGTACATTGGCGGGCTGCTGAAGCACTCGCCGGCGCTCGCCGGGCTGATCGCGCCCACCACAAACTCCTACAAACGGCTGGTGCCGGGCTTTGAGGCCCCCGTCAACCTCGCTTACTCGCGACGCAATCGCAGCGCCTGTTGCCGGATCCCCATGTACTCGCCCAACCCGAAAGCCAAGCGAGTGGAGTACCGTCCGCCCGACCCGTCCTGCAACCCCTATATGGCATTCGCTGCCATGTTGATGGCGGGCCTCGACGGAGTTGAAAACAAGATCGACCCCGGCGAGCCGCTCGACAAGGACATTTACGACTTGGGTCCGGAAGAGTTGAAGAAAGTGCCCACCCTCCCTGGTTCGCTCGAAGAATCGCTGCGAGCTCTCGGGAACGATCTCGATTTCCTGCTCAAAGGAGATGTTTTCAGCGAAGAACTGCTCGAGACCTGGATCGATTACAAGATGAAGAACGAAGTGCAGGCCGTGAACATGAGGCCGCACCCTTACGAGTTCGCACTCTACTACGACATTTAGCCGTAAGTGGCGTGCCTTAAGGCAGTTGCAGACACGCCACACAAAATTGGCATATTTTTGGCATACTCGGCGATTTTTCCTCCTGCTTGCGAGTATTAGGGCTGAGGGAGGAAAGCTGAGATGCCGGGCCTAGCGACCAGCATCGGGGCTGGAGGAAATCCAGCCCCGCCTTCTAGGTGTATGATCGCGCCTCTGACCATGACGCCGATTCAAGACATCTCCCACTCGCTTCGCCAACTTTATTTGGAGGACGAGCGGCCCTGGCTGGTCGGCTTCAGCGGCGGCAAGGGCCTGTCCTGAGCGGCAGCGAAGGGACAGCACCGTGCTGGCGTCGCTGATTTTTGATGTGATCCTGTCCATTCCCGCCGGGCAGCGAAAGAAGGAAGTGACCGTGGTTTGCACGGACACGCGCGTTGAGATTCCCGCCATCAACGAAATGATCGAAGGCACGCTCGACCGGATGCGCAAGTGTTCCCAGCAGAATGGGCTGACCATAAGCGCCTAAGGAACCGATGAGTGCACCTATCCGTCGGCCCTCAGTTCACGGATTGGCAATGGTGCGGTGTGACCGAGTACTGCGTTTAGAGTGCCACCGGCTTCTCGGCCTCCTGCTAGAGACCTCGCGCGTTCCCCTTAATCCTTTTCGCCAGCTTTTGAATCTTGTCCGCCTTGGTGGCGACATCCAGTGAGAGCACGTTTTCGCTGGACTTGTTGAGCTCTTCCTGGAGGGCCTTGCTGAGGTCGGCAAGCTCCCCGGCATCGCGCCTCAATCTTTCGAGGTTATCTTTCAGGAGGTACTGCTTTTGTCTTGCCGTGGTTGACTCTTGTGAGTGTTCCTGCCCGCTTCCTATCTCACTCTGCTGCTGAGCTACTATCTCGGCGGCGGCTTCCCGTCTCGTTACTCCTCCACTAGGAGATTGCGTGGAACCAGTTTGAGTGGCCATCGGAACAGCGCCCAGCAGCAGGAGAGCGAGGCCCACAGAAAGCCACAGCAGGATTGAAGTCCGATAGAAAGGTGATTTGCCGTAGAGGGTCGCCATCTCGATATCCTTTCCCTTATGGACGGGAAGAGGTCTGGCCATGCACCTCCCTCCCCCCTATTTTCCTTAATTATAATCGTTGTGCTTATGGGTCGGCAAGCCCGAGAACTCGCCTGAGTATGAATGAGTAGCAGCAAGATAGAGCAACGCTCCGCCTATGAGATCTGCGACTTGACTGGTCACCCCGTCGACGGTGCTGTCTTCCAGCAATGTGTCGCTGCTGCGTCGTTCTTTTCTATCCGACTGATATTTCTTCATCACCGCACGCGCCGTGCTTGGCGGCGGAGCAATTGATCTTTCAGGGCGTCATGTCTAGTTTTTCGATAAGAGCTCTTGCGTCCTTCGGCGTGGGCGCAGCTTTGATGGCGGCTCGCGCGTGCTGCAGCTTCTCCTGCAGTTTGACGAAGGCATCGTGCTGGGCTTTCGCCGCCTCCACTTGTTCTTTGGGCGCCGTGGTGTCCTGTGCGGCCTTTTCGAGGCAGCTTACCGTTTCCTCTAACATACTGTTGTTAATGGTGAGCTTGTTCAACACACTCTTCTCGTGGTTGAGGCGCTGAAAATCCGCGAGGCTTTCCTTCTTGACCGTCTCCGTGAGTTCCACGAAGGCCTGCTTGGATGCCTCCACCATGGAGACTTCATCCTTGCAAGCCTGCGCGAGAACCTGGTGCGGCCCAAGAAAGAGCCCCACGCCGGCCCCTACCAAAAGGGCCATCCCCCATGCCCGTATCATGGTTCCGCCTCCTAGATTCGACTGTGGACTTGCCCAGAAAACGCTGACTAAGGGTAGTTCTTTCCGGAACCCGCGATTGAACCCGCCGCTGATGTTAGCACAACTACGTGGAATTACCGCTGTGTGGGGCTCTCGGTAACTCCGTCCGTGACGATGAAGTGAACGACTTTCCCGCAGTGCAAAATATCCCCAAATGCGCTTTCTCAATACAGGTTCGTCGTCTACCAACAAGACTCGGTCGCTCTGTTGTCCCACCATGGTCGCCCTCTCAACATTATAGAAGGCCAGTTTACATACTGAGCTCCTGGACAGAGCCTGTCTGTTCAATAATGCTCACATTTGAAAAGTTCTTTGCGAGCTTCGATCAATGCCTCCTCAACCGGTGCAGAGGTCCATATCCCCACCCCCCATCGAGGTCAAACATGAATCGTCTGTCCAACCTGGCTCTCAGCGTGGGAGAAACACTCGTTCACGAAGCTGGAAGGCTGCTGTTTGGAATTGCTCTCGGCAGGGCGAAGGAACTACTGGGAACGCCCCAGCCTCTAGTCCGAATAATTCGCGTTTCTTAAAGACACGGAAAGCCTCCTTTGGTCATTCAAACAGCGCCTCGACAACGTGTTTGTACCATAGGAGTAAGCCTACGGTTTTGGCCGTCTAGGCGGATACTTCTTTCTTGCCGACCCCTTTGAGTGGGGCGTATTCTGCCTTAGCTGCTTTCTTTGCGGCCTCGATGGCTTCCTCGCTCGAAAGGAGCGGTGTCGTTTTTACGGATTTGCAAGCGCCTCCCGCCGCCACCAGCATGGCAAATGCCGCCGCCGTAGCGTCATCCGGCATTCGCAGAATCGCCACCACATCATATTCCCCAAATGACAGCCACCCACCCACAACACTCCCGCCCAGGTTCTGAACGGCCTTAGCTACAATCTCGATCCGGTCCTGGGGGTTTTTGAGCATATTCGCCCACGCTTCAGAGGTGTATGCCACCTGCAACAGATAATGAGCCATTGGCCCCTCCATTTAATTGGAGTTTCGAGTTCGTCTTCCGTGATGACCCGTAATATACACGGGTCTTGTTACGCACACAAGGCACACCTGATGTGGGCCCTTTCGCATCGAAGGGCAGAATAGAGATGAGCTTTGAGTTGGATGCCTCTCAACCAAGACAGTCCATGGCTTTGTCTATTGCATTCCAATCGTCAAGGGGGTTTAGGTCTGAATTCCCTCCCTATAACGCCAACCCTGCCTGGCAGAAGTGTCTTCTGACGAGCTTGAAGCATCCGTCTGACCTCCAACTGGACACAACCAGAGTGTCCACTTAAAAGAATGCCCGCCAACACCACATCCGTCTAGACGGTCAAGACCGAACGCTTACGGCTTACGCACAATTACTAATCAAATCAGAAGTAAGTAGACATAAATGAAGCTATCGGCTATACTTCGGGCATGGCTACGCAAGATG
>Ga0209415_10010079_pt1 | contig 16132 bp, 17 predicted proteins | sample PeaSoiSIISIP2007_FD_187696 | JGI IMG/M metagenome (GOLD analysis project Ga0209415, IMG submission 187696) | Peat soil microbial communities from Weissenstadt, Germany - SII-SIP-2007 (SPAdes) (version 2) | ecosystem: Environmental > Terrestrial > Soil > Wetlands > Peat | place: Germany...
CAAGGAGTTCACGTAAAATGTCTTAGGCGCCGTGATCGAACCGGTGTTCCGCTGAGGGAGAATCGCGTACCATTTTGACCACTTCCAAGGCACACGTCGCCCGCCCGGCGCGCCCGTGCTGCACGCGTCGCCACGCCGGTCCGTCGGTCTCGCCTCACACCGGCGCGCTGGCGTCCGCCTCGTCGAGCTCGTCGGTCGGGTCGCGCGCCCGCGCGATCGGCGGGGCGTCGGCGTCCAGGCCGAGGTGATCTAGGATGCGGCGGACGGGTCCTGGCTCGGTGATGACGGAGAGCACGCGCAGGCGGCCTCCGCAGTGCGCGCAGGCGAGCACGTCCACTTCGAACGTGCGCCGGAGCAGTGAGGCCCAGTCCACGTAGGGCGAGGCGGCGAGCAGGGCCCCGTCGTGCAGGCGCTGCCAGTGAAGGACGGAGATCACGCTGGGGGTGAACCGGATCACCTCGCCTGCGGCGGGTCGCTGCGGTGGCCGTGGTGCGGTCGGCGCGGCCGGCGCGGTCGCAGTGACCGGCGTGCCGGGGGCCTTCTCACCGGCAGGCGTTCCAGGAGGGCGCGGCTCGGCGCGCGCCTCGGGGCCCGGCGCGGCATGCTCGCCACGGCCCGGTGTCGCCGTCGCGGCCCGCTCGCACGCGGGCGCCGCGGCCGAAGGCCTCGGCACCACGTCGCGCCTCCAGCTCGAGCGCGGCCCGAGCACCCCATGAAAGCGAACCAGCGGGTACCGCGGCGGCGGAACCAGCGCCACGAGCCTCGCCATCAGCTCGAGCGAGGTCATCACGCGGTGCTTGGCGGCGCCGTGGCGCGCGTACTTCACGCGATACGCCACGCGGCCTCCGGGTAGGCGTCGCAGCCGGTCGAGCGCGAGCGCGGGACGGGCGCCGTAGCGGGCCAAACGTTCGCGGCCCAGGTCGTCGCCCGCGGCGATGCGCACGCCAGCATGCAGGTTGAAGCCCTCGTGCTCTGCAGCGAAGCGCATCTTGCCGGCAGCGCGCTCCTGCGCGTGGTCGGGACCATGGTCCTCGTCGGTCGAGAGCCTGGCGAACGCCCCGCGCTGCATGGCGATCGCGGCGCAGGCCTCGAGGGCGCCCGGTTCGGCCGGCTCGGTCGAGCGGTCCTCGGCTGGCCGGCCGTCGACGTAGCCGTGGCGGGCGAGCCACGCCGTGACGCGCCGGTGCACGCCCCCCGCGATGGACTCGAGCTCCGAGGCATCGGGCTCGCGGGCCGGGTGGAAGAGCACGCGCTCTTGCGCGTCGCGGGTGAAGACGCCGTCGAGGAAGACGGTGTGAAAATGGACGTTCAGGTTCAAGCTGCCGCCGAAGCGCTGCACGAACGTGATCGCCCCGCACTGCGCTCGCTTCGCCTCCTCCAGCCCGGCTCGGCCCCGGTAGCTCGCGAAGACGGCCTCGACGAAGATGCGGGCGATGGCCGAAAGCACGTCGGGCTTGAACGCCGCGAGCATCCGCAGCTCGTAGGGCAGCGAGAGCACGAACTGCCGCACGGGCACGTCAGGCAAGACGCGATCGACCAGGTGGGCGGCGGTGTTGGCCATGCGGCGGCCGGCGCAGCTCGGGCAGAGGCCCCGGCCCTTGCACGCGAAGGCCACGAGCAGGTCGCGGCCGCACGTGTCGCAGTGGCAGCGCGTGAAGCCGAGCGCGAAGACGCCGCAGCGCAGGTACCCGCGCAATTCGCGCTCGACGTAGCGCGGAAGCGGCGAGGAGTACGTCTCGCGCGCGTGCGCGAGGAAGGTCTCGATCGTCTCGCGCACCACGCCGTAGAGGACGGTCTCGGTCGGCTTTCGCGGCTGGTAAGGGGGCGCGAGGTGGGCCACGCCCGCTTGGCCGCGGCGCGCGGCGTGCCAGTCGCGTCAGGCGCGGAGTTTCGAGCGTTTGCGCCGAGACCGCGCTGTCCGGGACAGGGCCACCAACCGACTGCGGACAGGGCTGGCGCAGCGGGCCGGCGAGCAGCGCCCGCGCGCGGATGGTCGCGCGGTTCCGTGATCCCTGGGGACGGAGCGGACCCGTCCGCGGTCACCGAGTCGCCCTTGACATGCCTTGGGCGCTCCGAGGAGTCTCGGCGCGAACATGAGCGAGCGGCCGATCTTCCGCGTCACCAACCGTCACACCGACGCGTGCGGCACGCCTCCCGCGGTGGACGACTCCGAGCCGGACCGCTACCTCGGCTACTTCGAGAACCAGTACGGCCAGCAGGCGACCTTTGTCTACGACCGCGCTCGTCGGGCGGGAACGTTGTGGCTGGGCGATGCGGGATGGGAGCGTCCGCACGCGGGTGGTGGAGGGGGCCGTTGCAGGCGTCGTCCTCGGAGCAACCGAGCGGGCCTGGCTGGTCGCGTGCTGGAAGGCGGCCACGCTGGCTTGACCTGTTCGGCGGAATCGGCACCGATGCCTTGATCGACCCCGGAGCGCGGTGCAGCCCTTCCGGACGCCGCAGTGGTCATGGTCGCTCACGTCGACGCGGACGATGCGCCCACGGTGCTCCAGGCGACCCGCGTCTTGTCCTTGCGTCGGGATCGTATCGAGGTCGTGGGCGAAGCCCGCGGCTCACCGTCGCCGGCCGCATCGCGCCCGAGCACTCCCCGCACTGATGCGAGCGCGCGACGGCCGTGGCCGGCGCACGCGTTGGGCTCCCAGGCGCGGCCTAAGAGAGGGCGCACGTCCAAGAACGCCCGGTGCACGGTCGTGGTCATGTGCACGCTCCAGCGTCGGGCCAGCGAGTTGCTCTCTCCCAAGAACGAGCGGGTCCACGTCTCCTTCGGCCCCAAGGCGCTGGCCTTCCAACGGGCGAAGCGTCATGCGGCACGACGCGGCTTCGGACCGGACTTGAGCCCCAGGGTCCAGGTCGTCACTTGCGGCGACGACGACCGCGCCACCGAGACGTGGGGGTACTTGCCGGGCACGGTCCCTTCCGACGCGCGGCCTCTTGGGGTAACAAGAGGCCGTGTGAGCAATCGAAGCCGCCGCGAACGCCGCGCGGCCCAGGCCCAGCGCGCCCTCGACGCGGAGGATCCGAAGGCGTTCGAGGCCCTGAGCGCGACCAACCCGGAAACAGCCGCGCAGCACGTCGCGCGCGCTCTCTCGAGCTTGCCGGTGGACCGCGCCTCGCCGCTCGATGGCGTGGCCGCCGACCTGTGCGCGCGGCTGCGGCGATCCGGCCGGTTGCCCGCGGCGAGGCGGCTCGCCGGGGCCTGCGCGCACCGCTCGACGCGCCTGCGTCTGGAGAACGCGCTTGCGGCCTTCGCGCTCGGCGAGGACGACGAGGCCGAGCGCGCCGCGTCCGCGGACCCCAGGGTCGCTGCCGTGCTGGCGCCTCTTCTCGATGCGGCGCGAACCGTCCCGGCGCGCGAGGCTCCGCCGTCCCCAGGCGCCGCGCCTTCCCCGAAGCAGCCAGAGAAGAAGCCGCGGCAACCGCGCGACCCGAGGCCTCCCGCGCTCCGTGCCTTGCAAGGCGTTGCGGCCGCGGCGAAGGCCGCGGTGCTCGGCCAGATCGGTCCCGCGCGCGCAGCCCTACGCGGACTCCCCGCCGCAGCGAAACAAAGCACGGTGCTGATGGGGGAAATGTCCGCGGCGATCGACCTGGCCAAGGCGTCTGGCCCCTCGCTCGGCAGGGCGGCCGACCGCCTGATCCAGTCGCCGGTGGTACGCGCGAGCGCACCGGCACGCGAGGCACTGGTCCACGCGCTTGCCGGCACGGACGTCAAGGCGGCCCTGGCCGTCGCGAAGAGGCTGGGCCTCCCGGACGAAGCGCTGCGCCCTCTCCAGATCCGCGCACTCGCGGGCACCGGCAAGGTGCACGGGGCCTCGACCGTGCAGGCGGCCCTCGAGCTGGCGGGCGCGGCCGGGGCCGACATCTTCGACGCGCCGCAGCGCGCCACCGCGTGCCTGTACGAGGGATTTGCGTGCCTGCAGTCCGATCCGAAGCGCGCGGGCCGCGCGTTCGATCGCGCGATCGAGCTCGGAGGCGATCTGCTCGAGGCGCTGCGCGGCAAGCTGCTCCTCGCGATGGCGGACATCGGCGAGCCGTGTGCTGACTGCGGCGGCCACCACGGCAGTCGTCCGGAGCACCAGGGACGCGAGGTCGGCGCCGCGGCCGACCGGTTCGCGCGCGCGGCGCGACGGATCCCTTCCGGCGCGCCGTTTGCGGTGGTCGCGTCGCTCATCGCGGCCGAAGGCTGGGAAAGGGAAGGCGACACCAAGGCGGCCACCGCGGCCATCGATGCGGCGCGCGCGGCGTCAGACGGTGCCCTGCGCGACGATCTCGACTTGCGCGAGGCGCACCTCCTAGCGCCCGAGCGACCGGAGCGCGCGAGCGCGCTGCTCGACGCGCTCATCGCGAGTGACCCCGGCCACACGCGAGCCTGGCGGATGAAGATCGAGCTGGCCCGCGACGCGATGGACGACACGCGCGCCGACGATCTGCTGGTGCGCGCTGCAATCGCTACCGCGGACCCGGAGCTCTCGGCCAAGGCGCGCGGGCTGCGGATCCGGCGTGGCGAGCTTGCGCCGTTCGGGGGACTCTCGCCCGGGACGGCGACGGCCGGCGCCCTCGCCGCGGAGGCGGCTGCGCTGCTGAGCGTGCCCGGAGAGCGCCGGGAACTTCCGCCCGTGGCGCTCGCCTGCCGGGCCGCGCTGGCGCCCGCCGGACAGCTCGCCTTCGACGCGGCGCTCGTTTACGTCGAGGCGAGCACCGGCAAGGGGGACGATGCGGCGCGACGCCTTGCGCAGCTGTTCGAGGTCTGGTGGGGCTCGCCCAAATCGCTCGCCAAGCTGGCCGCGTTCACCTGGGTCCTGGGGCTTAGCAAGCACCTGGTGCCGGCGGCGCGTCGTCTCGTGAGCCGGGGCGACGCCGCGCCCGCGACCGCGGCGCTCTTCGATGCCGCCATCGCGGCAGAGGACGCGGACGTCGCGGAGGCTCTCCTCAAGATCGGAGCCGCGTCGTGGAGCCGTGCCGACATCCAGGACTGCCGCAGGCAGCTCGGGCGCCTGCGCGACGGGAGCGCCGACTTCGGGTCGTGGGGGCCCCGGCGGCCGGCACAGCCGGGAGCGGTCATGGATCCAGACGATGCCGGCCGCGATCTCGAAGCCGCGCTCGCACCGGAGTTTCGCATGTGGCGCCCGAGCGACTCCGAGGACAAGACGGATCTCGACGACCTGAACGTGGCGGACGCGACCCAGGCGGCTCTCGAGCTGCTCGGGTTGTCCGAGGGCGACATCCGAGGGCTGACGCCGGCGCGGATGGTGGAGCTCTTGGGGCAAGTCGAGCGGATGAGCCGGGGCGCGTACAGTCCCGCGAAGCTCGAGGAACTGCGGAAGGTCGCGCGGCGCGTGGCGAGGAAGGCATGAGCCTCCTGCGGCCGTTCGCGGAAGCCAGGGCCGTCCTCGGCGTGTTGGCAGCCGACGACGCCGCGGCGATCAAGCGGGCCTACCGCAGGCTGGCCGTGGCGCACCCGCCGGACACGGATCCCGAAGGCTTTCGGCGCGTGCGCGACGCCTACGAGCTGCTCACCGAGCCGTCCACGCGGGTGAGAGAGATGCTTCTGCGCCCACTGCCTGCGGTCGATCCGCCGCCCCCTCCGGCCGTCCCGGAGCCTGCGCCTGCGGGCGCGCTGCCCATCGTGCTCCTTCGCCTGGCGGCGGCCAGCGTGGACGCCGCGGCGATGCTGGAGGCGGCGACAGGCCCAGCCGAGGACGCGCCCGCAGCTTCTCCCGAAAGGACACCGTCGCGATGACCGAGGAGGCCAGAGACCAAGGCGCAGCGACCGCGCTCGAGAACCTCGCTGCGCGCATCGACGAGCTCACCCGTGAGGTGAGACGCCAGGGGCGCGCGGCGGTGGCGGCCCAGGCGGCGGCCGAGTCGTGCCTCGAGAGGCTCGCCGAGGGCCACGGCGTAGGCGACAGCGGCGGCGACGGGCCTCCCGCCGAAGAGGAGCAAGCGGCGGACACCGCGTGGGTGTACGCCCTGCTACCCGTGGCGGACGCCCTCGACAGGGTCCTCTCACAAGCGAGAGCCATGGTGGAGCGCGGGATGGAGACCGCGGCTCCCAAGGGCAGCTGGCTCTGGTCGATGCTCGCTCGCGGGCCCCGCGAGGCGCGGCATCCTGCGGGCGATCCCGAGCTGCGGGCATTGGCCGAGGGGCTACGCGTGCTGCGCGCGCAGCTCACGACTGCCCTCGAGAGCTGCGGCGTCACCGCAGACCGGCGCGTCGGAGTGCCGGTCGATCCCGAGGTGCATCGCGTCGTCGAGGTGCGCGCTGCCCGGCCCGGCGAGCGCGACGGTGTGGTGCTCGAGGTCATCCGCCCCGGCTACACGGCGCGCGGACGCATCGTGCGTGAGGCCGAGGTCGTGGCGGCCGCGAACCGCCGGGAATGATTGAAGGGGCCGGGGGCTCGCAGTAAGAGGCAAGCATGTCGGAGACCATCCTCGGAATCGATCTGGGTACGACCAATTCCCTGGCCGGGGCGGTCCTCGACGGCGCGGTCAAGCTGTTCGCGGGCGCGGCCGGAAACGAGCTCCTGCCGTCCGTGGTCGGCGTCGGATCGGGGGGAGAGATCCTCGTTGGAAGGACGGCCAAGAACCGGCGCGTGCTCGATCCGCAAGGCACGGTCGTGTCGATCAAGCGCCTCATGGGCACCGACGCGCGCCGACGCGTCGGCGGCCGGGAGCTGAGCGCGCCACAGATCTCCGCTCTCATCCTCGGCGCGCTGCTCGACCGCGCCGAGGCGACGCTCGGCCACCGGCCTGCGCGCGCCGTGATCACCGTCCCGGCGTACTTCGACGACGCGCAGCGGCAAGCCACGCGCGACGCCGGCGAGATGGCGGGGCTGCACGTCGAGCGTCTCGTCAACGAGCCGACGGCCGCAGCGATGACGTACCGGACCGGCGCCGAGCAGCTCGTCCTGGTCTACGACCTCGGCGGCGGCACGTTCGACGTGTCGATCCTTGAACGAGACGCCGATCTGCTGGAAGTGCGCACGAGCCGCGGCGACACGCACCTCGGAGGCGACGACATCGACCGGGCACTCACCGAGATCGTGCTGGATCGCCTCGGCGCCAAGCGCAAGCCGATCGAGGCCGATCCCAGGGCGATGACCCGGCTCATCGAGGCCGTCGAGCGCGCCAAGATCGCGCTGTCGGACCGACAAGACGTGCGGCTGTTCGATCCGTTCCTCGCGGGCGAGGGCGCAGACGCCGCCCACCTCGACCTCGAGCTGACGCGGGCCGACGTGAACCACGCCGCGCGCGCGTTCGTCGAACGCACGCTCGGGCACATCGACACGGCCCTGCGCGACGCGAAGGTGCGAGCCTCGGACCTCGATCGCATCCTGCTCGTGGGCGGCGCCAGCAAGATGCCCATCGTGCGCGAAATGGTGGGGGCGCACCTGCAGCGCCCGGCCCATCTCGACCTCGACGCAGACCGCGCCGTCGCCGTCGGCGCCTCGATGCTCGCCGGGCGCATTGCCGGCGCTGGCGTCGCCGAGGTGCTGGTCGACATCACCCCGCACACGCTTGCCGCCGGCGCCCTGGCCCTCCTGGACGGCGAGGACGACGACGGGGACGAGGACCTCATCGCGGCGCCGATCATCGCTCGAGGCACCGTCGTTCCGGTCGAGCGCAGAAAGACGGTGTTCACGAGCGTGGAGGACCAGCGCTCGGCTCGGATCCCCATCGTGCAGGGCGAGCACCGGCTCGCGGCGTCCAACACGCAGCTGGGCGAGGTCGTCATCGAACCCATCCCGCCCAGCCCGATGCACTCGCCCGTGGAGGTCACCTACAAGCTCGACTTGTCCGGCGTCCTGCACGTCTCGGCGCAGCACCTCCCGTCCCGTACCAGCGCCGCGGTGCAGATCGCCAACAGCCCGTACCGACTGACGGCGCAGCGGCGCGCTGCGGCGCGGACCGAGGTGGAGCAGCTCCGCGCTGGCGCAGGCGAAGGCGCGGCCGTGGACACGGCGACCGAGAGCGACCTCGCGCTCGCCGCCGCAATGCTCGCGCGGGCGCGAAGGGCCATCGAGCGTGGATCGGACGACGCGACGGCGCTGGAGCGCGTCAAGGCTTCGCTCGGGGCGCTGGACGCGGCGGTGGAAAGGAAGGCGCCCGACACCGCAACCCGGACCGACGCGCTCTCCGACGCCCTGCTCGACCTGGTCTGAGAAGACCGTCGCGCCGCGGCGACGCGCACGGCCATGATGGCTTCGTAGAGCCGCTGGGCTTCGTGCGCCCCGTTCTGCTCGAGCGCGCCCTCCCAGCTGGTGAAAGCGACCTTCTCGCACTTGCGCAGGGGAATACGCGGCGGGCGCCCTGCCCCGGCCTCGGAACCGGCCACCCCAGCGAGCGCGCGCTACCGACCTTGCCCCGGGGCGCGCCAGGCCCCGCGGCGCGCTGCGCGGAGCAAGGCGTGCCGGAAGGAGCCGCTTCCGCAGCGCGACGACGCCCGGTGGCCGCTTGCAAGCGCCCCCAGGGACCCGAGCGTCCCGCCCCTGTCCGATGCGCCAAAACGTCGCCAAAATAGCGGCAAATTGGCGCCTCGCTCCAAGGTGACTCCGCTTTTTCCATCAGCTGATCAAGAGCTTGTCGATCGAGTGACTCTTCGACATGCCGCCGTGACACCGTCAAATGCCCATCGTTGCCAGGACTTACCCACATCCTGACACCACGCCTTTATCTTGCCCTTCGTCTTTCGACTCCGGGTTGAGAAATCACGCCCACGACCGAAGGCACGAATGGCCATCGAGGAAGGCCGGCTCGAGAGACGCTTTTGCCGACGCGAGACCCTGACGGTGGCAACGAAGAAGGTGACGATGGCAGCGAGCGAGAGCAGGTGCGAAGGCGACGCGGATGACGACCGAATAGGCGACGAAGGCGGTCACGAAGGTTCCGGCGATCACGGTCGCCGCCATCAACGTCCTGACCCTCAAGAGCTACCTGCAGCGTGCGAGGGCGGGTCGGAGTCAAGGCGCGTCCTGAGCGAGGGCAGCCGCGATGCAGATAGGCGACGGTCCGAGGGTCCGGCGCGGCACGCGCGAAGGCGCTGAGAAGGCAACGAAAGCGGCCACGAACGGCGCGCGCGAGGAGGCGGAGGCGCCCTCGATGGGGGGCGCAACAACAGGCGTCCCGCAGGCCGCCCGTGGACGACCCGAAGGACGTCGCAGAGGTGGCGCGCGAGCAATCCTCGACGCCTACTGGACGCGCGAAGTTGACGGACATCACCCTCCGCGTTGACGGAGCGGAGGATTGGCCCGGAGGGAGCCGGTGAGCATGTTCGCGATGGCTGCCAACGAGCGCGGCAAAGGTTTCGTCGCGCCGCGCGGCTGGTCCGGATGCCTCGGGACGGTTGGGGGCGGAGACCGAGGGCAACTGAGCCGTTGCCAGGCTCTCGGCATGTTGGCGACACCGAGACAGGTTGCGTCTCGGCCGCGACGTCGCCACGCGCGTCCGAACGTGGTTGATGCCCTGGCGGCAACCGGTAAGGATCCGGCGGACAACGAGTGACGGCAACCCGATGTCAACGGTCGTGATGCCGGTGACGACCTCGCAAGCAACGTCGTCGCCTCGATGTCGAGCTTCGACCGCGCCACGGCGAGGACGTCGGTAAATGATCCGGGGACTCCTTGGAGATGAACCGACAGCACGAAAGCTACGACGGCGACACCGAGACCGATCCAGTGGTCGACGCCGTTCTTGGAGGTGAGCCGAAAAAGGTTGGCGTGGATGTCGCGTCTCCCGTGTCGACGAGTTGACGCTGCCGCCGCAGCGACGGCGATGGGCACGACGGTAGTGCCCGGGGCGGAAAGTTGATCGATCGTCAACGTGACCGGGTGCTCAGGGATGCAGCATGCGGAGACGATGCGGAAGGCGGACGAGCACCGGGTGTACCGCCAGTTGCTCAGCGAGGGCAGCGCGCTCCACCTCGACCGCAGGGGATGCCGTTGCGCACGCCGCGGACCGGCCGTCGACGGTGGCGGCGACGAAAGCGGAGACGACGAGGATGATCGCGAGCCCGTCGCCCGAAGGGCCCAGGCAACGCGGCCGGGAGGTTGACGAGAGCTACGGCGCAACGACGGAGCAACGACGGGGGCAGAGCAAAGCGACGACCGTCGAGCAGACCGCTGCGGGTACTCGGCAGGCACGCGGTGGTTCGCGAGCGGGGTCGGGTCGAGCGCGCCCGTTGGGATCTCGGGCAGTGCGATGGCGTCGACCGCGCAGGTCAACGATGTCCTTGTGAGCGTCGCGTCGCGCAGCGTTGCCTCGAAGCCGCGACCATCCGTTCGCTCAGCTGAAGAGACGGATGCAATCCGCGGGGAGCCCTTCGGGCTGGCGCGGCGAAGATAGGTTCGCCTGGACGGCGGGTACAGGAGGAACCAGACCACGCGGAAAGGGTCAGGAGCGGACGCTACGCATCTGCGTCGGGCCCGAAGTCCGACCCTCCGTGTGCAAGGCCCCTGGCGGTTTGCGAGACGCCGCCCACCGCCATAGAATTTGCCAGCCATGGACGACCGGTTCGACGCCAAGGAGAGGGCCCGCGAAAAGCAGCGGTCTCGGGAGGAAGACGACCGATCCTTGGCTCGCGGCGAAAAAAGCGTGCAGCAGCTCAAGCGCGAGTGCGGCTACTTCGCGTTCCCGCGCGTCCGCATGAGCGCGCGCGGGTCGAAGCCGCTCGAGTGAGCGACCTCGGTTACGTCGACATCCGGCCGATTCTCGCAAAGCTGTCGGACCTGGATAGAGACCTCGTCCTGGTGGGCGGGCAGGCGGTGAACTTCTGGGCCTTCGTGTACGAGGGCAGGGTGCCTGACCTGGCCCGGGCAGGGCCGTTCGCGAGCCGGGACGTGGACTTCTGCGGGGACAGGCGGACCGTTCGCCAGTGTGCGCAACGGCTCGGAGGCCGCGCACGCGTCGCGACCCTGGACGACGCAACCCCCAACAGCGGCACCGTCGTCTTCGTCGATGCCAAGGGTGTGCAGCGCTCGCTCGACATCCTCTCGGCGCCCTTCGGGCTCGCCGCCTCGGAGGTGCGCGACACGGCCATTGCGGTCGACATCCTCGACGATGCTGGCAAAACGACCGGGGTCCGTTTTCACGTGATGCATCCGGTGCTCAGCCTGGAGAGCCGCGTGCACAACGTCGCGGGACTGGCCGATGCGTACGACACCGCACGTGGCCGAACCCAGCTCCGAGCCTCGATCGTGTGCGCATACGAGTTCATGAAGGACGTGCTCGACGGCGGATTCGAGTTCCACGACCCACAGCGTACGGTCCTCAAGCTGAACGAGAGAGTCTTCCGCTTCTGCATGCACGATCGCCACGCCCGCGAGCTCCACCGACGCCACCCCGAGATCGACCCCGCGCGCGGGATCCTTGATGATCGGCGGTTGCCGAAGGCGTTTCGCGAGAAGCGGCTTGTGCAGATGCGGGACCTGCTGGCGACGCGGGGCCCGGACCCGACCTTGACGCATGAAGTGGGGCCGCCGCGGGATCGCGGTCGGGGTGGCGGACCGGAGCGCTAGGCACGGGCCTCACGGAGGGGCCCCCCCACTCAGGCCGTCTCAAAAACATCTCGACGGGCGAAAACGCGCAACACTCACCCTCCTCGCGCCGAGGGGCGAGCGCGGGGCGGACGGCCCCCAATTTCGGTGATCGGTCTTGGAGTGCGGGAAGCCCGCCGCCCGCGGGCCGCATCCGATCTTGATCCGAGTCCGCGGCGACTCCCTGAAATTTCCGCGGGTTTCGCAGGGGTCTCCGCGCAAATCGCCCGGCGCATGTCGATTTTCCGCAGCACCTCGCGTGCGCTGCACGATCAACGGAGGTGCCGTCGCCACCGCACCCTGAGCTGTCCGAGAGCCAAGCCCGGCGCACGGGGCCCTTACCTGCTCGTCCGTGGCCTCGCCTGACGGCGTCGACCGGTCCGAGCGCGCGGCGAGCACGCCGGACGAACGTCCGGCTCGCGTGGTGGACCGGCGAGACCTCGGACAAGTGGAGGAGCATTATGAGAAATGAGCGAGTCAGGCTTCAGCCCTACGTCGACGCGCCCCTGGCCCAGCAGCTCGCCGCCTACAGTGCGGCGACGGGCAAGACGACGAGCTTCGTCGTCCAAGCCGCCCTTCGCCAGTATCTCGATCGCACCGACGACAAGATGCTGCTCCTGCAGCGAATCAACCGGCTCGGTTGGGCATGCGAGCGCACCCAGCGCGACCTCGAGCTCTTCATGGAGGGGTTCGCCATCTACGTGAAGCTCTGGTTTGCGCACACTCCGCACATCCCCGACAACGCGAAGGACTTCGCCCGCGAGGAAGCCGAGAGCCGCTTCGCAGAATTCCAGGAGTACCTCGTCGAACAATTCCAGGGCGGTCGCCGCTTCGTCGACGATCTGCCGCGCGAGATCATCGCGGACGAAGCCGAGCTCTCCAGGATGGCGAGCGATGCGCCCGCTGCTTCCGAGGATGGTCAGGCGCCGTCGGGGGACCGATGAAGAGCGATCGTTCTGCCGGGAAACGAGCGCTCTCGGACCCACGCGCGTCGACGGCCTCCCCCGGAGGTTCTGCGCACCCGCTCATTCCTCCTCCTCCCGCCGATCGGTCGTTCTCGGCTCGTGTTCGCGCCGAGCTGTCCACGGCGAAGAACGCACGCCCAAGAAAGCCCCCGACTTCGATACGGAGGGAAACGCCATCCGCGTGCCATTCCGGCGGACGGCAAGCGCACGTCGCGATCGCCGAGTTCGACCCGACCGAACTGCTGAAACTCGCGGGCGCGGAGTGCATCGCCGAGCCTTGTGGTGAACCGTACGGGGCTACCGCCGCGAAACGTGCCTCGCGCAAATGAAACGAAAGACGCGGCCGCTTGCCGGAGTCTCGCCCGTCGTCGCGCTAACCCTGCGAGCCGAGGGCACGCCCTCCTCGCCGGAGGTTGCCGATCCGAGCTGTGCCAAGTGCCCGCGCGACCCTCAGGAGCTGACGGGCGCCGTCGTGCAAGCTCTCGCGCCTGCCATCGCGCGAGGCCTCGGCTTCGACCTGCAGGCTGCCGTTCGGGCGCGCCTCGTGCGGCTCCTCGCCCTCCATACCGTCGACGGCCGTCCGCTTCCGTCCGACTGGGCCATCCCCATCCTGCCGGGCGAGGTGGTGGTGGCATGCGCCCCGCTGAGGTCGCCGCTGTCGGGCGTCGCGGCGCTCGTCGTGCGGGCCGCCGTGCTGCCGCGGCCGAAGCTCGACTTGCCGCAACGCGAGCGCATCGCACGCGCACTCGCCGACGCGCTGCTCGCCGACCTGAAAGGGCACGCAACCTGAGCGCGATCGGAGTGCGCCCGCGGTACGCTGCGGCGGCGCCCGCACGCCGCGTTGTCAGACATGCACCGGGCGTCGAGCCGAGACGTCTTACGGCACACCGCAGAGGAGGATCAGTCACATGAGAGCCGCGGTCTACGTTCGACTGAGCAAGGAAGATCGGCAGGGAGCCCGCTCGGGGATCGAGTCGTGCCTCGTGCAGCAAAAGAACGCCGAGTTCGCGATCGAGTCGCAAGCTTGGCACCTCGCCGCCGATCGCGTCTTCGTCGACGACGACGAGAGCGGCGCAGAGATTCTGCGCCGGCCGCAGCTTCAGGCACTGCTTCTTGCCGCCGAACGCCGCGCCTTCGACGTGCTCGTCCTGCGCGACCTCGATCGCCTTGCGCGCGACGCCGCGAGGCAGGCCGCGCTGCTCGTGCAGCTCAAGGACGCCGGCGTCGAGGTGTGGACCTACAGCGACCGCGCGTTCGTGCAGCTCGACGGCTACGGCTACCTCCTGACGGCCGTCAAAGGCGTCGTGGCCGAGCAAGAGCGCGCGAAAGCCGCGCAACGCATCCGAGAAGGGTTGCGCTTCCGCGTTCAGGCCGGCCGGCGAGCCACCAACGCGCCGTTCGGGTACCGCAATACGCGCGACGCGAACGGCGCCGCGCATTGGGAGATCGACGAGGCCCGCGCCGCCGTCGTCGTGCACGTCGGCGAGACCTTCGTGGAGCGCAGCGGCTCCTTTCACGCGACGGCCGTGACCCTCAACGGCGCCGGCGTACCCTCGCCGGGCGGCACCACCTGGAGCCCGCAGGCGGTCAAGAACGTCGTCACCCATCCGCTCTATCGCGGTGAATACCGCCACGGCGAGATGCGCACGGTCGCACGTGGTGGAACGCTCGTGTGCGTGCGCGCCCCGGAAGCCGACGTCTTGCGCATCGCCCACCCTGAGCTTCGGGTCTGGCCCGACGCTCTGCTCGCTCGGCTCGACGCCCTGCTCGCACGCCCGCGAAGGAAGGCCTGGGGCGCAGCGACGCCGAAGCACCTGGCGTCGTCCTTTCTGCAGTGCGGGGTCTGCGGCGCAAGCCTCGTCGTGTCAGGCACTAAGAAGCGCAACAACCTCTCTTACGTTTGCGACCGCCACCGGATGCAAGGCCGGTCGGCTTGCCGCGGCGTCGGCTACCGCGCCGAGCACGCGGTCGACACGGCGTTGCTCCGGGCCCTGGCGCCCTTCATCGACGGCGAAGTCGCGGAGCGCGCCCTTAGCTTGCTCAAGGACCAGCTCGAGGCGCAGGCGGCTGACAGCGGGCCAGAGTCCTTCCGAGCGCGCGTCCAGCGCGACCTCGCCGCAGCCGAGCGCCGGGCGAAGAACCTCGCCGACGCCATCTCGCGCGGCGGGGAGATGGACGCTCTGCTCGCCGCTCTGCGGCAGGAGACCTCGCGCATCGGGGGTCTCAAGTCCGACCTCGTGCGGCTCGATCACACTGCTCCGGTGGCCGTCGACGCGAGCGCCATCCTCGCCAAGGCCCGCCAGCGCCTCGCGGTGCTCTCGAAGCTGCTCCGAAAGGGCGGCGTCGAAGCGCGACCCGTCGTCGCGGCCGTTCTCGGAAGCGACCGGCTCGTCGTCACCCCCATCGAGGTCAAAGGGGCGCGGCGCTGGCAGCTCGCAGGGCAAATTGCAGCGGGATACCTCGTGTCCCACGTCGTAAAAGAAGCCTCTGGACCTTGCCCTTCGTGCCCCGGGCCTCGCGGGTCGCGATGTTCTTCGCGGCCGCCACCGCCTTCTGCTCCGCCGTCCGCGGCGTCCGCGCCTTGGAGGGCGCGAGGCCGAAGTCGGCGAGAGCATCCGGCTGATTGCCGAACGTGACCCGCACGAACGCCACGAAGTCGCCGATGACGGCGAGGAGTGACGGCGATTGGGCACGTTCGGCCGCGACCTTGGCCTTGGTGTCGGCCTGGGCCGTGACCACGGCGTCCCGGAGGTCGACGAAGCTCTGGATGAGCTGCGTCAACGAGGACACCGTGTGCGTCGCGCCGCCGAACGTGAGCACCGTGCTCGCGTTCGGATAGCGCTTGTTCGTCCCCGTGATGAGCTGCTTCGCGAGGGACGCCTTGGCGGTCTTGCTCTTGGGGTTGCTGACGACTTCCGTGGACATGACTTTCACCTTGTTCCTTCTGTTCCGATGGCGAGGCCACCTGGCCGGGCACCACGCCCGGCCTTTCAGTGGTCTCAAGAGTTAAGTCCTCGCGTGGGGGCAGGATCTTGGAAGTATTTTCGATAAATCGACCGGGAGCACCAAAAGGCGAGGAGCCTTCGCGACTTAGCTCGCCGGGATCGGGCGCGAACGAGACGGGAGCGTGGGTCGGGAGCGCGGGAGGAGGCGCTGCGCGAGCGGGAACGCGTGCCTCGAACGCGGCCTGATGGGCGTACCCGACGAGATCGGCGGTCTCTTCGCTGGGGAGGCAGCTCTGCTCGCCGACAAGGTGCCCCTTCGAGCTGACCGGATGGCCGTAGCCGGCGGGTACGGGGGTCTAGTCGCTGGCGAGCTGCCCGTGCTCGGCGGGAGCGGGAGCCTGTCAGCGGACGAGATGCCCGTGCTCGGCGATCACGCAGGTCTCTTCGCCGCCCGGGTCCCCGTTGTCACCGACGACAGGAACCTGTCGGTGAAGCAGGTCCGGTTACGCGAAGAGAACGGGCGTCCGCTGACGAAGCCGATGTCCGCTCTGGCCGAGAAGGTCGGCCTGCGAGTGGGATAGACACGCGCGTGAGGCGGCGACGCGCGGGCGCGGGCGCAGGCGCGGGCGCAGGCGCGGGCGCAGGCGCGGGCGCAGGCGCGGGCGCAGGCGCGGGC
>Ga0209415_10010081_pt1 | contig 16130 bp, 22 predicted proteins | sample PeaSoiSIISIP2007_FD_187696 | JGI IMG/M metagenome (GOLD analysis project Ga0209415, IMG submission 187696) | Peat soil microbial communities from Weissenstadt, Germany - SII-SIP-2007 (SPAdes) (version 2) | ecosystem: Environmental > Terrestrial > Soil > Wetlands > Peat | place: Germany...
AGCACCTTCGAGATCAGGAACTGTTTTGCGGACTCTGCGGGTTGGGTTAATGGCGGCATTGCCGCGGATTTTACCCCGACCTTTCGGGACATGCCGTGACCCGTCGTACGCGTTACCCGGTTCCCACGCCGCAGGACGTTGGTGAGGGCGCGGAACGTCGTGTGGCCGTTTCATCCGCAGAATTTCACAGCCTGCCGGAAACGCCGCATTCCAAGTTACCAAGGTTACATTGATCCGGCAGGATTTGGTTATATCGTTTGAGTTAACGAGGCGAGATGGGAATGTTCATAGGAGTGTCGCATGCCAGCAAAGCCGCGTGACGGTGGACACGGCTCTGACGAATCCACGCCAGAAGCCCGGCGGGCGAGCCGTTCTCAGCGCCACGTTGAAGAGGTATTGGCACGCATCATCGCCAAGCGCCGAGGTGCGCAGAGGAATTCTTCGTTAACGGACCTTGATGGCGAGCAGGACCGGAGGCACCGGGAGTAGCCTCTGGTAGCGCTATCCCACACGCTGACGGCCAGCCCGACCGCAGAGGCCGTCCATTTCAAGGTAAGTCGTATTCTCGCCGGGCTTCAGTGCCGAAACTCCTGCGGCGAGACGTGCCCCAGAACCTCGTTCAATAGGGCAGCCAGCCGCAGGCCAGCTAGCGCCAGCCGCTCGTCCACGACCTTGATCTGCTGGCGGTAATACTGCTCGTCCACCGAGCCGCCGTCGTTGACCCAAGCCGCCTTCGCCAAGGCGAACGACTCGTTGGCCCAGTCCGCGGGGTTCCCGCTGGCGCGGAGGTGCTCCTGTGAGATCAGTTGATCCAAATGCGCCACGTAGGCTTCCTCATCCATCCCGGCGTGCTCGATCAGGCCGGTGTCCCAAGCCGAGTGCAGGTTGCAGGGATAGCGCCCGCATTGGCCGGAGCCAAACTCGGTGATTTGCATGCTGTTGCCGCCCTTCGCCTCCCCAATGGCATGGAATGGCTGGTGAATGTCCCCGACGAAATGGACAATGAACTTCAGTGCCTCGATGCGGTCGTCGCGGGACGCATTCTTGTCCCCGAGCGCCCGCTTGAAGTACTCGATCCTGTCCACTACGCAGTTCTGGTGGTCGTCCTTTGCTCCCTTGTGCGCGTCCTACGGGCGATAGCAGTCCCGCGAATCCGAGAATCCCTGCCCGTCCTTGGGAATATCGACGAAGTGCCAGTTGTAGGTCTCGTCGCGCTCGGGGCGAATCTGGTCGGCCCAGTTTGCGACCGACGCCAGAGTGTTGTTCCCGATCAGCGACTGGACGTTGCGCTTGGTGACCTCGGTCAGGCGCTCCTGCGCGATGTCGCCGACGATGCGATGACCCTCGTGACCCCAGCCGTAGAGGGCGATCGCCGGGGCGAGGACTGCTATCACTACGGCTAGCGCTGCTCTCTTCATAGTGTCCCAGACTCGTCGGCCGGCAGGAGGGTTGATTCCGCCTTGGCCTTCACATGCTTAAGAATAGCCTTGCGTATGAAGCCGGAGAAGGGGCCAATCAGACCCCAATAAATGCGGAACTTCCACAATGCCGCCGAACCGAAGCACTTGATCCTTGTCTCAGTGGAAAGAAATGTGCCCTCGGGCGAATCTGCCCGCAGCTTGAAGTTCCACGCTACCTTTGCGTAGCCGGGGCGAGAGAACCCAGCAAAGTCGTCCGCGGTGAGGTCCGTGCAGCGGCCGCCATCGGGACGCCAGAATCGCCCGGCAACGCCGATCAGAAGTTCTTCGTTCGGAACTTCCGCCAAAATGACAAAGCCTGCGGCTTGGACCCGCTGGCGCAGATTACCCGGCACAGGACTGCGCGGTAGCCTTTTTCCACTCCTGACAGTCATCAAGAGGCGCACCAGCCGCAGTTCGCTGAAGTCCGAGCGCAGAAGACACTGATACACCGCAGAAACTGGGGCGACAATGCGGATTTCGTAGGCGGCGCTTAAATCGTGATCCGGCAGGACCTTGTCGATCAGCGAGCGGCCTTCAAGCGATCTGGACGTCATCGCTCAAATGCTATGCCTGAGGCTCGCGCTGGTACAAGCCATACCGACTGCTACCGATCCGCTCGCATCGGAACAGCCAGCAGCCGTGCCGCACGCCAACCGCTCCGTCGCAGTACAATTCACCGGCGAGAGATCAAAGGAGAAACGTATGACCCAAAAGATTATTGAGGTAGTCGGAACTTCCAAAGAGAGCTTTGCAAAGGCTGCAGAAAACGCCGTCGCAGAAGCCGCAAAAACGGTTCGTGGCATGAAGTGGGCGCGGGTAGCAGAGCTAGAAATGGAACTGGATGGCAAGAAGATAACCAAGTACCGCACCACAGCAAAGATTTACTTTGAGATTGAACACTAGCCCTATGAGTCTGCCAAGCGCCAGCAGGGGCGAGCGACTTGCAGAAGCGCACTACTTCGGCGGCGTATGTTCAAACGGGAGCTTCGTGTATCGCGCCTTCTCGATCTCGATTACGAGCGCCACCCTTCCTTCGGGGCTGCGAAACGGGAACGGCTTGCCTGTGTACTTGTGCGATATGGGGTCCATGTACTTGAAATCGCCATCAGGACGGCGCTCGACCACGCGGCCTCGAAGCTGGGCCTCCTTGTAGGGATCGCGGAAATCGATGAGGGAGAGCGCGACACGCGGATCACGCCGGGTGTTCTTCGCTTTGAGTGAGCCTTCCCCGGTGCAGATCAGGATGCGGTCACCTTCGCGGCCCACCCAAACGGGGGCGCTCTGCGGCGAACCGTCAGGCATCAGGGTGGCGAGATGGGCGAAGTTGGGCCCGTCGAGCAGGGCTCTGATTTCGTTGAAAGTGAAGTCGCCATGGGGGCTGTCCTTATGGTGGAGGTGATGGACAAATCTATCACCTTCCATCGGGGCTGGAGATCGTCCGCCCGGACTTCCTGCCGGTCACGCTGATCTTGATCTGGCGGTAGTAGCGGGCGAGGCGGTCTCTGAGGCTGTCCTTGGAACCTGCCATCCTGACCTCCATCTAATTCACGGCTTAAGAATGTTTTGGGTCTCTTGCACCGGATGCGGCTCACGACTTTCTTCCGCGGTGACCGCGATCCGCTTCGATTTCCGATAGACGTTCGCCATCGCCATCGTCCAGAAAGGAACCAAATCGACTCCGGGCACGAGCTTGGCAAAAAACGATGGCAGAAATTCCCAGTGCCAGCCAAGAAGGTGAACCAGCACGGCTGCGACACCGAAATCGAGTATGTCATCAGCGGGCGACAAAGCGCCTTCGACGAATAACGGAAAAACGACGATTTGGAGTGCATCCGCAACGATGGCCAACACCATGGCGGCTCGAAAGCGCAAACCCGGCGAGATTGTGACGGTGTCGTGAGTCACGGCAGTGCTGCTTTCGCTGCTGAATGCTCCTGCCGCAGCTTAGAATATATGCATGGACAGTGTCACCGGAAACTCTGTGCAATCCCGTGCCGCGTTGCTCATTGTCGATGTCCAAGTCGGGTTGGTGGAACTGATGCCCGCTGAAATTCAAGCTAGTGTCTTGTCCAGAATCGGAACGCTCCTTGCGAAAGCACGCGCTGCGGGAACACCCGTGATCTACATTCAGCATGACGGCGCAAAGGGACATCCACTGGAGACCCACACAAAAGGCTGGGAAATTCACCCCTTGCTCAAACCAGCCGATGGCGAGCCCGTCATCAGGAAGCGGGAATCGGATTCTTTCTTCGAAACTACACTTCAGCGGGAACTTAAAAAAAAAGGGATCATGCACCTTATCATTGCGGGAGGCATGACGGAGTACTGTGTGGACACCACCTGCCGCCGTGCGACGAGTCTGGGTTACGACGTTACGCTCGCAAGCGATGCCCACCTTACGAGAGACAATGGAGTGCTGACCGCCGCGAACATTATTGCCCACCACAATTTTGTGCTAGATGGTTTTGGTGCCGGAAATCATGCAGTCAACACGAAGCCTACGGACCAGATTATTTTCTGAGTTTTTTCACGACACCAGTCAGAATGCCATGCTGACCGACGCTCCGCCGCGCAAGGACGGACACCTCGCACGGTTTTTAGAAAGTGACCGGATCGCGGCACCGACCGAACTGTTCGGGGACTACAACCCCGAGACCATGCTGATCCGCGTGTGGATGCGGACCGCTGTGCGCAAGCAAGTCACCTCATTCGGGACGTTTCTGAGCACACTCTGCCATGAATTGTGCCACCACCTAGACTACCAGCGGTTCGGGTTTCGCGATTCGTGGCACACACGCGGCTTCTAAGTTATCTGCAAACCGCGGCCGTCCGCGCCGCTTTGGTGGGAACACTACGCCCCCAACACAACCAAAAGGATGCTCGCAGCCCTGCGGGGCGTGCTGAAGGAATGCTGGCGGCTGGGTCTGATGACCCATGACGAGTGTGCGCGTGCGGCTGACATCGCACCGGTTCGTGGCCAATTGCCTCCGCGCGGGCGGTCCCTAGACGAAGCCGAACTGGCAGCATTGTTCAAAAGCTGCCAGACGGACCCAAATCCGGCGGGTGTCCGTGACGCTGCCATCTTGGGTTTGCTCTATGGGCTTGGGCTCCGCCGAGCCGAACTCGTTCGGTTGGATGTGGTGGATTTCCATCGCGAAGATGGTGTACTTGCCATCAGAGGCAAGGGCAATCAGGCACGAAGAGCACACGTCCTGGAAGAAACCCGCACTGTTCTCGAACGGTGGCTGCGGGTGCGTGGGATCGCTGCCGGCCCGATGTTTCTTCCTCTTGCCAAATCAGGGCACCTCATCCCGAAGCGCCTGACCTGCGAAGGAATAGCCCAAATCCTGACCAGACGAGCCGCCGAAGCGAAGGTGGCGCGCTTCTCGTGCCATGACCTGAGGCGGAGCTTTGTTACCCACCTGCTCGACGCTGGGGCAGATTTGGCCGTGGTCCAGAAACTTGCAGGCCATCGGCAAATCTCCACGACGGCTGTCTACGATAGGCGTGGCGAGGCGGCGAAGATCAAGGCGGTTGCCAAATTGCCAAAGCGCTTCATTTTACATTTGTGCGGTTGCCGCTGCTGGCTGTTTCGGCTTCTTAAAGTGATATGGGTCTACGTTGTCCCAAATGGTCATACAGACATCCATGGCAGTGAGTTTGGCGTTTGATACTGGTAATAGCATCTTTGTGTCGGCAACTCTCCTCCAGCCTGTTCCATATGCTTTATAACTTGCGTCTGCGGGACGGTTGAGAATCCAAGTCCACAAGTCTGCGCCAGTGAAAACATCATGACCCACTGTGATTTTAACGGTAAACTCAGGCTTCTCGTCAGTTTTCAGATAGGACGTAATGCCAAGACACTCTTGCGAATTCTCAAACCCTGCGATGAACTTGTCCATCAGATGCTGTTGCTGCTGCCGGAACTTGTCCATCAGATACTGTTGCTGCTGCTGTAGGGCTTGGACGGACTGATCGCCCGGAAGTTTCTGAAGTTCCTTCTCCAACCTGTGTTCTTCGGCCATGGCATCTAAATCCATAAGCGGCGTTACATCCTTGATGTGGTTGAAGCCTAATGTGGGTATAGGCTTCTGACTAGTACACGCAGCAAGCGAGAGTGCCAGAAGGAAAGGAAGCATTGTTTTCGTGGGTCTTGTAACCCACCCCCATGCACCACCAAACGAAATCGTGCGGTCACATGCTGCCATGATGAAGCGCTGGAAAGTGGAATGGTTGAAGCCGCAGCCCGTCATTTCACTCCCACAACCGCAGCGGCTTTCGAGTGCTGAGATCAGTGATCCGGATTGGGGGGATTGGACCATAGAATCGAATCAAACACGTAAAACATCGAATCAGCATCAGTGCTAATTAACATAAACTTTAGCGTGCCGTACCCTGTTGTTTGGAAACCGTAGCTATACAGGTTAATGCCATCGGAAAATTGACAAACATTTGCGACACTAATGTTTATTGTTCCGTTCGCATTCCCACAGTCGTCCACGGTCGCCAGCGGCGTTGTTTTAGGGTTCGGCTGATGGGGCGTCAGGATTTGATCGAGTAGACTAAAGAAATTAGTGCATTCATTCCCAGCCAAGTTAAAGTCCAATCGCTTTCCTGCGGGCGGTTCAAAAGCGAAGTGGTATTGGCTAATTTGATTGATCTGCTCCTTATATTGCAAATGAAAAACCAACTTGCCTAGATGGTTACGATTGGCATCCTTGGTCATTAGCGAAAGTGTCGCGCGATCCATAGTTTCTCCAATATCACTTCGAACCGGGATTTCTTTTGTCCGGCCCCAAAAAGCGCCTGTCATTGTCCCCCAAATCGCTGTTCGCGTCAATACGAAACCAGATCGCCACCGATGTTATACTGGCAACCAGCATCAGGAGATGGCTAGTGCATGGCCACGGCAACCGGGTTGGAGAGCACCACGGTGCTCTTGGGCGGTGACAACCGCTGCTTACAATGTTGGTAACGATATCCCGAAGTCGGTACCTCCGCCGCAAGGCGCGATTAGGAAGTTGTTGTACAAAGAAAGGGTGAACAATGGATTATCCAAGAAATATCTCAGCAAGAAGTGCCATCACAACCTTGGTTGTTGGACTTGTGACGGTGTTCGTAGTGCTCATCTTCGGGTGCTCGGCCGTTACCAAGGTTGACACTGGAAAGGTTGGTGTTTTGACCTTGTTCGGGCGCGTTACCGGTGAGCAGTTACCGTCTGGATTGCATCTTATCAATCCGTTCAAGTCTTCGAACGAGATGCTTATCCAGACACAAGAAGTGAAAGAAGTAGCGGAAGTACCTTCATCGGAAGGTCTTACCATCCACCTTGAGACATCAGTTTTGTTTCACTTGGATGGCGCTGGCGCTCCCGATGTATATCGTGACCAAGGTACGAGTTATGTGGCCAATATCGTGGAACCAACTTTGCGCTCAGCCATTCGAGAAGCAACCGCCAGCCACGCTGCTAGCGCACTCTATTCCGCCGACCGTGAAAAAGTTGCCAGCGAGATCACAACAGCGCTTATTACTCAGCTTCAACCACGGCATGTGATTGTTGAAAAGGTTTTATTGCGGGACATCCAGCTTCCGGCTACACTGAAGGCTTCCATTGAAGCTAAGCAGCAAGCCGATCAAGAGCAGCAGGCGATGTCTTTCCGGTTGCAGAAAGAACGGCAGGAGGCGGAACGGAAGCGCATCGAAGCGCAAGGTATCCATGATTTCCAGCAGACCGTTTCCCAAGGTATTAGTCCGGCACTGCTACAATGGAAGGGAATCGAAGCTACGGAAGCCTTAGCGCGGAGTCCGAACACCAAGATCGTGGTGATAGGCAACAGCAAGAATGGCCTGCCGTTGATTCTTGGGGGCGCAGAACAATAGGAGGCTGTGTGGACGATTTGGAAGTTTGACAAACGCGGCTTGGATAATGCCCAAGTGCGTGTGCTCCGCTTTCACTTAGGACCGAAGGAGAGCGAGCCCATGCACGAGCATTCAGCGAGTGTGCTAGTCCCTTTAACGGCTGGCCACATGAAAACCACTTCCGCAGACGCCTCGGGGAGGAGAGCGTCTTCCGCTCCGGCCTAAACGCGCCGCCTTTCAGGCGGCGCAGGCCTCCGCTCCAGACGCCCTCCTCCCCGACAATCCCTGATCTCTTAAACACTCCACTGGTCTACTTTTACTCCGCCCCAGTGGTCTAGTTTTACTCCGCCCTTGACACATTCTGTGCAAATGCTGAGATTCCACCAGCCAATACCATCAGAATAGTGGATACAACCAGGCGGGGATGACATTCAGATCTCATGCTGATTTCCTTTTTGGAGAATCCGCTCCAGTACATTAGCTAGCAACCGCAGTGCCAAATGCGAGACCTGAAACAGAATTGCTGGCCAAACCGTCAAATGGCATTCGCGCTGTATGGCATGGCGGTCAAAGCCGGATCGCCATAAACTCCGTTCTTCCAAGCGCGCCTCGCCTGACGGGCCTCGGAGTCTCTGCCCACATTGAGGCACTGCCCTCGAAAGGGCACGGTGCGGAGTGTCGCATAGAGAAGCAGGGCAATCGCGCCAAGTACTTAGAGGACACCTGGAATGGCGGATAACCTGCACGTATCTACAGTGATTGAGTTTTGTGCGAAAGGAATCCAGCTTGTTCAGTGATCTCAGTTAAATGCATCGCTTACTCAAGTTGGAATCCTGAATGCTCGAACACCGATCGGGCTGGAGACGCATCTCGCCGACCCAGAGATGGTTGGCTCGATGTCGATCCGGAATTCCGCGTTTAGGTTTTGGGAACTATCTGCTATAAGAGCGCTCAGATGACGACACTTGCAACCGGTGCAACAGTGTGGACCAACGCTGTTTCGGAGTTTGGAACAGTCTCCCAGCGGAACGTATCCGCAGTTGTATCCGAGATGAATCACACGATGAATCGGGCCATTGGGAAGCTGCTGTCGCCATTTCCTGCTTCCGTCACGGCCAAAGGAAACTAATGAGCGCTGGATGTGGCGGAACAACTTCACCGGAAAGGAATTGCTCATGCTGATGTTCTTCATTCAATTCTTTCTCGTGTTGACTGCAATCCTTATCGGCATCCGGCGGGGTGGCATCGCGCTAGGACTGATCGGTGGACTCGGGGTCGCGGTGCTGGTGTTTGTCTTCCGTGTGCCACCATCGGAGCCACCGATTGCGGTGATGTTAATCATCTTGGCCGTGGTGACTGCTTCATCCGCGTTGCAGGTTGCCGGAGGATTGGATTACCTTGTGCAGCTCACGGAGCGCTTATTGCGAGCGCACCCCAACCGCGTCACGATCCTTGCTCCGTTGTGTTCGTTTTTTTTGACGGTTTGCGTCGGCACCGGACACGCCGTCTATGCGCTGTTCCCGGTCATTGCTGATGTTGCTTGGAGAACTCGCATACGTCCCGAGCGGCCCATGGCCGTCTCCAGCGTGGCGGCCCAGATGGGCATCACCGCCAGCCCGGTTGCGGCGGCGGTGACCACGTTTCTTGCCTACTCCGTCAAGATGGGAACACCGGTGACAATCTTCGACATCGTAAAGATCACCCTGCCCGCCGGCTTGGTAGGCGTGCTGGCCGCAGCGCTTTGGAGCCTGAAGCGCGGCCGAGAACTCGATAAAGACCCTGAGTTCCAAGAGCGCATGAAGAATCCGGCCTTCCGTGAGCAACTCGATGTCACGGTCACCACACTGGACAAGAAACTGCCGCGCACCGCGAAGCCTTCGGTAGCGATCTTCTTCTCTGGCGTGCTGTTTATCGTGATCCTGGCTTTACGCGACACTTTTGTGAACGCGGGATACCACCTGCCGAACATTCTGCCGCTGGTGAACGGGAAAGCTATTCCGATGACCACCGTTGTGCAGATGGTGATGCTGGGCTTCGGCGCCTTCATCTTGTTTGCCACCAATATCAAGGCTGCCGAAATCGCCAAAGCGAGTGTCTTTGCCGCCGGCATGACGGCGGTCGTTTCCATATTCGGCATCGCGTGGATGAGCGATACGTTCATTACTGCCAACCAGCCGTTTCTAATCGCCAAGATGAAAATGATGGTGCAGGCCGCGCCCTGGACCTTCGCCATCGCCATGTTCTGCGTCTCGGCGTTCGTCAAGAGTCAGGCCGCCACGCTAACGGTGATGATGCCTTTCGGTATCGCACTCGGTCTGCCCGCGAAACTGATGCTCGGCTTGATGCCATCCAGCTATGCGTACTTTTTCTTCTGCTTCTACCCGAGTGACTTGGCGGCCATCAGCATGGACCGCACGGGCACTACGCATATTGGCAAATATTTGCTGAACCACAGCTTCATGGTTCCAGGCTTCATTGGCGTCGGAGTCTCCACGACAGTCGCCTATCTGTTGGCAAAGCTGGCATTCCGATTCTGAGAACGCGGGTTCGCCATAGCCGCCCCGCGAGGGGGGAAAACGGGCCGGGTAGTTGGCGACTACCCCGGGATGCGTCATCAACCGCTGCGCTCCGACGCCCGCTACAAAACTCTTTTTGCGATTCGGGTGTGTTCTAAAGGAATTGCATTAGGGCCAGGAGGATTGGTGAACCAACTACGGATTTTGGGGTGGGCGTATCGCTCTCAGTGCCGCTGGTGCTGATCGCACTGTTTTGCGGGTCTGGATGCGGCTCAGCGAGTTCTGCTCAGACTCAGCTTGCACCTTCCAGCACTACAGGTGCGACGGCGCAGGAGCTCAGCTCCGAAGGTCAAGCCTGGCTGCGCGCCGCCATTAGCCGTGGCAGTTTTCCTGATTTGCGTTGGCCAGATTTCAGCGATTACAGCAAGCACGTAAAGAAATTCTACGAGTTCAACGGGGACTCATTGTGGTGGGTTAAGGGAATGGAGCCGACTGCACAGGCACAGCAGGTTATCGTGCTGCTAAGCGGAAGTCATTCCGGGCCATGAGTCCGGGGGGGGGAAATGCGTTGCCACGGACCGCCACTCGAGTTCCGATCTCCTCGAACCCTGTTTCTGGACCGCGAGCAAAGCGCCGAAGCCTGGCGGGTTTTTTGGGGGGGGATTTGCACTGCTCTTGGTGCAGATTACCGACACTTGTGATATGGCGACTAGCGCTAACTGAGAAATTCGCGGTCTGGGGGACTGGATTGTTAGTGGTATAGTGATTTTTCGACAATAATCCGGAGACTTCGACCTGAAGAGTTCCTGGCAGGACTGGCTGTTTTGACAGGGGGCGGCGAATCAAGGAAAGAGATAGAAAAAAAAGAGCCGCAATGACTCCGCCGAACAGCCAAGCTGCTAGGGTAACCTGGCGAGGAGGAAACGTGAACCGCGCGGTTCAGATTCTACTCACTTGTGTTGCGCTGTTGGGCGGCTTGGCTTGCGGGACGGCGTGGGCGCAGAACCAGCCGCAAGCCTCGCGTACCGTCACTGAGTATCATGATGCTACCGGCGCACAGAACCCCGCACGCGTCATAGACACGCAATGGCAAGACGGCGGCCGGACGGTCGAAACGCGAATCGTCGAAGTGCCCTCCATCAATGGTGGTTATGAACCGATCAGCGAAACCGAGCGGGAAACGCTTCGAATCGACGCCAACACTGTCCGCATCGTACAACGCTGGTTTTCTTCCTGGGCTGGCCAGCGCCAACCCTGTCAGGTGACCGAGGAAGAGCGTCGCACCGAACCAGGGGGGCGGGAGAGTGTGGTTCGAACCACCTCCACCCTGGGCGCGAGCGGCCACTGGCAAGTTCAAGAAACCGATATCGAAGAAACGGTTTTGACAGCTCCCGGTTCGAGGGAGACCAGGAAAACCGTGCTTGGCGTAATTGCCGGGGACCTGGTACCCATCCAGCAGTTGGAGGAGACCGAGCACCGCAATGGCAATCTGGTGGAAGTGCGGCGACAACTGCTCACGCCAAATGCTATCGGGCACGCCCAGGTTTCTGAGGTGCAGGAGACCCTGGTGACGCAAACCAACAATGGCCAAACCACAGAGGAGAAAACGTATTCGACTTATGTTCCGAATACGGATTCCGATGGGCAGTTGCACTTGGTGCAGCAACGCAACGTGTCAGCGACTACTGCGCCCGATGGCAGTACCCGAACAGAACAACAAGTTCAGCGGGTCAATCCAGGGGACCCGCGGGATGGCTTGCTCACTACCACCCTCGTGATCGGGATTTCGCAACCCCTCGGCAGGCTTCGCAGCGAAACTGATGAGGAAGTGCGGGTTTTGGATGTGAACGGTAATTTTCCGCTCGTTTTGGTGACGGACAGCCGAGGAACGAAGGAGATTCATTAGGCCCGTCCATGTTGATTATCTTCGCGCAAAAGGAACAACCGTTCAGGGCAGCACTCCAAGAAGAAGCTTCTTGAAGGCTTCGGCCTTATTCGGCGCCGGCGCATTCGCAAGCCGAGCCCTGATACCGGCAGCGGGGGTCGCCAAAGGGATGCCGGCGGCAACCAGCGGCGGGCCTGTGCCATCACCGGCGCCAGCCAATTTGTTGAGGTCCTTGTTTGAAGCAGGCGGCTCGCGCTGCGACGCCCGCCACAACACTCCTTTGTGATTCGAGTTCCTTCTGAAGGAATTGCATTGGGGCCAGGAGGATTAGTGAAACCACCACGGATTTTGGGGTGGGGCTATCGGCTCTCAGCGCCGCTAGTGCTGATCGCATTGTTCTGCGGATGTGGATGCGGCTCAGCGGATTCTGCTCAGGCTCAGCCTGCACCTTCCAGCACTACACGTGGGAGAGCAGAGGATCTCAGCCCAGAAGGTCAAACCTGGCTGCGCGCCGCCATTAGCCGTGGCAGTCTCCCCGATTTGCGTTGGCCAGATTTCAGCGATTACAGCAAGTACGTGAAGAAATTCTACGAATCCAACGGGGACTCATTGTGGTGGGTCAAGGGAATGGAGCCGACCGCGCAGGCACAGCAGGTGATCGCGGTGTTGCTCAAAGCCGACCAAAAGGGACTCTCCGCGGAAGACTATGACGGATCCCGGTGGAACGATCGGCTGGCAAAACTCAAACCTGCGACGCGGCAGCCAACGGAGGCGGATGCGGTTAAATTCGATCTCGCGCTTACGGTTTGCGCGATGAGGTATATCTCCGACCTCCACATTGGCAAAGTAAATCCCAGGCAGCTTGCCTTCGCTCTCGATGATGAGTCCAAGAAATACGATCTGCCTGAATTTTTAAAGGACAACGTTGTTAACGCAGGCGAGGTCGCCGGCGTCCTGGCCCAGGTAGAGCCGCCCTATCCCGGCTACCGGCGCACCATTCAAGCCTTGCAAACTTACATCGAGCTTGCGAAGAAAGATGATGGGGAGCAGCTTCCGCTCGCGAAGAGAACGATAGCGCCCGGCGATGCCTATGCCGGCGTCCCGCGGCTCACGCGACTGCTCCGGTTGGTCGGCGACCTTCCGGCTGACACCAATGTTCCGGCTGATCAAACCGCTTACCAAGGCGCTCTGGTGGACGCGGTAAAGAGTTTTCAGCGCCGCCATGGCCGAGATCCGAACGGACGAATTGACACTCAAACCCTGGCTGACTTGAACGTGCCTCTGAGCCTTCGAGTTCGACAAATGCAACTGACCCTTGAACGATGGCGGTGGATGCCGGACGCATATCGAAAAGCGCCCATCGTGGCGAACATCCCCGAGTTTCGTCTCCGCGCCTATGACAAAGACTTCAACGTCGGTGTGACCATGAAGGTCGTGGTGGGGAAAGCCTACGGCCACGGCACTCCGGTGTTTAGCGACACCATGGAGTACGTCGTCTTCCGGCCCTATTGGGAGGTACCTAATTCCATTACCAGAGGTGAGATGGTTCCGCACATTGTTCGCGATCCCGACTACCTGGCGAAGAAGGGATTCGAGGTTGTGGACAGCAAGCGAAATGTCATCTCGGCGGGGACGGTCACAAACGAGGGGCTCGGCCAACTCCGAGCCGGAAAACTTTTTGTCCGGCAAAAGCCGGGTCCGAAGAACGCCCTTGGACTCGTGAAATTTGTCTTTCCAAACAGCTACAACGTATACATGCACGACACCCCGGCCACAGAATTCTTCGCGAAGTCCCGGCGGGATTTCAGCCACGGCTGTATCCGGCTGGAAAAGCCCGCTGATCTGGCTGCCTGGGTCCTGCGCGACAATCCCGGATGGAACCCGGTGCGTATTCGCGCAGCCATGAACGGCAGCACGACCCAGCAGGTGAACCTCGCGCACCCGATTCCGGTCTTGATCGTCTATGGCACGGTTATCGTGCTCGAAGATGGACTCGTTCACTTCTACGATGACATCTACGGGCACGACGCAGCCTTGGAGAAGGTTCTTGCGAAGGGCTATCCGTATCCCTGGTGAGAGCGAGCTACCAGCGGCGCACGCGTCCCACGTCTACGTGCACGAAGTCGGAGCTGCGATAGTAACCAACGCCGCCGCGACGCAGGCGCAGTGCGGCATCCCGCACGGCTGAGGTCGGAATCCCCGGCAAGCGAATGTCGATGGCTTCTGCCTGCATGTGAAGACTGTGGCGAGCCACGCCCGTATGCGCGCTGCGAGTGCGGAGGAATTCATTGCTCCATGGGGTACGGTATCCACAGATCACATCGATTTCGCCACCGGAATCGTTCAGAGACGCGGTTAGGTCGTGGAGCAGGTCAAAAAGGTGGGGATCGAAATGACGAACTTCGCCGGTGCGATGGTCGCGCAAATAATGGTCGAGCGCGTCTAACGCCTCCGGCAAGTATGTATCGCCTCGCCGATAAACGATGTCGAGTCGCTCGCGGGTGTGCATATGATAGAAACGGAGTCGGTATTCGCGCGCGGGCTCTGCAGCTCGTCCGAGCAGTGCGACCGGCACAAGCATGATCAGCCAGAGACTGTAGTGCCGGAGTCGCAATCCCATCTTTACAGGCCGCAATCTCTTCCAATGTAGTCGAGTTCGGATTGACACCGCTAGCCCTCGGCGTTCCTCAAGGCAGAATACTACTTAAAAGATAACACTTCCAGCGTCTGCGGCCGACCGCAATCCCTAACCAAAATTCAAAGAACCGGTCAGTCGCGATCAAGCATGCGCTGAACTTTTCTCCGATGGTGCGGCTTCCCTCTCCGGCCACACCAGCGTGAAAATCAAAGCCACCGCAATTCCGATCGACACTTCGGCGAAACGATGAAACGCAACTTGCCATGCAGGAGCGTTACGCGGCACGAGCAAGACAATCGCCAGCATAACACCGCCGGACCGATAGGCACTTCGATCGAGGTGTGCTGCAGACCGTTCTACCGACGGTCGATCCAATTCAGCTGCTTTTTGCAGGGAAAAATAGCGACAGTGCCGCCCAGTAGGGTATAGCCGCCGGCGCAAAACCCTCGAGGCGGGAAGGGACAACTGAGACCTTCGCGCCGGGGTAGCGTTTACCACGAATGGCTCGCGCACAATGTCAGACCCGGCGCCCGAAACGGAACTTCGGACCGGGGGGGAGGATCCAGGCCATTTGTTGAAGGGAAGGTGACGCGGGAGATTGAGTCACCCGCGCGAGTTGCACGCGCAGAAAGACCGGGAGCTGTCCCGCCGCGGTCTGCGAGGTACGTGGAATCAGCGGCGGTACCGAGACTTGCCGCCAGCGCTAGCCGCTGTCATGACGCAAGCGCGGAGATAGAACCGCGTCTGGTTCCGGAGCGGCGGACGGTGTGTCAGGCCACTTTCCGCCAGGGATTGCCGAAAGAAACAAAGTCAAAATTGCGAAGCTCCTCCAGATCTTGGGCTTCCGCAAGGTCGATTATTCTGTCCAGGAGTTCAGTTGCAGCTTCGGGGCGCATGTCCTTGGTTGCTGCCCAAAACTTCGGCGGATTGAACCAAATTCGGTCGGGGTATTCGGCTGGAGACATCATGAATCCCCCCATGGCCGCGAGATGGTACCGTAGCAAGGTTACAAAATGATGAAAAATCCAGCTGCCCTCTATGCCCGACCCACCGGCTGGCAACTTGATGCACCAGCTGCTTCGGGGTTCGATTGAAGTCGCTCGTATTGGAGAGGACTTATGTCCCCGAACTCTTGGCGCAGTTTCCGCTGCTCGTGAGCACCAGAATGGCGTCGTTATAGATAGATGACCTCGATGTTATGGACTTGCAGCACACCGTGTCGCCAGCCGCGCTGACTACATGCCGAGCCACTCGGGTTTCCGTCCCACGTCGTAGTCCTTGATCTTGACCAGCGTGCCGCTCTTGATCTCGTAGATCGGCGTGGTAGTGCAAGCCCGGTGGTCGGTCGCAGTGTAAGTCACGTTGCAAGCCAGTCCGCCCATATCGAAGTTGCTGAGCGTCTCCAGCGCCTTCTTGATGCCCTCGCCGTTGAGCTGTCCGGCTTTGTCGGCGCGCTTCAGGCCTTCGGTGATCACCAGCGCCGAGGCCCAGCCGCGGACGTACACGGCATCGCGCGGCGGCGAAGAAATGTCCTTGCCCTTGTTGAAATCAAGAATCTTCTGCATGCCCGGCACCTTGGTGCCATAGGGCGGATGCGGCATCACTCCGGTGACGCCTTCGGCGTTGTTCTTGGCGACCGCCACCAGGGCTTCGCTGAAGCCGTAAGGATTGGAGCCGAACTTTGTCTTGAGGCCGAGCTTCTGCGCGTCTTTAAGAATGATGGAAAAGCCGGTGGTGGTGATGTTGATGTAGGCGTAATCGGCGCCGGCCTT
>Ga0209415_10010082_pt1 | contig 16128 bp, 12 predicted proteins | sample PeaSoiSIISIP2007_FD_187696 | JGI IMG/M metagenome (GOLD analysis project Ga0209415, IMG submission 187696) | Peat soil microbial communities from Weissenstadt, Germany - SII-SIP-2007 (SPAdes) (version 2) | ecosystem: Environmental > Terrestrial > Soil > Wetlands > Peat | place: Germany...
GGCCCTTATTGGCGGGTTCATGTCCATCCTGGACTCGAGCATCGTCAACGTTGCAATCCCGACGATGATGAACGTGTTCAACGCGAACCCAAGCTCGATCCAATGGGTGTCCACAATCTACATGCTCGCCCTGGGCGTCGTGATACCGCTCTCCGGCTGGCTCGGAGACCGCATCGGTTTCAAACGGCTGTACGTCCTCTCCATGGCGGTATTCGTGGCGGGCTCACTGCTGTGCACATTGGCGTGGGACCTGAACTCCCTCATCTTCGCCCGCGTGATCCAGGCAATGGGCGGCGGGATGATCATGCCGACCACAATGGCCATGATCTACCGCATGGTTCCGCGGGACAAGATCGGCTCGGGAATGGGGATCTTCGGCATCGCGCTTCTGGTTGCCCCCGCCATCGGCCCGACCCTCGGCGGGTACCTTGTCGAGTACGTGGAGTGGCGGTGGATATTCACCATCAACCTTCCCATCGGAGTGATCGGCATTCTGCTCGCGCTCTTCATCCTGCCGGAGTTCCAGTCCAAGCATCCCGGCAAGCTCGACGTCTGGGGGGTCGTTACATCGGCATCCGCGCTGTTCAGCCTGCTGCTCGCCCTCAGCAAGGGGTCGGACTGGGGCTGGGGAGATGAAAGGACTGTCCTGCTCTTTCTTGCGAGCTTCTTCTCGTTTGTCCTTTTCATCTACATGGAGCTGACGTCGGACAACCCGCTGCTCGATCTGCGGGCTTTCAAGTACGTGAGCTTCACCGTGGCGAATCTCTCTCTCGTGGTGACCACCATCGGGATGTTTTCCGGCCTCTTCTTCCTTCCCCTGTTCCTGCAGAGCATCCGGGGCATCGGGGCCATGGAGACCGGGCTGCTCATGATGCCCGGCGCAATCATCTCCGGGATGATGATGCCCGTGGTTGGCCGGTTGTTCGACAAGATCGGGCCTCGGCCTCTGGTGATAACGGGTCTTCTCCTGCTCTCATTCATCACCTTCCTGTTTCGCAACCTGAACCTGGAGACCGCGACCGCCACCATCATGCTGTGGACGCTCCTCCGGGGGTTCGTGATGCCCCTGGCGATGATGCCGGCCCAGACGGCAGCGATGGTGGATATCCCCACTGAGCTGATCGGCCGGGCCTCCTCCATCACCAACATCGTCTCTCGTGTATCCAGCTCCTTCGGGATTGCCGTTCTGACCTCCATGCTGACCACCCGCCAGATCATGCACGGCGCGAACCTCGCGTGGAGGGTCTCCGCGGCGAATCCGACGGCAATGAGCGTCATTCACCAGGCAGGTGCTGCCATGGGCGGCGGCTCCCAGGGCCGGAGCATCGCGCTCGCGTTCCTGGATGGGATGGTGGCCAAGATGTCGTTCGTCAATGCGATCGATGATGTCTTTCTTGTCACGGCGGCGTTCACCCTGATAGCGCTCGTCCCCGCGTACTTCCTCAAGAAGGGCGTGCATGGCGGGCCGCGGGGAGCAGCGATGGCCGAATAAGGTGGGTCCGTCCCCTGCGCCCGGTCGCCGGGGCCTAATCCAATTTCCAGAGAGGAAGATCTGATGTCACGAAGAACTGTCATTATGCTCGTTATCGCCATTGCGGTGGTTGCGACGGTGGGAATCGTCGGGTACTACGGGTACCAGGGGTACCGCTACGTCTCCACTGACGACGCGCGGATCGCCTCCAACGTCGTTTCGGTCAGCCCGGAGATCGCCGGAAAGATCCTGGAATGGCGCGTCAAGGAAGGCGACATGGTCCAGAAGGACGATGTCCTGGGACGCCAGGATCTGGGCGCCGCGCTCACCTCGGGGGCAATCAATCCGCAGGCTATGGGCTCGGTGGCGGGTGTCGTGGCGGAAAAGGCGATCCTGCGGGCGCCCCTTGCCGGGCAGGTCATCCTGTCCACGGCCGTCGTCGGCGAAATGGCGGTGCCGGGCATGTCCCTCGCCGTCATCGCGGACACGGAAGGACTGTACGTCAGCGCGAACATCAAAGAGGGGGACATTGCCCGCGTGAAGATCGGCCAGCAGGTGAGCGTCTGGATAGATGCGTTTCATGGCAGGCTGTTCCATGGACGGGTGGAGACCATCGGCCGCGCCACCTCCTCCACGTTCTCCCTCCTTCCCGCCCAGAACGGAGGCGGGAATTACACGAAGGTCGTCCAGGTCATCCCGATCAAGATCAGCATCCTGGATCAGGGCGACGCTCGTTTCATGATCGGGATGAACGCATATATCAAGATCCACATCAACTGAGAAATGCAAGGAGCGAAGTCGTGAACAATCGGTTCCATAAATCATTCGTGATCATTACGGCCGCGGCGCTGGCCGTGAGCCTCCTGTCCTGCCAGCCGAAAGCGGCCGTACGTGTCAGCGTACAGACGTCGGCCGCGCATGACGGAAAGATAGTCAAAGACGTCGACTTTTCCGGCGTTCTGGTCCCTAATCAAACCGTCAACATTTTCGCGAAGCTTGCCGGCCAGGCTACATACGTTGGCGGCGACGTGGGCACACCGGTGAAGGCCGGGCAGCTCCTGGTGCAGATCGACACAAAGGAGCTGAACGCGCAGCTGAAGGTTGCGGAGGCCCAGCTGTCCGGGGTGTCAGACCAGGGCGCGCAGGCGAAAATCGGGGTGGAGACCGCGCGGTTGAACCTGGACCTAGCCCAGCGGGCGTACGACCGGACGAAAACGCTGCTGGAGAGCAAGGTGGTCACGCAGAGCCAGCTGGATGATGCCCAGACGAAGCTGGACCTCGCAAAGAGCGCCTTCGACAATGCAAACCGGCAGTACCAGACCGTCAGCGGCTCGGGGCTCGCCCAGGCGGAGGCCCAGGTCAACTTCATCAGGGTCCAGATCTCCAACAGCACCATCACGACCCCCATCACGGGCATCATCACGAATCGCAACATCAATCCCGGCGAGATCACCTCCACGACCACGGCCCTGATGTCGATTGCCGACACGGCAACGCTGAAGCTGCAGGGGAACCTGTCCCAGGAGGATATCGTGCACCTGTCCATCGGGGACGCGGTGAAAGTGTCCGTGGATGCCATCCCGGGAAAGACCTACGCGGGCCGGGTCCAGCAGGTGGGCCCTGTCGCGGCCGCCACGGGCCAGTATTTCCCGGTTGTCGTTGCCCTCGCGAACGACCGCAAGCTCCTTGCCGGCATGACGGCGAAGGCGTCCTTCACGTTGACAGGGTCTCCAGGGATCATCGTAGCGCTCCCGGCCATCGACGCGGGAGAGGACGGCCAGGCATATGTGTTCGTGGTCGCCGGCGGCAAGGCTCACAAGAGGCAGGTAACTCTCGGAATGAGAAACGGCAACGAGGTGCAGGTGCTGTCCGGGCTTGCGGCGGGGGAGATGGTGGCAGTCACCAATGTGGAAGCGCTGGTGGACGGGATGGAGGTGGCTCAATGAGCGCTCCACTGCGCGCCGCCGCGGCCGTCGCCATGTTCCTGCTGGCGGGCGCCGGCGCCATGGCGTTCGCCCAGGACGCGGGTCAGAGTGCGTCCGCGACGCAGGGCGCCGGACAGTCCGCGGCGCTCACGCTCACGGTGGATCAGGCCGTGGCGCGTGCGCTCGCCAACCAGCCCCTCATCCAGCAGGCGCAGGCCGCGGTGGAGGCCGCCCGGGCGCGAGTCGGGGAGGCGAACAGCGCGTACTACCCGTTTCTCAACGGCACGGCTTCGTACAACAGGCTGTCGGATGAAAGCTTCCCGCTGGGTGCACTGCTTCCCCCCGCAGCCGAGCTCTCCCAGTTCGGGATCACGATTCCCCCCAGCTTTGCGCCGCTTCTGAATGCCCCCTTTTCCTTTGCCCCCGTGAACTCGTGGGATTTCAAGCTCGGATTCAATCAGGTGATCTTTCAATTCGGCAGGAGAGGCATCCAGGTCAAGCTGGCGGAAAATGGCGTCTCCGCAGCCGAAATTGGCGTCGAGCAGATACGCTCAAGTCTCGCGTTCCAGGCCGCGCAGGGGTTCTACACGGTCCTTTTCCTCAAGCAGCAGCTGGCAGCCCTGGACACGCAGCTTGCGAACCTCCAGGAGCACCTGGATGCGGTGCGGGTACGGACGCAGACCGGAGCGGCCACACGGTACGACGAGCTTTCAACCGAGGTGCGCATTACCGCGCTGCAGAGCCAGCGCATCGATGCCGACAACATGCTGAACAAGCAGGCTGTCGGGCTGAAGCTGCTCCTCGGCATCGAAGCGAATACACAGCTGGATCTGAGCGGTGACTTCACTCCGGGGGCGGCCGCATCCCCGGACGAGCAGGCCCAGGTCGCCTCCGCACTTTCGCGTCGGCCGGAGATCCGCCAGGCAGTCGAGGCTGAGAGAGCCGCGGAGCTGAACCGCAGGCTCTCCACCATGGGCGCCTGGCCCACGATCTCCGGGCACGCCTCGGTTGGCTACTCGAACGGGATACTTCCGGATCTCAACACGCCGGTCCTGAACTGGGTTGCCGGTGTCCAGGTGAATGTCCCCATTTTCCAGGGTTTTCTCGTTGCCCGCCAGGGTGAGGAAGCCGACAAGAAGCTGCTCGCGGCCCGGCAGAACACGATGCAGGTCAAGCGCACCATCACGATTCAGGTGCTGCAGGCCATGCAGGACATAGATGCAGGGGGCAGGCAAGTGGAGAGCGCCCAGGTGCAGCTCGGGCAGGCGAAAGAAATGCTGGACGTGGTCAAGCTGCAGTACGACCTGGGGATGCTGACGAACCTGGAGTACCTCGATGCGCAGGCATCGCTGGAGCGCGCGCAGCTCTCGAGCCTGCAGAGCCAGTACCGCCAGGTGCTGAATCAGTACTCTCTGGATCTGGCTACCGGGGCGCCCTTCTGGTTGATGGGGCCCGGGGCAACGGGGAAGTGAACCGGGCAGATCTGGTCTGCCCGGCCCGCCCCTTTTCAGCTTCTCCCGTCGCGGCACGCTGCGCAGAGACATCCCCGGGGCTTGATGTACGCGTCAAAGTATTCCTTGCCGTAGTGGTAGGACAGCTCCTCCCCGGGTGAGATCCTCCTGCGCGAATAGATGATGACCCGCTTTCCGCGCGTGTAGGCGACACAGTTGGGCCTGCAGGAATGGTTGATGTAGCGGCTCAGATTCTCCCGGCCGCGGCCGTCGATTGTCCAGCGGGAGTTCACCCGAAAGAGATACCTGCCTCCCCTGCGGTCTGCCGCCTCGGTTGCTAGCAGCGCGCCGGTGTATTCAATGACGAAATCACCCCGCTTGAAGCCCCGCGCGGCGAACAGGCCGAGCCCCGACTGACTTCTCCTTACGACAAAACAGTGCGCGATATCCCGCCCCTTCTTCTTCCCGGCCATAGGTGTTGCGGCGTACTGTATACGCAACCGGCACGGGATGTCAGCCCTCGAGCGGGCGGACCCTACTGGGCTCCGCCCTCTCGGGCAAGCCCGCGGATGAGACGTGCGACCGTGTCGTCACGGATGTAGCTCCTCAGCCGCGAATCGAAATCCGGTGGCTCCCATCTCCCGGAGAGCATCTCGCGCATCTGGTCTCGCAGGCGTCTTGCCTGCTCGCTGTCGCCGAGCCGGTCCGATGTGACGGAGGCGTAGGCGATGGCGAGCAGCCTCGTTGCCGGAGAGTTGATGGGCCGCGATTCCGAGGCAAGAAAATCCGTTCTCGCGTCGGCCCAATGACGCTTCGCGCATGCAACGAGCCCCAGCTCGAGAGGACCGAGATAGTAGTCGGGAAGCTCGCGGTCCATCCAGCCAGCCGCCTCTTCCGCTCCGTCGAGACGGTCGAGGGCCATTGACGCGCTGAAAGTCCAGTCTGCCCTGAGAAACGGGTTGATGGCTGCATGCGTCTGCAGGGAAGCGAGAATCCGGTCCCATCCGTCCCTGTCCATTCCCATGCCGTGCAGGCGGGCAAGCTGAAAGACGCCGTCAAGGAACTCTGAATCCGCGGCGAACCCCTCGGTTTGCGCAAAGGGATCCACGGGTCGCCAGACGGTGAGGTTTCCCGTGGAAAGCTCGTATGCCAGAAACGGCCCGAAGCCGGCATAGGAGGGTCGGTAGGAGAAGAGAACGGCGTTGCGGGACCAGTCGATGATGACGCTCTGAACCGTGCAGAAGTTGTTGATTGTCTTGAACGAATCCTGGAGCAGTGTCTGGTGCACGGGAAAGTCATCATAGGAGTAGAAGTCATGGTTCCCGAGGACCTTTGCCAGGTACTCCGCGAGCGCAGTCTGCGGGACCTCGGCGCGCAGGATGGACAACGCGTTCTCGCGCGCCAGGTTGTATTCCGCCTGGGAGAGGATGGATGCGTTTGCCTGGCGGTTGGCAAGGGAAAGGGGGGCGTTGGCCACACACAAGGTGTCAGTCACCATGGGCACTTTCGTAGTCGCGTCACCCAGGGATTCGTACAGCGCGGCGTTCCGCTCGTCCCGGGAAGAGATCGTGATGAAGTAGTGGGATGCCGAGGAGTGCTCCATGATCGAGTCCACGTCATGAACAGTGGCGCAGTTTTCCAGGACTTCCTTGACGAGGAAGCCAACGGGAATGACGTTGCCCCGGGCGTACTTCGTGAACGCCGCGGTGTTGACGCTCGCCGCAATTCCCCGATCGTTGAGGCCCGTATACACGCCGGGGAGCCCGGCAAAGCCTACGTTGACGTACGGGATCTTCCCGTCCACTGCGACCTTCACGATGGCGGGATATCGGGAGACGAAGTTCGCCGGCCTCGGGAAATCGAAGTTCCTGCCATGGATAATCTGGTCCCCCCGCCTCACCACCATGGACGTGCAGCTTGCATCGAAGAGCATCTCAGGGGTCATGGCGAAGAACAGGAAGTCGGTGAACGGAATACCGGCCCCATCCGCTATCCCGCGCACCTCCTCCTCGAAACCGCCCGGCATTGCCGCGCGCATGTCACGGACTTTCCCGTCCAGGGACAGGCGGAAGAAAAGGCGCCGCAGCCCGCCGCCTGTCAGCTCGTTCAGCAGCCTGTCGTATTCTGCGTAGACTGCGCGGATCTCAGGCCGCAGGAGGACGCCGTATTGAAGTCCGACTTCGTAGGGCGCGCCCGAAAGATCGAGCAGCGGCACCCCTTCCCGGTCGACACGCTTGCCCGCATGGAAGACCAGGACATCCGCGCTGCGGTAAGGCTCCCTGTCCCGAGAGGGAGGAGCTCCGGCGCATGACGAGAGGAGCAAAGCCAGCACGAGCGCGGTTGCTGCCAGAAGGACAGGAACACTCGCAAGAGGGCCATTCCTGGTCACGCTTCTGTTCATTTCTTCCCCCCCCTTCAAACACCGGTCGCGCAGAGAACTCACCCGATAAATTCAGACGTTTCAGCGGTTGATTTAGTTCACCGAGACGCGCTTTTTTTCAGCCGGCCCACACGGTGTTCAGGACAAGCAGCAGGAACAGGAGCGGAAGGTACGCAACGGAAGCACGCAGCAGCAGCCGCCCGCTGCGCTTGTCTCTGCGCGCGGAAGCTCGGGCCGCAAAAACAAGGTACGCTGCCCCCAGGATCGAGGCGCCCGCCAGGTAGGCCGGACCCGCCATGCGCGTGAAAAACGGCGCCAGGCTCACCGCGATCAGCAGGACCGTTGCCGCCATGATTTCGAAAACCACCCAGGACCCGGCCGCCGGCAGGGCAGTGATGACCCGGATGCCACCCCGTTGGTAGTCCTCCCGATACATCAATTCCAGCGCCAGGAAGTGGGGAAACTGCCAGAAGAAAAGGACTGCGAAGAGCGCCCAGGCGTTGACGCCGAGGTCCCCGCGCGCTGAAGCCCACCCAAGGAGGGGCGGCATGGCGCCGGAGATCGCCCCGGGAATGGTGTGGTGCAGGGTGCGGCGCTTCAAGGGCGTGTAGATGAAGATGTAGCTGACGAAAGTGAAAACGGCGACGCCACCGGCAACGGGCCCGAGGGCCGCGGTGATTCCGACCACGGCGGCGGTCGTCAGAACGGCCCCGAAGGCAAGCGCAGCGCTCGGCCGCAGGCGTCCGCTGGGCAGGGGGCGGTGGGCCGTGCGGAGCATCATGGCGTCAGTGTCCCGCTCGATGTAGTGGTTCAGCGCGAATATGCCGAAGGCAAGGAGGGCGACACCGCAGGCGGTCTCACCGAGCCGGAGCCAATCCAGGAAGCGAGGGGACGCCAGGTAAAAGGAGCCGACAGCCACCGTGAGGACCAGGAGAGCGATGCGCGGCTTGGTCAGCTCGATGTACGCCTTCAGCCTGCCCGGCGTTCGGCTCGGAGGCAGCCGTTCACTCGTTCTCTCGCTCACGCGCGACCCCGCGCACCCGCGGCCTGACGGTACCCGAACAGCCCACCCGCCTTGATGACGCGGGCGACCTCCTCCGGCACGAGCACTTCCCAGGATGGATCTCCGTCCCGGAGCCGGGTAAGGACATCGCGAGGGAGAATGGAGAGATCCGCTTCGGTGGTATCACGGATCGGCTCCACGAGCCGGTTCTCGAACAGGTGGGCGTAGAGATGGCGCAGATTGCCCGGCGCCTTGAAAGTCTCCGCGGTCACGACCTCCCCCGTCTCGCTGTTTTTCCATGGATACACGAACAGCGTGACGGGGCCCCGCATGAGTCGACCCAGCGCTTCCAGCACGCCGCCTTCCAGGTCGCGATAATACTCTTCATCCAGGAGCTGGATCATTGTCGGTATGCCGAGCACCATGACTATCCTTTCATGGGTGTAGCGGCGCAGGTAGGCGGTCACGTTGTGGAAGCGCGAGTAGTTGGAGACCATCACGGTCTTGCCGAGCGCACGCAGGGTATCCATGCGCCCCAGGAAGTCCTCGTGCTCGATCTTTTCCCCCAGTGTGAGAAGGTTGCGCAGAGTCATCTCCATGAGGGTGATGGGCTCCCGGCCCGCCATGTCGGGCATCTTCTGCAGCTGCGCGCGGGACCTTTCCAGCATGTCGAGGGTGACCCGCGTGATCGGGCGAAAGCTTCCCCGCTCAATGAGGACGGGCTGGTGGTACAGGAGCTCCGCGGGCTCCACGACCTCCCCGTCAGGGGCGAACATGGCGGCGTTGGTCAGCCGCTGCTCCACGAGCTGCAGGCTCATGAGCCTGTTGTCCACCTGGCGGAAGGTCGGGCCGGTGAGCTTCAGCATGTCGACTTCCATGCGGTCACGCGTGAGCTCGTCCATGAGGGACCCGATCAGCGCCTCCGGCGACCCGGCGAGGTAGAACGCCCCGTAGATGAGACTGACTCCCAGGATGCCCAGGGCCTCCTGCTGGCGCACGTTGTCCAGGTCCCACATCCTGGCGTGGATGATTATCTCGGAGGCCGGGCCGCGAGGTTCCGTCTGGAAACGGATCCCGAGCCAGCCGTGGCCGTCCTCCTGGCGGGTATGGCTTTTCGTCGCTACGGTGTCCGCAAAGACGAAGCACTTGGTCTTCTCCGCCCTTTTCGCATCCAGCCTTTCCAGGAGGAGGGCCCATTCGTGGTCCAGCATGGAGACCAGGCGCTGGCGGCTCACGTAGCGTTCGTGGGTTCCGTAAATGGCGTCAGAAACCGCCATGTCGTACGCGGAGATCGTCTTCGCCACGGTGCCCGCGGCGCCCCCGACGTGGAAGAACCATCGCGCAACCTCCTGGCCCGCCCCGATCTCCGCAAACGTGCCGTAGCGGGCCGCGTCGATGTTTATCCGCAGCGCCTTGTCGTGCGCGCTCAAGCTGTTCGTGCTCATCCCGTTTCTAAAGTAATGCGTTTCCCTGCAAACAGCGAGCCCTCGACCCCCGTGCGCCCTTGCTGTAGAATCTCCGAACGTCATGAGAATACGAAACGAGAACGAGTTTCCCGTCGGGTACACGGAGATCGGCGCCCATCGGGCGGAGACGCTCATGGATTTCGGCATCCTGCGCCTCGCGGCGGGGCAGGCCCATCGCTCCAGACCGGGGAAAGAAAGGGCATTCATCCTCCTGGGCGGCCAGGTGGAGCTGGCCTGGGAGGGACAAAAAGTCCGCGCTTCCCGTGAATCCCTGTTCGATCAGTCTCCCTGGTGTCTCAGCCTTCCGTCGAACGTCGAAGCGACAATCAGCGCAATTGGCGGGGAGGCTGAGATCTCCGTTCACGCGACGCAGAACCCGCGCCCGTTTCCCGCGCACCTCTACACGCCGGAAGAGTGCAGGAGCGAAGAACGCGGAAAAGGGACAATGAAGGAAACCTCCACGAGGATCGTCCGTACCATCATCGAGGACCCGCGCGCTTCATTCTCCAATCTCGTTCTCGGGGAGGTGATCACCTTCCCCGGCAAGTGGTCCAGCTACCCTCCGCACCACCACCCGCAGCCGGAGATCTACCACTACAGGTTCCAGCAGCCAGGCGGCTTTGGTCTCTGCCAGATCGGCGAAGAGGCCTACCTGCTTCGAAACCGTGACACCGTCATCATTCCCCCGGGGGCGGTGCATCCCCATGCCGCGGCGCCCGGCTATGCGATGTTCTATATCTGGGTGATACGGCACCTGGACGGCGCCCGCTACGGGACGCCCACTTTCGTCCCCGAGCATTCCTGGGTCATGGACCCGAAAGCAAAGATCTGGGGCCCCTGAGGATCGGTTTCAGCAAGGCCTCGCGGGGCGCCCGCCGCTGGCGCGGGGTGCTGGCGTCGCACGCCCCCGAAGCCGTTCATTCAGGAAGGCTTCAGATCATCCCGTCCCAGCTGTTGCGGACCCGGGCCTCCCGCGCTTCCTTCTCCGAGAACCAGTGCGAGGTGACGCTCTTCAGCTCCGTGTAGAAGCGCACCCCGTCGGTGCCCATGGTGTGGAGGTCTCCGAAGAAGGATGCCTTGTGCCCCGTGAAGCCGAACATCGCCAGGGGAACAGGGATCCCGACGTTCACACCCACCATCCCGGCATGTGACCTGCGTGTGAACTCCCGGGCGTAGTAGCCGTTCTGCGTGTAGATGACGCTCCCGTTTCCAAACTCGCTCTCGTTCATCAGCTCCACGCCCTCGTCGAAGCTCGAAACGCGCTTGATGCAGAGCACCGGCCCGAAGATCTCCCGGTCCCCGACGCTCATCCCCTTCTTCACGTGATCGAAGAGCGTGGGGCCGAGGTAGAAGCCCTTCTCGTAGCCGGGCACCACGACATCCCGGCCGTCCAGGACCATCTGGGCGCCTTCCTGGATACCCTTCTCGATCCAGGAGACGACGCTCGCGCGGTGCTCGGCGTTCACAAGTGGACCGAGCTGGCTCGTCGTGTCGTATGCCGGCCCGATCTTGAGCCCCTCCATGACCTTGACGAGCGCTTCGATGAGCTGGTCCGCGACTGCCTCTTCCACCACGGCAACCGGCAGCGCCATGCACCTCTCCCCGGCGCATCCGCAGGCGGAGTTCACGATGCCCTTCGCGGTGCGCTCCAGGGGGGCATCGCTCATGACCAGCGCGTGGTTCTTTGCCTCGGTCAGGGCCTGCACCCGCTTGCCGTTGGCGGCCGCGGTGGCATAGATGTGCTTCCCGACGGAGGTGGAGCCGACGAACGAAATTCCTACCACGTCGGGATGGCTCAACAGTATCTCGGCCTCCGCCCGCGAACAGGTGACGAGGTTCAGAACGCCCGGGGGAAGCCCTGCTTCCTGCCACAGCTCCATGATGCGCATGGAGGAGCGCGGGACAAAGCTCGCGGCCTTGAGCACCATGGTGTTGCCTGTCGCTATGCACAGCGGCGCCATCCAACCCATGGGGATCATCGCGGGGAAGTTCCACGGGGAGATCCCCGCGAACACGCCCAGGGGCTCCAGGTATTGCGTCGTGTCGTACCCGGGGGTGGCGTTCATGATTGCGGGCCCCTTGATGAGATGCGGGACTCCGGCCGCGTACTCCACTACTTCAATCACCTTGAGCACGTCCCCCATGGCCTCGTCCCAGACCTTGCCGTGCTCCTCGGCTACCAGGTGCGTGAGCTCATCCACGTGGCGGTCCAGGATGCTCTTCATCCGAAACAGAACCTGCGCCCTCTTGTTCGGCGGCATGTCCGCCCAGGCGGGGAAAGCAGCCTTTGCCGCGGCAATTGCAGCCCGCACCTCCTCCGCAGTGCACTGCGGAGTGCGCGCAACGACCTCCCCGATGGAAGGATCGTAGCAGTCCATGTAATGGTCGGTCTTCGAGGTCTTCCACTCTCCGCCGACCCAGTATTTCAATTTCTTCGGCTCGACAGCTGTTATCATGTCGATCCTCCTTGCATTCATTCAGCCGGGCGCCAGCCAGGCGTCAGCCCTCCGGCAGCATGGCGTCCCTCATGAGGGCCGCCAGGTCCTCCGTGGCTTTGCAGAACTGCCGCAGCGTGCGCACCGACGCGCCGTACAGGTCGAACTGGTCCGGCCGCATGCCGTCCTCCTGGTAGGCCCGCGCGAAGTCAGGGAACTTTTTCAGCAGCTCTCCGACGATGACGGGGTCCACGGGAGTCCCGATGCGGCTCTCCACGGAAACGTCAGACGCGTTGAAACGCTTCTGCCACTCGTAGGGAGGGGAGATGACAACGTCTCCGCCGATGAGCTCGGACCAGTGAAGATGATTACGAAAGGCGGCGGAGAGGAGCCGCAGCCTGTAGCCTCGCTCCTGGTAGATCCCGTACGCCTTCTTGAAAACTGCGACTCCCGCCCAGTCCAGCACCGCCGGGTCGGCAATGATTCCTTTCCTCTCCGCCAGGGCTTTCAGCCAGTCATCGAGCCGTCCTACCATGAGGGTGCAGACCGGGCCCATGCGGCTCGTATCCTTGCCCTCCTTTTCCCGGCGTTTCAGTCCACGCTCCACCGCCTCCGCTACCGCAATTGCCTGGGGCAGCGTGAAGCTCACCGTCGCGTTGACGCTGATCCCCCGGTAGGTGGCTTCCTCGATGGCCGCAACACCCGCGTGCGTGACGGGGATCTTCGTGATGATGTTGGGCGCCATGGCGTTGAATCGCTCAGCCTGCTCGACGATGGCCCGCGCGTTGCGGTACAGCCGCGGGTCAGTCTGGACGGAGAGTCTGCCGTTTCTTCCGTTCTCCCGGTGAAAGATCGGCTCGAGGAGCTTTGCTGCCTTGATTGACATCTCCTCCACGAGGCGCCAGGCAACTTCGTCCTCTGTGGCCGCCGGCATCTCTGCGATGATTGCCGGGATGCGGTTCTTCCACAGGTGCAGCTCTTTTTTCAGAACGCCCAGGACGATGACCGGGTTGGCCGTGGCGCCCACGGCGCCATTCTGACTGATGGAAGAGGAAAGCTCTTCGATAGAGCAGGAGTCGTTCCACAGGGCTGTCGGGGTGGTGGATGTCATCTGGCGCAACAGCGTGGTTGTGACGGCTTGTGTCGGCATAGGCGGGCCCACGGAGTGGTAGAAAAAATATACTCATGGCTGTATGCTGGGGCAAAAGAAATGGGAGGTCGCCCATGATCGAAAGACGTCGATTTGCCCTGAACAGGATTACATGCCCGTCACTCGGACTGGAGGATTTCTTTCGATTCGCCGCGGAGCTCGGCATCTCCCGAGTCGAGCTGCGAAACGACCTCGCCGGCGGCCAGGTCACGGACACCCTTTCCCCGTCTCGAGCCGCGGCGCTGGCAAAGGCGAGCGGGGTTCAGATCATCACCATCAATGCCCTGCAGAAGTTCAACCTGACATCCGCCCGGCAGAAGGCGGCCGGCGAGCTCGAGAAGCTGCTTGACCTTGCTGAGGAACTGCGCTGCCCGGCGCTCGTCCTGTGCCCCAACAACGACACCGCTGACGCGAGGGACGCAAAGACACGGGTCGCGGAAGCCGTGGACGCCTTGAAAGCGTTCGGACCGTCGTTCATGAAGAAGGGAATCCTGGGGTACGTGGAGCCGCTCGGGTTTCACGAGTCGTCCCTGGCTTCTCTCATCGTCGCCGTGGAGACGATCAAGAGCTCGGGCTTCAGCTGCTACCGCACGGTGTACGACACTTTCCATCACTACCTGGGACCGGACACGGAGAATGACATCGGCCCGCACTACGAGGTCACCAACACGGGCCTCATCCACGTCTCAGGCGTCGAGGCGGACATACCCAGGGAGAAGTATCGGGATGAGCATCGCGTTCTTCCCGGCCCGAAAGACCGCACTTTCTGCAGGGAGCAGGTTGCCCACCATGACCGCCTGGGCTACACCGGGGACGTCTCTTTTGAGCCTTTCTCCGCGGAGGTTCAGCGCATGGGACGCGCGGACCTTGCCGCTGCCCTGAGAAAGAGCATGGAGTACCTGCAGGGGAGCTAGTTCCTTCTCACGTTCTTTCGAACGTCAATGGTCACGGCCACGACAATGATGATGGCCCGGGCCACCTGCTGGAAGTCAGCGGACACGTTCAGCAGGTCCAGGCCGTTTTTCATGACGCCAATGATGAGGGCGCCGATCAGGGTCCCTCCGGCGCTTCCCAACCCTCCCGCAAGGCTCGTGCCCCCGATGACCGACGCCGCAATGGCATCCAGCTCGTAGCCCAGGCCCAGCCCCGGCTGGCCGGAGCCGATGCGCGCGGTCAGAACGATGGCGGCAACGGCTGCCAGAAAGCCCGCGTACGTGTATACCAGGATGAGGTAGCGGTTCGTCTTGATCCCCGAAACCACCGCCGCCTGCAGGTTGCTGCCCAGCGCATACGTGTAGCGGCCCCACAAGGTGTGCTGGAGTATCACGTAGGTGATCACCACACAGACAATGAGCACGATTGCCGGGTTGGGGATGCCCAGGATGTCTCCCTGACCGATGACCTGGAAGGAGTCAACGAGACTTCCGCGGGGGCGGCCCTGCGAATAGATGAAGGCCCACCCGCGGGCGAAGGTCATCATGCCGAGGGTGGCGATGAACGGAGGGATCCGCAGCCAGGCGATCATGCTTCCGTTGACGAACCCGATGGCAACTCCGACTCCCAGACCGATAAGGACCACGGGAACAATCGGCCAGGGGTGCCCGCCCTTGTACAGCCGGTCCATGGCGTCCGCGCTCTGCACGAGGCTTGCCACTGCCACCGCGACAGCGGCCACCACCGCGCCGGAGGAAAGGTCGATCCCCGCGGTGATGATGCACATGGTGACGCCCAGGGCGATGATCCCGATGACGCTGATCTGGCGCAGCACGTTCAGGAGGTTGTTGATCCGCAGGAAGATTCCGCCGGAAAGGATTGCGATCACGATGCACAGCCCCACGAGGATCAGCAGGATGCTGTACCTGCTCATGAGCGCAAGAACGCGGGATTCCCTTCGGGGAGCAATCTTGACGGCTTCAATCACGGCGTGCCTCCGGTCCGACCCTAATAGTAGTGCGTTTCCTTGAACGTGCTGAGCGGCTCTCCGGTTGCCATGTGGAGGATCTTCTCCTGCGTGGCATCCGCCCGGCTGATCTCTCCGACCTTCCGCCCTTCGTGCATGACCATGATCCTGTCCGACATGGCCAGGATCTCCGGCATCTCAGATGAGATGAGGATGATTGCCTTCCCCTCCCTGGCAAGGTTGGACATGATCTTGTAGATCTCGCTCTTTGTGGCCACATCGATGCCCCGGGTTGGCTCATCCATGATCAGGAGGGCCGGCACCGTGGCGAGCCAGCGCGACACGAGGACCTTCTGCTGGTTCCCGCCGCTCAGGAACATCACCAGCTGGTCCAGGCTGGGAGTCTTGATCCGCAACGACCCGACGGCGTCGTCGCAGAGCTTGCGAAGCGCGCGATGCTTGAGAAACAGGGCTGCCAGGTTGTTGCGGAGGCTGGGCATGATGATGTTGTCCCGCACGGAAAGGTTCAGGTACAGCCCGCTCCTCTTCCTGTCCTCCGTCAGGAACGCCATCCCGTGCCGGATGGCGTCGAAGGGGGTGTCGATGCTCACCTGCTTCCCGCGGATCCTGATTGTCCCCGCCTGCCGGGGCGAGACGCCGAAGACTGACTCCATGACCTCGGTCCTTCCCGCGCCGATCAGTCCGGCCACCCCGAGGATCTCTCCTTCTTTCACGGAAAAGCTGACGTCGTGGAAGTAGCCGCGCCGGGTGAGCCCCTCCACCTCGAGGACCGGCTTGCCGACCTCCGCCTTTTCCTTCTGGAAGAACTGGTCGATGGTGCGGCCCACCATCATCTTGATGAGCTTTTCGCGGGTGAGGTTGACGCTGTCCTCATGACCCACGAACTCCGCGTCGCGGTAGACGCTTACCTCGTCGGTGATCGCTAA
>Ga0209415_10010083_pt1 | contig 16128 bp, 13 predicted proteins | sample PeaSoiSIISIP2007_FD_187696 | JGI IMG/M metagenome (GOLD analysis project Ga0209415, IMG submission 187696) | Peat soil microbial communities from Weissenstadt, Germany - SII-SIP-2007 (SPAdes) (version 2) | ecosystem: Environmental > Terrestrial > Soil > Wetlands > Peat | place: Germany...
ACCACCGACATCCAGAACGCCTCGCGCTTGCGGGAGCGGGATAGCTCGTCCTGCAGCTGCACCAGCAGAGCCGGGACATCATGCATCTCCCGGTAGGCTGACTCCCAGCGGCGCGCGTCATAGAGATCGCTACCGTCCGGCCGTTGCGGCGTAGCCGGAGTGCGTGGCGGAATTTCGGTGGCTGGCATCAGAACCGTTGGCTTAGTCGGTTAGACACGACTCTGTGGTCTTTAGTTGCAGGAGCGAAGAACTCTGCCGCCCTGCAATGGACCAGAACTGCGGCGGTGTCGTCCGTTGGCGCCTCGGCCAAGTGCCTTTATTCTCGCACCTTTCGAGCAAATCTGCGAAAGCCTGATGGTACAAGCACTTGGCAACCGCACCTGACTGGTCAATGACCGGACTGGCCAATGAGAAGAGTACCGCGATTTCCGCCGATTTACTGTCAAGAAGTGTAAAGCGCCGCCGTAGGCATACACCAGGAATAGTGCCTGTCTTAAGCAAAGAATCGCTCAAATTGATCTTCTCAGATTGATCTTCGGCATGCAGCCGGCATAAGTTCAACCGGTGGTGTGCAAACCGCGCAAGTTGACCTCTTCCCCATGCTGTTCGATGGCGGCGACAATGTCGAGCGCCAGGGCCAGCGCGCGGCGGCCATCTTGCAGAGAAACCAGGGGGGTCGAGCGCCTGCGAACGGCCTGCAGAAACGATTTGAGCTCGGCGTGCAGCGGTTCCTCTGCGACCACGGGAGGTTTGGCGACTTTGATCTGCGGGTTGACCGAGGGAGTTCCCGGCGCTTCGACTTCCCCTCCCACGGTAAAAATCATCACATCCTGGCGGCTGTAGTCGAGGGAGATGTACTGCCCGGGCTGAAAGAAGCGCAGTTTGCGCACCCGCTCGGTCGAGACCCGGCTGGCGGTGAAGTTGGCCACGCAGCCAGACTCGAATTCCATGCGCACATTGGCGATGTCGACTTTAGAAGAAAGGATGGGCAGACCGACGGCGCGGATCTCCTTAACCGGCGAATCCACGAAGGCGAGCACAACGTCCAGGTCGTGGATCATGAGGTCGAGCACCACGTCCACATCGAGCGACCGCGGCGTGAACACACTGAGACGATGCACCTCGAAGAACATGGGCTGGGTGACCAGTGGAAGGGTAGCGCGCACCGCCGGATTAAAACGCTCCAGATGGCCTGCCTGGCCAACCCGGCCAAGGCGTTCCGCAACCCGCGACAGCTCATCCGCCTCAGCTAGCGACGTCGCCAGCGGTTTTTCAACCAGCACGTCAACCCCGGCTTCCATCAAGGCCCGGCCCACCTTGAGATGATGGACCGTCGGCACCGCGACCGAAGCCGCCTGCACCTCGCTGTGGGTGGTGACGAGCTGTTCAATGGAACCAAAGGCCCGGCAGCCGAACTCGTGGGCCACCGCATCCGCCCTCGCCACGTCCCGATCGACGACCCCAACCAGCCGCACCGGCTCGCCCTGCTGCGCGAGCTGATGATAGACGCGCGCATGGTTGCGCCCGAAGGCGCCCACGCCAATAACGGCGACGTTGATGAAGGCGTCAGTGCTCAGTTGGCACTTCTCTCCCGAAACCCTTTTGATTTAACCATCAAAACTCACGTAGGGGACAGCCGCCCCCGGCTGTCCTGCCGAGCGAAGCTCGGCGATCCAAGGCGCACTCACAGGAATTTCTTCAGCAGCGCAATCTGCCCGGCATGATAAATCTCGTGCTGCGCAATCCCGCTGAACAAGTAGAAAAAGTTGTAGTAAGTTTCGCTCTTTCCCGAGACCTGTTCTTGCAGGCGGGAATCGGGGAAAGCTGCAACCGTCCTCACCAACTCGGCATGAGTATTCTTTAAAGATGCCAGCGTTTTCTGCCAAGCGGCTTCGCCGGCGTCTTTCACGGGCGGGAAATTTTCTTCATTGTTCAGATCCACCGCTGTACCGCCAGCGCGGAAGACCGCGACCTTATCCCATGCCTCGATATGCAGGACGAGTTCCCAAATGCTATGGGCATTGGGGATTGGCCTTGCAGCCGCGGTTTTAGCATCGACCCCGGCGAGGATTTCGAGCAACGAGTCGCCGTGCCACGCTTCGCCCTCGAAGGCGCGGCGAATTTGGTCAGCCAGACGGGCGGTTTCGGACATGGAAGAGTCTCCTGGGATTAGCTGGCGTCTGCGCGGATCGCAACTCCAGCATCATTCGCCGCTTCGATGACCGCGTCGCCATCCAGCAGCAGGCACTTTCCCGCACCCACCGCCAGGCAACTCGCGCCGGCCTTGCGCATCACTTCGATGGTTTTCACGCCTACCACCGGCACGTCGAATCGCATATCCTGATTCGGCTTGGCAATTTTCACCACGGTCAAAGCGCGGCTCAACGTGGAGCCGCCAGGCTCGAGCGAGGCCATCAGTTGGCCGGCACGCTCAATGGTCGCATCCGTCCCCTCCATGGCCTCAACCGCCACACAGGCGGCTTCGGCGACGACTACAGTTTGACCAATATCGTACTGCGCCAGATGGCGAGCCACGCTGCGTCCATAGTCAATGTTCTTTTGTTCCTGTTCAGTGGGCGCGCGCCTCGTGCGGACACCCGATTTCGCCAACAGGGGTTCCAGCAAAGCCGTAGAGTTTTCCAGCGTGATGCCCTCGTCAGCCAGAACTTTGGCTACCGCCCCGAGCAAGGAGTCGGTATTCCGCGTGCCGAGAGAGAGCAGCAGCTTAGCCAGGCGCCAGTCCGGCCGAATGCTGGAGAAGATTTGCTTGTGCTTAACCTGTCCGGCCATGATGGCGCGAGTCACGCCCTCTGTCTTGAAGGTCTCGATCAGCTTGGACAATTCCCCGAGCGAGATCCAGTGGACCACGGCCGCGCCGTGCGAGTCGATTTCAGCCGAAGCTTCTTCCTTGATCGCGGCCACGACGACCTCAAATCCTTGGGCGCGAGCGGCTTCGAGAACCAGGAACGGGAAGCGTCCGTTGCCAGCGATCAAGCCGAGTCGTTCTTTTGCGGCGGGCATCGGGGACAGTGTAAACGAAAATTGTAGCGCCGCCGTCCCGGCGGCCCGATGGACGCGAATCTAGCCACACAGCCGGCGAGACGCCGGCGCTACTTAATCACTCCCCGCTCCGACGCCTCAATGAACTGAATCAGCATATCGACATCCTCCCCGCGGTTCGCCTCCGACTTCAGCTTTTCCAGCGCTTGTGAGGTATTGAGCTTTGAAGCCAGCAGAACCTTATAGGCGTGATGAATCTTGCGAATACGCTCTTGGTTGAAGCCGTGTCGCTCGAGCCCCACCGCATTCAGCCCGTAGGCGTGAGTATCCCGCGCGGCAACCGTCTTGGAAAAAGGCAAAACATCCTTGGTGACGGTCGTTCCGCCGCCGACAAACGAATGCGCCCCGATGCGCACGAAGTGGTGCACCGGACAAAGCGCGCCGACCGTGGCCCACTCCTCGACAATCACATGACCGCCAATCGTCGCGCCATTGGCCATGATCACATGGTCGCCGATCACGCAATCATGCGCGATGTGGGTGTAGGCCATGGCCAGCGTGTGATTGCCCACGCGGGTCAGTCCGCCGCCTTTCACCGTTCCACGGCTGATCGTGACGCACTCCCGAATCACGTTGTGGTCGCCAATCTCAAGTCGCGTGGGCTCGCCCGCGTAGCTCAGGTCCTGCGGCGCCATGCCGACGGCGCAAAATGGATAAAAGCTGTTGTTCGCGCCGATCTTGGTTGGACCTTGGATAGCAACCTGCGAAATGAGCTCACATCCCTCGCCGAGTTCGACGTCTGGCCCAATCACGCAATAGGGGCCGATCTTGCAGGAGGGATGAACCTTGGCCCGGGGGTCGATAATAGCGGTGGGGTGGACATTCATCGCGGCGGAGCACCGGGGGCCCATTGCGGAGTTTGGAAAATGGCCGGCACGCTGTGTCTCCTATTCGGATTCCGCGCCTTCGTCAAAGCTGCGCCGTCCGCGCGCGCTGTCCACCAGCTGACACTTCACGGTGGCTTCGGCCACGCGCTGCCCGTCCACCGTAACAACGCCCTCCATGCGCACAGCAATCATGGGGCCAATGTCGCGCCAGGCCTTCAGCTCAACCTCAATGCGCAGTTGGTCGCCAGGCACTACGGGACGGCGGAATTTGGCGCGCTCAATGCCGGTGAACATCATCAGTTTTCCCGCGCGATCCTCGACCTCAGTGAGCAGCAGAGCACCACCCGCCTGGGCGATTGCCTCCACGATCAACACGCCCGGCATAATGGGCATATTGGGAAAGTGGCCGGCAAAGAAGGGTTCATTGATGGTGACGTTCTTGAGCGCCACAATGCGCTGCCGGCGCACGATTTCCGTCACCCGGTCAATCAGCAAAAACGGAAAACGGTGAGGCAGAATCCGCTGAATATCCTGAATATCCAACACGGTTTTCTCCGGCGCGGGAGCTTCGGTTGCGGGTTGTGCGCTATCGGTCATTCCGGTCTCGCGTAGAGCGAAGATTATACTGTACCGCGCCCGCTGAGGACTCCGCTAACCCAAGGGTTCGGACCAATCGCGGTCGAGCGGCGCCACCAAGCGAATGAAAAAGCCGAATCGACAGCCGGAAGCGAGCCAGCCTCCCGTCCGCGCGCAATATTTCGAGGACCGCAAGGACGAGATCGTCCGGACCATCCGCCAACTGGTGGAGATGGAATCACCCAGCGACGATAAGCAGGCCGTGGATCGCTTGAGCGCGTTGCTGGCTGCGAAGTTCGAAGCGCTCGGCGGCCGTGCGAAATTCCACAAATCCGCCGAATTTGGCGATCACCTGCAGGTGGATTTCGACAGCCAGCGCCCCAAGCCGGTGCTGCTGCTGGGCCACTACGACACCGTGTATCCGCTGGGAACTCTGGCCAGCATGCCGTGCCGCGTGGCCAAGGGGCGCATTTGGGGGCCGGGCGTGCTCGACATGAAATCGGGAATCGTGCTCATGCTGGCGGCGCTCGAAGCCTTGCGCTCTGGCGGCGAACTGCCGCGCCATGTGACCGTGCTGCTAGTTTCTGACGAAGAGGTTGGCAGCGAATCCTCCCGCCGCATCACCGAGAGCTTGGCCAAGAAATCCGCGGCCGTGTTGGTGCTCGAGCCTTCCTATGGGTTGAAGGGAGCGGTGAAAACTGCCAGGAAGGGGGTAGGCGAATACACGCTAAAAGTCATCGGAAAAGCCGCTCACTCGGGACTGGATTTCGAAAAGGGCCAGAGCGCAATCATTGAGCTGGCAAGACAAATCGCAAGCATCTCCGGGTTCGTGGATCTGAAACGCGGCCTTACACTGAATGTCGGGCTAGTGCAGGGCGGCACGCGGGTGAATGTCGTTCCAGCCGAGGCGACGGCGGTGCTTGATGTGCGCATCGCCCGCCAGCAAGACGCTGCCGGAATTGACCGTAAGCTGCGTTCGCTGAAGCCGTTCAATCGCAAGTGCAAACTGGAGATCGACGGAGGAATCAATCGCCCGCCGATGGAGCGCACCGCCGGCGTCGCGGAGCTCTACAGGAAGGCGGTCGGTATCGCGAAACACTTAGGCTGGAGGCTGGAAGAAGCAGCCGTCGGCGGCGGTTCGGATGGAAACTTCACGGCGGGACTCGGCATCCCCACTTTGGATGGGCTGGGTGGAGTCGGCGAGGGTGCGCACGCCACGCACGAATCGATCCTGATCTCCGAGTTACCGCGACGCGCAGCGCTGTTGGCCGGGTTGGTCAAAGAAGCATAATGCGCCGGCCCCATGACGGTTCGCACCGACGGCGGGTGGGGTATTCTTTGACTCAGGACCAGACCTAGCCTAGAATTTCAACAGGGCTAGGTGCGGGAATTCGAGCGCGTTTCGGAACGCACCCCAGGCGTGTAAATGCGGCATCGCGTTCGCCCGGAACGCAGTTGGAGGGATTTATGGGCGAGGGACTGTTTCAGCCACTGCATATCCTGTTGATCGTGGGCATCGCGCTCCTGCTCTTCGGTCCGAGTAAGTTCGCCGACCTGGGCAAGGGGCTGGGTGAGGGCATCAGGAACTTCAAATCAGCGGTAAAAGAGAAAGACAAGGGAAAAGGGCCGGACGAGCCTAAGCCGGGACCAACTGCCTAGCTTTCCTTGACCCACCGTCGCACTGCTCGAGACGACAGGCCGCAGAATTGCAGACGCGGCGCCCATCAAAGGCCACCATGCTCGCCCAGCATCTGAAATACCAGCGCTACCGGTAGTCCCACCACATTGCAGTAGTCCCCTTCGATCCGTGAAATCCAGCGCGAGGCGATTCCTTGGATGGCATACGCACCGGCCTTGTCCAAAGGCTCCCCGGTCGCGACATAGAAGCGGAGATCGTCGTCGGTAAGCGAACTCATGCTGACCAGGGTCGTTTCGGAGCGGACGTCGACGAAGATGTCTTCACAAGGCTCGCGAGAGGACACGGCTTCGCTGGCTGCTGAGGAACCTGGAAATGCATGCGCGGCCGTGGAAGAGGGGGCCTTCAGGCCCACGTAAGTACCTTCGAATCCGTCGGGCTTTAGCCCCTGAGGGGCCAAAGTCCTCGCGAGGCAAACTCCAGTGATGACTTGGTGCTCGCGGCCGGAGAGCAGGCGTAACATGCGCATCGCGTCGGCCGCATTGCGAGGCTTGCCCAGGATCTGGTTCTCCACCACCACAATCGTATCGGCCCCCAGCACAAAATCCCCAGGCCGCTGACGAAAGACGGCGACCGCCTTCTCCCGCGCCAGGCGTTCCGCGCAAGCTCGCGGCGGCTCACCGGGAAACAGATCTTCGGGAATGTTGGCGGGCTGCACCGTAAAGGCAATTCCCGCGTTGCGCAGAAGCTCCTGGCGGCGTGGAGAGGCTGAGGCTAGAACCAGCACGACACCGCGATTCTACAACTCTGTGTCTTCTGTGCTCTCTGTGGTCGACTTGGGAGCTTGCTAACCGCAGAGGGCGCAGAGGACTGACTAGCCGCGGATCAGCTCAACGCGGTTGCCAAATGGATCGTGAATATAACATCGCGCCACGCCCGGATTGTTGTCATCGGCGATGATTTCAATTCCAGCCTCGCGAAGCCTGGCGGTCAAAGCGTCGTAGTCGCGGCAGCGCAGCGCCGGGTGAGCCTTCTTTGCCGGACGAAAATCCTTCTCCACTCCCAGATGAATTTGCACATCGCCGCTGGCAAACCAGCATCCGCCGCGCTTGGCAAGTTCCGGAGGCTTGGGCAGTTCAACCATGCCCAGCAGATTGCGATAGAAAGCGTGGGCTCTTCCCTCCTCGCCTGCGGGCATGCCAAGCTGGACGTGATCAATGCGGGTAAAGGGCATATCGCAACAATCGTATCCTAAGCGGAATCTGAAAACCCGGCATCGGGGACTAAGAACGGTCCTCTGCCCGCCTGTTAGAATCAAGCATTGACCGCTGTAGCCATGGACGCCGCTTTCCTCCGCAATTTCGCCATCATTGCGCACATTGACCACGGCAAATCCACGCTGGCCGACCGCCTGCTGGAGCTGACCGGATCGCTTACGGCGCGTGAAATGCAAGCCCAGGTGCTCGACTCCATGGACCTGGAGCGGGAGCGCGGCATCACCATCAAAGCCCATGCCGTGCGCATGATGTACACCGCGCAGGACGGCCAGACTTACCAGCTCAATTTGATCGATACCCCCGGCCACGTGGATTTTTCCTACGAAGTTTCCCGCTCGCTGGCCTCATGCGAAGGCGCGTTGCTGGTGGTCGATGCCTCGCAGGGCGTCGAGGCGCAGACGCTGGCCAATTCGTATCTCGCCATCAACCACGGCCTCGAAATCATCCCCGTCATCAACAAGATTGATTTGCCCAGCGCCGACATTCCCCGGACGAAAGAGATGATCGAGGGCGCGGTGGGCCTCGATGCCTCCGACGCCATTCTCATCAGCGCCAAGACCGGCCAGGGCGTGCCCGACGTGCTGGAGGCTATCGTCAAACGCGTTCCGCCGCCGAAAGGGAACCCCGACAACCGGCTCCAGGCGCTGATCTTCGACTCCTGGTTTGATCCTTACCGCGGCGTGATTGTGCTTACCCGCGTGTTTCAGGGCACGCTCCGCAAAGGGCAAAAGATCCGCCTGATGTGGAATGGCAAGGTCCTTGAGGTGGAGACGCTGGGTGTTCTCACGCCTAAGCCGGTGGAAATTGACGAGTTGCGCGCCGGGGAGGTTGGTTTTCTCATCGCGAATATCAAGAACGTGGCCGATACAAAAATCGGCGACACCATCACCGAGGAAAACAATCCAGCGATCGAGCCTCTGCCGGGCTTCGAAGAAATCAAGCCGATGGTTTTCGCGGGCATCTACACCGTGGACGCCCATGAGCATACCCAACTCCGCGAAGCCCTTGAAAAACTGAGGCTCAACGATTCGTCATTCTTTTTCGAGCCGGAAAGCTCCGTCGCCCTCGGCTTCGGCTTCCGCTGCGGCTTCCTCGGCTTGCTGCATATGGAAATCATCCAGGAACGCCTGGAACGTGAGTTCAACCTGGAGCTGATCACCACCGCCCCCGGCGTGCGCTACAAAATCACCAAGACCGACGGCAGCCTCATCGAAGTGGACAATCCCTTCCGCTGGCCGTCGCCGAGCGAGATCGCCAAAGTCGAAGAGCCCGTGATCCTGGCCACCATCCTCAGCAACGAAGAGTATGTCGGCGGCATCCTCAAGCTGGTGGAAGAAAAACGTGGCCGCCAGAAGACTTTCGAATACGTCAGCTCCTCGCGCGTGATGCTGCACTATGAACTGCCGCTCAACGAAATTGTGCTCGACTTTTACGACCGCCTGAAATCCGTTTCCCGCGGCTACGCTTCGCTCGATTACCATCTGGCGGACTATTGGGAATCGCCCATGGTCAAACTCGACATTTTGGTCGCGGGCGAACCCGTGGACGCGCTCTCCATTATCGTGCACCGTGACTTCGCCTACGACCGGGGGAAAGCTCTAGTTTCCAAAATGAGAGAACTCATCCCCCGGCAGATGTTCGAAGTGGCCATTCAGGCTTCCATCGGCGCGAAAATCATTGCCCGCGAGACGGTGCACGCCATCCGCAAGAATGTTCTGGCTAAGTGCTACGGCGGCGACATCACGCGTAAACGTAAGCTGCTCGAAAAGCAAAAGGAAGGCAAGAAACGAATGAAGCGCATCGGCCGCGTCGATATTCCTCAGGAGGCCTTCCTTGCCGTACTCAAGGTAGGAGAAGACAGCCAGTAGACGCCTTCCAACAGGCGTAAAACTAACCATAGGTGCTGGTCTTTTCGGCCTCTCGAAAGCATCTCCCGGTCGGGAGCGAACTACAAGTCCACTCCTCCCCAAGGCAGCGGGTCTACGCTAGATACCTAAGTTGGGTGTGCAAATCTCAAGGGTTGCTTGAATAATTTAATTCCCGCGCGAATCCCGCGTCAGGCCTTTGAGCAGATTGTTAACTACTCATGGATTGTATGGGTTAAGCCCCAATTCTAGGGGCAGAACAAACCGACCAGGCGGTCGCTTTCCAGCCGCCCAAAGGAGTGCCTCCCGGCTTCCACAAGCTTTCCACAGGGAGCTCAGCAGCACAATCTGGGCAGTTTCCGGCGTTTTTTCCTGCCGGAGCGCTACGGAAACGGTGATTTATTTGCTGCAAAGGCTTGCCTCAGTTGCTACTCCGGCGGTCCCATTCCGTCGGGAGCCGCAGTCACAAATCTCGTGGAATTCTTCAAGAAAGCCAAGCCAAGTTTGCCGGTCGGCCCGTTGCGCTGTTTGGCGATGATAAGCTCCGCTTTGCCCTGCAAGTCAGGATCGTCTTGCTTGTAGACCTCCTCGCGGAAAATGAAGGCCACTACATCGGCGTCCTGCTCAATGGATCCTGATTCGCGCAAATCGGCAAGCTGCGGACGGTGGTCGCCGCCGCGGCTCTCCGGCGCCCGGCTCAATTGCGAAAGCGCGACCACCGGCACGGCTAATTCCTTGGCCAGAGCCTTTAAGCCGCGCGATATCGCCGATACTTCCTGGGTGCGGTTCTCGTAGCGTTTGCTTCCGCCCGACATAAGCTGGAGATAGTCCACGATAATCAGATCGAGCTTGCCCTGTTTCTGCTGCAGGCGGCGCGCCTTGGCCCGCATCTCACTGATGCCGATGCCGGGCGTGTCGTCGATAAAAATCGGCGCCTGCGCCAGTTGCTCCATGGCTCGCGCCACTTTCACCTCGTCCTCGCGCCACAGCGATCCCGTCCGCATCTTGTGCGAATCGACTTCCGCCTGGGAACACAACAGGCGCAACAACAACGCCTCGCGCGACATTTCCAGCGAGAAGACGCCCACCACTTTGCCATCCTCGATTGCGGCATTCTCCGCAATGTTGAGGGCGAAGGCGGTCTTGCCCATGGAGGGCCGGGCCGCAATGATGATCAAGTCTGAACGCTGGAAGCCGCTGGTCATTTCATCCAGTTCGGTGAAGTGCGTCGCCAGCCCGGTAATCCGCTGGCCGCGCTGCAGCAATGCGTCCACTGAGCCAAACGACTCTTTGACGATCTCCTGTATGCCCAGAAAGCCGCGGCCGATGCGCTTCTCGGAAAGCTGGAAGATGGCGGCTTCGGCATCGTTCAGGATGTCTTCCGCGGGATCGCTCTGCTCGGAGGCGCGGGCAATCGCGGCGTTGGCCGCATGCATCAGCCCGCGCAGCAGCGCCTTGTCGCGGACAATCTTGATGTAGTGCTCGATGCTCGGACGGTCGGGCACGCCATCCAGCAGGCTCGAGATGTAGCCCACATCGCCGATCGGTTCGAGCTCCTTGCGCCGATCCAGCTCTTCCACCAGCGTGATCAGGTCGATGGGCCGCGCCGATTCCGCCAGGTCCACCATGCGGGAATAAATCCGGCGATGCGAATCGAGCGAGAAGTCTTCCGCCTTCAGATGTTCCGCGGCCTGGTTGTAAGAGAGGTTGTCGAGCAGAATCGCGCCCAGGATAGAGCGCTCAGCCTCAACATTGGCCGGCAAGCTGTGCGCGAGACTGTAATCGGTGGTCGCCAAGGTCCTATCGCCGAAACTAAATGGCTGTGCTCGTCATCCTAGTTGAGGCCCGCTTGTGGAAGCCTGAGGAACCCCGGAAAAGTGAAAAGCGGGTGACTTTCTCGATCACACTTCTGCAACTCCACAGTCCCAGGAAGTTCGCCAGGTTCGTTGCTACCGAGTGTAGGCGAACAAACAGCGAATCGCAAGAGTCCGTTGTGGTTCCGGAATATCCGCGTAAATCCGTGGCGCGAAGTTGCCGCAAAACGAATGCGGCCCGGGCCAGCCACCCAGGCCGCATTACGCGTGGACGCTGCGCCTGCCTTTGCAGGCGGATCAAACCGTGGCGATTGCGGGAGCGGGCGGCTCAGTCCCACCGAATGAGGAGGACCTTCTGAGGAGGCCGTAAGCCCAGGTGTCCGAAACGCGCCAGAGCACGCTTAGGAACTCCCCGGCACCTCACCCTCGAGAATCGCCAGGAACCGCACCACCCTGCCGCAATCTCCAGCAGGCTCTGCAGACATCTCACGCGTGCATTGTTGAGTACTCTGCTTGAGTCCGCCGGCAACCGCAACAGGAAATCGGCGCTGCGTTGTGAAGAAGCTGTGGAGGACTGAATTTCTTTGTGGAAAGGGAAGGAAAATCGGGGAACAACCTCAGCCGCGGATTTTCACGGATAACCGCGGACTGGACGAGAAAAAGCACGGCCGAAGCCGTGCCATTGAAAATCCGTGTGATCCGCGTGAATCCGTGGCTAGCTCTTAGTCCCTGACTCCATCCATAAACGCCCGCAGCTTCCGCGATCTCGACGGATGCCGCAATTTCCTTAGCGCCTTGGCTTCGATTTGGCGGATGCGTTCCCGGGTGACGGCGAAAGACTGGCCGACTTCTTCCAGCGTATGCTCGCTGCCATCTTCCAAGCCGAAGCGCATCTTGATGACTTTTTCTTCGCGCGGGGTCAGCGTGCGCAGAACCTGGCCGGTCTGGTCTTTCAGGTTGACGTTGATCACCGCTTCCGCGGGCGAGACCACGGCGCGATCTTCGATGAAGTCGCCCAGGTGCGAATCTTCCTCTTCGCCGATCGGAGTCTCCAAAGAAATCGGCTCCTGCGCGATTTTTAGCACCTTGCGGACTTTCGCGACCGGAATATCCATGCGCTTGGCGATTTCTTCCGACGTAGGCTCGCGTCCCAGCTCCTGCACCAGCTGGCGTGAGGTGCGGATGAGCTTGTTGATGGTCTCGATCATGTGGACCGGGATGCGAATCGTACGCGCCTGGTCGGCAATGGCACGAGTAATCGCCTGGCGAATCCACCATGTGGCATAAGTGGAGAACTTGTAGCCGCGGCGGTACTCAAATTTGTCCACGGCTTTCATCAGGCCGATGTTGCCTTCCTGGATGAGGTCGAGGAACTGGAGGCCGCGGTTGGTGTACTTCTTGGCGATGGAGACCACCAGGCGCAGGTTGGCTTCGATCAGCTCGCGCTTGGCCTGCTCGGCGTCCATGTCGCCCTGGATGATCTCGCGCTGGGTGCGCTTGAGTTCCTGGAAGGAAACCCCGGCTTCGGCTTCCGCTTTTTCAATCTCCGCATGGATGGCGCGAGCCTGGCGGCGGTATTCCTTGCGCTGCTCTTCGCTGCGCGTGGCGTCCGCCTTTTTCTCCATGCTCTGCGCCTGGCGGTCGAGCGCACGCATGCCGTCCACCGTCTTGTTGAGGCGTTCAATCAGCCGCTTGCGCTCGTTGTTGGTAAAGCCGAGCCGGCGCACACACAGCGAAACCTTCACGATGGCGCGAGCCAGCGCCAGACGGTAATGGCGATAGTCCTTGGGACGCTTCTTCTGGGAGACGGCGGCGAACTTCTCCTGTACCTGGCTGGCTTTCTTGTACGCCTTGGCCAGGTCGTCAATTTTGCCGGTGAACTCCTTCAGACGGTTTTGAAGAATCTCATCGGTAATCTCTTCCTCGTCGAAGGTGACCACTTCCTTGATGGAGCGGACGCCCTTCTTGAGATCCTCTCCCATCGCCAGCAATTCGTTGATCACGATAGGCGAGCGGGAGAGCGCCTTCAGCACGCGCAACTGTCCACGCTCGATGCGCTTGGCGATTTCCACTTCGCCTTCACGCGTGAGCAGCGGCACCGTGCCCATCTCTCTGAGATACATGCGGACGGGGTCGTTGGTTTTTTCCATCGCCCCGGGCGTGAGATCCAGCTCGACATCTTCGCCGGCTTCTTCCTCGTCAAATTTCTTATCCAGCGCCGAGGAAGGGAGCTTCGGCCCGTCCAGCACGTCGATGCCTTGCGTGCCAATCGTGGTCAGCAGATCGTCGAGATCTTCCGGCGAGTGCACGTCCTGGGGGATCAGGTCATTCACCTGGTCGTAGGTGAGATATCCCTTTTCTTTGCCGGTGTCGATCAGCTTCTTAATATCGTCGTACTTGTCATCTAGAGCCAAAGCGGATTACCCTCTCGTCCAACGGAAAGGACAGCAAAAAACGTTTTTAAGCGGTGGGAACGTGAATTGGCGGAGTTGAGCGCCGACACAAACTTTCAGAGTATAGCATAAGGCGTCCTCTGCCCCAAGGCGTGCCCGCCGGGGTCCTGAGCGCTGACGCATCATGATTCCCACTTAGAGAGTTAGATGCCGCAATTGAACATTTAGTTTCATATGTTTGCAGTCAATCCACTGGCTTTGCTTTTGGGATCCTCGTCGCTTGAACGGCTCACGTTGGGGTCCATCAGCGCACGCTTGAGCCTGACCTTTTCCTGCAGCAAGGCCTGCATGCGGCTCGATTCCATGCCCGGCTTGGCCAGCTCACGCTGAAGGTCTTCGAGGCGGCGCCGGAGTTGAATCCGCCGCAGCGCCCGCTCCGCGCCCTCCAGCCGTTCCGCGGTCAATTCCTCATCTTCCTTCAAGAGGATGGCCGCCAGCAAGTTACGCTCACCTTCCGGGAAAGATAACTGCATCACATCGGCGCTTTCCGGAGGCGCATTCAGCAAAGCCTCGATCAGCGACTCGGTGGCCAACCCGGCGTGGAGCCGATGGGTCTTGAGCGCGAAGTGAGCCTGACGGGCGGGGTCAAATTCTTCCTCGGCGCCGTCGCGGGAGGAAAGGCGCTCATCGGACGCCTGCATTTGCGAGCCGGAGGCCAGCGCGCGGATGAAAATTCGTTCTGCATCGGTTACTTGCGCCCCCGCGGGGGTCTTAACGCTGCTCGTGGACCGGCTGGCGGCGGCATGCTTCAGTTCCTGCCGCAATACACCGGCATCGATTCCCAGCTTCTGCGCGATCTCGCAGGCCAGTTCGTCGCGGACAATCCGGCTGGGCACGCGCTGAATGTGGGGCAGCAGGTAGTTCACCGCTTTCACCTTGCTTTCCCCGCTGCGTATGGGGAACTGGGCCCGGGCCCGTTCGATCAGGTAATCAAAATAGCGCTGCGAATTGCGGAGAGCGGCGGCGTAGGCGTCTTTCCCTTTGCGGCGGATGAACAGGTCGGGGTCGAACCCCGGCTCCAGAGTCAGCACCTTGATCTGGAATTCTTCCTCCACCAGCAAGCCGAGAGTACGTTCCGTGGCCTTCGCTCCGGCCGTATCGGGATCGAAGTTCACCACCACATTCTTGCTGAAGCGGCCGAGCAGCTTGGCTTGCAGTTCGGTAAACGCGGTGCCGGAACTGGCAATCACGTTGTGAAATCCAGAGGCGAAAACCGAGATGCAATCCATCTGCCCCTCGACCAGAATGGCGTAGTCCAGCTTGCGAATGGCCTCTTTCGCGTGGTCGAGATTGAACAGCACCCGCGATTTGGAGTAGACGGCGGTCTCAGGCGAGTTCAAATACTTGGGTCCGGCCTTCTCGTCGCTGGAGAGCGTGCGCCCGGTGAAGGCGATCACCCGTCCCGCTTCACTGCTGATGGGGAACATCACCCGGTTACGGAACTTGGAATACATGGAAGGGGTCGTTGGTCGTTGGTCGTTGGCCGTTGGCTTAGCCGGATCGGCACCGTCCGGTTCGCCTGCCACCTTATTGTCATCCCGAGGGGAGCCGGAACGCTCGCTTGCGAGCGATCCGGTGGAGTCGAGGGACCTGCTGTTTGCCTGCCCACCTTCCTGCTGCTTCCACGAAAACAACCCGCTCTCGCGCAGAACTTCTTCTTCAAATTCGCCCTTCAGCCGGTCGCGCAGCAAGAAACCGGAATCGGGAGCATAACCGATGCGAAAAGCTTTGATAGTCTCCTCGTTCAGTCCCCGTCTCACAAGATATTCACGGGCATGCGCCCCCTCAGGCCGTCGCAAACATTCCTGGAAAAACGCGCAAGCCCGCTCCTGGACTTCGAGTAGGACAGTGCGCAGCTTGGCTTCTTTGGCTTCGGCGGGGCTGGAATAACTCGCCTTGGGCAAAGCGATTCCCAACTTCTGCGCCACGGCGCGCACCGCTTCGGGGAAAGTAATGTTCTCAATTTTCTGCACGAAGCTGAAGACGTCTCCGGAGGCCTGGCATCCGAAGCAGTGAAAGAACTGCCGCGTAGCATGGACGGAGAACGACGGCGTCTTCTCGTTATGAAAGGGACACAGGCCAGCGTAATTCTGCGCCCCAGCCTTCTTCAGCTTGACGTAGTCGCCCACCACGCGGACGATGTCCGCCTGCTGCTTGACGGTGTATGCGAAATCGCCAGGGTTGGCCATGAGTAGGGTGGCAGGTGTCCGCAGGAATTGTGCGGCAAAGAACCGCTGAATGGAATATACCGGAAGGGGAATGCTGTGGAGAAGTTGTGGAAGAGGCGGCTATTCGGTTGAGGACTTTGGAAAACGCCGCGCTGTCATGCTGAGCGGAGCCGGGTCGGCCGCTTGCGGCCGGCGCGGCGGAGTCGAAGCATCCCTGCCGGCGGCACTGTCCTTCATCCATGGATACCAGTCCTTGGCCAAGTCCAGCCAGTGAAGGCATACGAGTTCGGGGAGAGGGTAGGGATTCTTCGACTGCCTTTGCCTGCGCGGCGCACAGGCAAACTTCGCTCAGAATGACAATGCAGCGGTCATTTCTGTCCATGTTCTGTCATGCTGAGCGGAGGCGGGTCGGCCGCTCGCGGCCGGCGCGGCGGAGTCGAAGCATCCCTGCC